>OIXX01000010.1_pt1 | contig 149933 bp, 148 predicted proteins | sample 1588161 | NCBI WGS metagenome assembly OIXX01 (sample SAMN03283274) | human gut metagenome | biome: human-associated habitat; material: feces | host: Homo sapiens | place: Peru | collected 2012 | reverse complement strand
CTTGCCTTACAAGCAAGATGTCAGCAGTTCGATCCTGTTATCGCCCACCAGGATGAAAAGACAGACAGTACAATGTACTGTCTGTCTTTTTTTATACACAATGCCTTTAAATTGTAAATTTTACAACCTACAGAAGTATGTTATAATATTATCACCCTTACTAGAGGGAATGAACGCAAAGGATGACTATTCATGATGGAAAGCGAACTTCAATTACAGCAATTAGCCCAGTCTATTAGCCGTGCCAGGCAGGTCGCGAGCGGCAATACAACGCTTGTAGAGATGCCGCTGTTTTCTACAGCCGAGATTCCTAATCTCGGCAGTGAAGCGTCGTGTGGCTCGTGCATGGTGAGTATGATGGCTAGTGGTAGTAAGGGAAATGCTGCGTTTATGCAGTGCGGTAAGACGAAGATTCTCATCGATGCCGGTATTAGTTGCCGTCGCATTCAGCAAGGCCTGAAGAAGTACGGTTGTACCTTAGAGGATATTGATGCCATTTTTATTACGCACGAACATGCAGACCATGTCAACGGTCTGCCTATGGTACTCAAAAAAAGCCATATGCCTGTGTATACGACGCAAGAAACGTGGCAGGCTATAGGCCAGAAGGTCGAACCCTATCAAGATAGATTTGTCCGCCTTACGCGGCGTGTAGGCCTTGATGAAATTCAAGTCGTGCCTTTTGCTATTTCTCATGATGCAGCTCGTCCTGTTGGGTATACGGTTTATCATGGCGATTGTAAAGTCACCTTAGCCACCGATTTAGGGTATATTACAGCTGATGTAGCGACGGCTGCAGCGTATTCAGATATTTTGATTTTAGAAGCGAATCACGATGAACAGATGGTGAAAAACGGGCCCTATCCCTATGCGCTGCAACAACGGATACTCAGCCAGTGGGGCCATTTGTCCAATCGGGCTGCTGCTGAGTTCCTCGCCAATCTCCCCAGTCGTTCTCTCATGCGTGTGCTTTTAGCCCATCGCAGTGAGAAAAATAATACACCTGCTGTATCGTTGCATACAGTACGCCATATTTTGGGCAACGCCGGGAAAGTCATCGGCCAAGATATGGTCTTGCGCCTTGCTTGCCAGCATGGGCAAGTGAGCTATCAGAATGGAGGTCACAACATATGAAACAGACACGCACGACGATTGCTGTGGCAGCAGTCGTCTTAATCGCTGCCGGTGTCATTGGCGGCTATACATTTCACGACGTATTTTTAAAACCAGGCAATCAGACGTACCAAGGGACGATGAATCAATTACAAGAACCGAGTAAATCCCAGTCTTTGTCTGATGCGCGCAACACAGCTGTCGTCCAGGCCGTAAAGAAAGTCAGCCCTGCTGTAGTCGGCATTACGACAAAGGTTTACGACCGCGATATTTTTAACCGTCAAGTCCTCGTTGGTGAAGGCGTTGGCTCTGGTATTATTTTTGATAAATCCGGGTATATTGTGACGAATAACCACGTCGTCGGCAATAATAAAACTGTCATCGTGTCTCTCGCTGATGGACAAAGTACGGAAGGCACAGTTGTTGGCCGCGATGAACGGACAGACCTTGCTGTCGTTAAGATTAACGTCGACAACTTGCCTGTTGCCGAATTTGGTGATAGTGATTCGTTGCAAGTCGGTGAACCGGCCATTGCTATTGGCAACCCTTTAGGCCTGGAATTCCAAGGAACGGTCACGACGGGTGTTATTAGCTCGTTGAATCGGACGCTCGGTGCCGAAGGGCAGAGCATGAAGCTCATTCAGACCGATGCGGCTATTAACCCGGGTAACTCCGGCGGTGCCCTTGTCGATGCGGACGGAAAAGTCATCGGCATTAACAGTGCCAAGATTTCAAAAGAAGGTGTCGAAGGCTTAGGCTTTGCCATTCCGATTAATGCAGCGCGGCCGATCCTCGATTCGCTCATTAAAAATGGGAAAGTTCTGCGCCCTTATCTCGGCCTCTATGGCTTAGACCAGCAAATGGCTGCTCGCTTTGGCGTACAACTGAACGTTGCCGGTATCCTCGTCTACAAGACACAACAAGGCGGACCTCTTGACCAGGCAGGCATTCAGCGCGGCGATGTAATTACGAAAATCGGCGATGTAGAAACGAAAGACTTTGCATCTCTTCAAAAAGCAATGGACAGCCATAATGTCGGTGACGTCGTCGATGTCACATACAGCCGTAACGGCTCGACTCATACGGCTTCGGTTACGCTCCAAGAAGCACCAGCTGACGATAGTGAGGACCAACAAGGATGAAATACCACATCATAACGATTGGCAAAATTAAAGAAAAGTATTTGACTGCCGGTATGGATGAATTTTTAAAACGCCTTCGTCCATACGGGCAAGTCATCATTACGGCCTTACCGGAAGAAAAAATGCCTGACAATCCGTCACCTGCACAAAAACAGCAAGTCCTCGATAGAGAAGGGGAGAAGATGCTCAAACACGTGCCGCAAGGGGCCCATCTCTTGGCCCTCGATGTGCATGGTAAACTCATTTCGTCTGAAGACTTGGCAGCGTCCTTTAGCGATATTGCCCTCCATGGCTGCAGCGACATTGCCTTTATCATAGGCGGGCCTTTTGGCTTGTCTGACACGGTTCGCAAGGCTGCCAATCAATGCATTTCTTTTGGGCGCATTACACTGACGCACCAAATGATTCGTCTCCTCTTGTTAGAACAAATCTATCGGGCCATCAAAATCCAGCGGCACGAACCATACCATTTATAAAAAAAGTATGTGAAAGTTGTGACACAAAGAAGGAATTTCCATTTCTATGTCTAATATATATAGTATAAAGAAATAATTCGTATATACTGTATATATAGGTAAGGAGTGGATTCATATGGAAGAACGCACAGCTTCGGATATTATGGAAAAAGTGTTTGTTACGGCAAGTCCGGACACATCGGTCTTTGATTTGGTGCATATGTTTGTAAAACATAAAATTACAGTCATTCCTATCGTTGACAGAGGAGAACAGCTCATCGGTATCGTTACCGATGCAGATTTACTGTACAAAAAAATTAAACCTCATGTACCGCATTACGTCAATTTGCTCGGTGCCAGCATTTATTACAACGGCATTAGCGAATATGACAAGGGCTTTAAGAAATTGATGGCTTGCACAGCCAAAGAAATGATGACCAAAGACGTGATTATTGCGGCTCCCGATGCGAGTGTCGAACAGTTAGCCGGTGTTATGGTAGCAGAACATTTGAAAGTTATTCCTATTGTAAAATATAAACGCGTCGTTGGTATTGTGACTCGTTATAATATTTTAGATGAATTATACAAAGAATACGGCGACGATTAATCTCTGAAGGTAGTCGCACAGTAAAGGCATTGCTTCACAAAAAGCAGTGCCTTTTTTGCATATCTTTTACAAATTAATAATAATTATCATTGACAAGTAATTCAAATAATGTTATTCTACAAACAGGAAAGATATTCATTATTAAGAGAATTTAAAGGAGGTTATGTACCATGTCCTTAATCAACAAAGAAGTAGCAGATTTTAAAGTACAAGCATATCAGAACGGTGAATTTAAAGAAGTTTCTAAAGCAGACCTCATCGGTAAATGGTCCGTATTCGTATTCTATCCGGCAGATTTCACGTTCGTATGCCCGACTGAATTAGAAGATTTAGCAAACCTCTATCCGGAATTCCAGAAAATTGCTTGTGAAGTATATAGCGTATCTTGCGATACTCATTTCGTACATAAAGCTTGGCATGATTCGTCCAAAGCAATTAGCAAAGTAACCTACCCGATGCTCGCAGACCCGACAGCAGCATTGGCTAAAGATTTCGACGTATATATTGAAAAAGACGGCCTTGCTGAACGGGGCACATTCGTTATCAATCCGGAAGGCAGAATCGTGGCTTACGAAGTAAATGCTGGTAACGTTGGCCGTAATGCAACAGAACTTCTCCGCAAAGTAGAAGCTTCTCAGTTCGTAGCACAGCACGGCGACCAAGTGTGCCCGGCTAAATGGCAGCCAGGTGCTGAAACCTTAAAACCGAGCTTCGACTTAGTCGGTGCTTTATAAGATATGGATACGATGTATGATGCCGTCATCGTTGGCGGCGGCCCGGCGGGACTAAGTGCAGCCATGTACTTGGCCCGGGCCAAATACAAAGTATTAGTCTTAGAAAAAGAAAAAATCGGCGGTCAAATTACGATTACTGCCGATGTGGTCAACTATCCCGGTGTGAAAAGCACGAGCGGTAAGGCGTTGACTGACACGATGCACGAACAGGCTGAAGCCTTCGGCGCAGAATTTCAGATTGCTGAAGTCCTCGACCTGGACTTAGGCGAAGATGTCAAAGTCGTCCATACGACGGCAGGGGACATCAAAGCCTTGTCTGTCGTCTTAGCTCTCGGTGCAAATCCGCGGAAAGTCGGCTTTGCTGGGGAAAAAGAATTCCAAGGCCGCGGCATTGCTTATTGTGCAACCTGTGACGGTGAATTCTTTAGCGGCATGGATATTTTCGTCATTGGCGGCGGCTTTGCAGCAGTGGAAGAAAGTATTTTCCTTACGAAATACGCGAAAAGCGTTACCATTTGCGTACGGAAAGACCATTTTGCCTGCGCTCAGACCGTTGCAGATGAATTGAAAGAACATCCGAAGATTAAAGTCCTCTTTAATACGGAAGTCGTCTTGGCCAATGGGCCGCAGCTCTTATCTCATGCGGAATTTAAAAATAATAAAACCGGTGAAACTTGGAGCTACGACAGTAAAGACGGTGAAAGCTTTGGTATCTTCGTCTTTGCTGGCTACGTGCCGAACACAGGCCTCGTCAAAGGAAAAGTAGACTTGAATGAACAAGGGTATGTCTTGACTGATGAAAATAATCAGACCAATGTGCCCGGTGTCTACGCAGCTGGCGACGTGTGCATCAAGAATTTACGCCAAGTCGTAACGGCTGTCTCGGACGGTGCCATTGCGGCAACAGCAGCAGAAAAAGTCATTTTAGCTCTGCACAAAAAGCTGAATCTGCCTGAATTCTCGCGTCCTGCTGTCAACGAAGCACGGCTCCACGAACGGCAAGAAGCGATTTCGTCGCAGCCTCAAGGCGGTGACGATGACACACAGTTCATTTCTAATGAAATCCGTGCGAAATTGGCACCAGTCTTTGATAAATTCGCAGGCCCTGTGAAAGTCAAAGCATGGCTCGATGATAGCAGCTTCTCTGCGGAAATGAAGGATTTCCTCAGTGAAATCAGCAGCCTTACCGATAAAATCGAAGGTGAAACGGCTCCTGTCGCCGATGGCAAAGCACCAGGCTTGGAACTCTTCCATGCAGACGGCACGCCAAGCGGCATTGTCTTCCATAGCGTACCAGGGGGACATGAATTTAACTCCTTCATTTTGGCACTCTATAACGTCGCCGGCCAAGGGCAGGCTATTGACTCCGACGTGCAACAGGCTTTAGCGAAGATTAACGACGCAAAGAAACCTGTCCAGGTCGACATCATGGTGTCCCTGTCGTGCACGATGTGCCCGGAAGTTGTCATGGGTGCGCAACGCCTCGCTACAGCGTCGCCGTATATTCATACGGATATGTATGATTTGCAGCATTTCCCTGATTTAAAATCTAAATATCATATTATGAGTGTGCCTTGCATGATTATTAACGGTAAAGATGTCCACTTCGGTAAGAAGAGTATCCAAGAAATCGCGGCACTCTTGCAGTAAGAGAATCAGAAAGCCTGTGTGCGAAAGCATGCAGGCTTTTTTTGTATGCATTGTCAAAAAGAAAATTATATAGTATACTAAATGTATTCCAAATACTGTTATTAAAAAATCCGCGTCGCTATAGATACTATGTTGATTGTGAATGATTTTGAGAGTATTATCATTAGATTTTAGTATTATATGTAATCTGCGTCGCAAAGTGGCTTATAGAGCTAGTGTGCAAGCCACTTTTCAGGGACAGTATTTGAAAGACCTTTCCCCGACAGGGGATAAACACATGCAACAAACCTTGTCATTGAATGTGACGAGGTTTTTGTCGTATATATGAGAATATCCCTTTTTCTATATCACTATTCATGATATAATGATGTATCATACTTGTTAGACTCTATGTCTAACCTTAACATTACATCCATGAGGAGGAAAAAATGGATAACAAAGAACTCATCGTTGTTGTCGATTTTGGTGGACAGTACAACCAACTGATTGCACGGCGCGTCCGTGAAAACCACGTGTACTGCGAAGTATTTCCCTACGAAAAGGCATTAGCAAAAATCAAAGAACTCCAGCCGCAAGGCATCATTTTTACAGGCGGCCCGGCCAGCGTATACGAAGACAATGCGCCGAAAATTGAAGAAGAAGTCTTCCATTTAGGCATCCCTGTATTGGGCCTTTGCTACGGTATGCAGTTCATGGCACAGACCTTGGGCGGTACAGTCGAACACGCTGAAATGCGCGAATTTGGCAAGACCCCTGTAACGGTCAACACGGAATCTCCTTTATTTACGGGCTTACAAGAACAAGAAATCGTTTGGATGAGCCATCAGGACTATGTCGTAGCCATTCCAGACGGATTTGAAATCGTTGCGCATACAGAAAACTGCCCTGTCGCAGCCATGCAGAACCCGGCTAAAAAACTTTATGCTATGCAGTATCATCCGGAAGTACTCCACACGGAGCACGGCAAAGAAATGCTCCATAACTTCCTCTTTACGATTTGCGGCTGCACCGGCACATGGACTATGGCAAACTACGCGAAAACGGCTGTAGAAGACATTAAGAAAACCGTCGGAGATGGCAAAGTCGTCCTTGCTCTTTCGGGCGGTGTCGATAGCTCTGTAGCAGCAGCCCTTATTTCTAAGGCTGTTGGCAGTCAACTCACCTGTATCTTCGTTGACCACGGCCTGATGCGGAAAAACGAAGGCGATGAAGTCGAAGCGGCTTTCAAAGATTCGGGCATGAATTTCATCCGTGTAGATGCATCGAAACGTTTCCTCGATAAACTCGCTGGCATAAGCGAACCGGAAAAGAAACGGAAAATCATTGGCGAAGAATTTATCCGCGTCTTTGAAGATGAAGGCCGGAAAATTGGTTCTGTTGATTTCCTTGCGCAAGGGACGATTTACCCGGACGTTATCGAATCGGGTGCAGGCGATGCTGCTGTCATTAAGAGCCATCATAACGTCGGTGGCCTTCCTGCAGTTGTTGACTTCAAAGGCCTCATCGAACCGCTCCGCAACCTCTTTAAAGACGAAGTCCGTGAACTCGGTGCGGAACTCGGTCTCCCAGATTACCTCGTATGGCGGCAGCCTTTCCCTGGTCCAGGCCTGGCGATTCGCATTATGGGTGAAATTACGAAAGAAAAACTCGATATCCTTCGCGATGCCGACGCTATTTTCCGTGAAGAAATTGCTAACGCCGGACTCCAACGTTCCATTAACCAGTACTTTGCAGTCCTCACGAGCAACCGTACAGTCGGCGTTATGGGCGATTTCCGGACGTATGATTATACGCTTGCTCTGCGCGGTGTCACGACGACAGACTTCATGACTGCCGATTGGGCACGTATTCCGTACGATGTCCTCGATAAAGTGTCGAATCGTATCGTCAACGAAGTGTCCCATATTAACCGTATCGTCTACGATATTACGAGTAAACCACCTGCTACGATTGAATGGGAATAAATCATAAAACCGCTGAAACCAGCATAATCGCTAGGTTTTCAGCGGTTTCTTTTTGTCTTTTATACTATTTTGATACTTCATTTTGAAAGACGCTAAAGCTACGTGTATGTATTAGGAAGTTGTTCTCTTGGAATGAGGTAAATTATGTTATAATAAATATATACATACGAGGTGATAACTATGAATAAGATGGATTACGATGAATTATAACCTTCAGTATGATATATGGATTTCGCCAGTATTCCAAAACGTAGATTTATTTAAAAAACGTGAACACGGAATGCCTTATTATCAGAATATTGAAAAGGAAGGGATTGCGCTAGGATAGTGCAAAATAGGTATATTTTTAAAGAAAAGGTCAAGGTTTACATATACTTGCTCAAGCAAGAGAGTCTAGTGATTATGATGATTTCTTTATAGTTAGTAAAGAACAATGCTTGCATCATCTATCCTATTCATAGAAGATATGCTACAATACGACAGTACATCTTATGAATCACAGAAAGGACTATGTATGAAAGCATATCAAGTTAAGATTTCCTTGAAAGGCATGAAACCGCCTATTTGGCGGCGCATGATCATTCCGGCAGGGCTGACCTGTTCGGCATGGACGATACTCATAAATGAAGTAATGGGCTGGGACGGCGATTACGACAGCGTCTTTAGTATTGCTAAAGAACGGATAACGATTGCAGAACGATACGACAGCACGTTTGCAGAAGGCATGTTGGATGCGGCTGCGACGACGCTCGATGCCTGGCTTACAGCAGGCAAGCATGTGACGTATACCTATGGTGCTGGCGACGGCTGGGCTCATGATATTCTCATCGAAGAGATAGTTGATGATTACGATAGTGCCTATCCGGTAGTGCTCAAAGGAAAGAGCCAGTGTCCGCCAGATACGTGTGCCAATATAGCAGCCTTTACGGTGTTAAAAGAAGAAGAACTGGAGAAATGGGAACCTTTTTGGTGGAATGAAAATTTACTAGAAGAAGTAAATACGTATGTAGCAAAAGTTGTTGATTTACCGATTTTCCAGCAAGATGGTACAACGGCTAAAGATATATATGCTGTGTTACATGCGACTGAAGAAGAACCGCAGGCGCAGGAAGAACCGTCTTTAGAAGGTGTATTTTTGTGTTTAAGTGACCAAGAAGTAGCGTCTATCAAACGGGCCATCCATGGGAAGGGCATGTACAGGGTGACGAAAAAGGATGCCTTTGATACGCTCGCTGCAGCTGGGCTTGTGACCTATGTCAATGCGCACGAAGTGACCATCGACCCGACGGTGGCACCGGCTTGGAATCAGATTTGCACGCTAGCTTTTCAGTCGCAACGCCGCCGCTATCATTGGCTCATGCAGTGTGTCTTTGTGTGTCATGGTTTATACGGCATTACGCCGCTTGACGTATTGGTCAAAGTATTTAACAGACACAAACGCTTTACTATTGACCAGTCTTCGTTAGTGGCCATGCTCCAACAGATTCCGTCGGCCTTGCTCCACGGTGAAGTGCGGCAAGATGCCGTGTATTATACGCCGATTTTACAGAGCGGCAATGCCTTATCTATTTTGCACGACCGCCAAGGTATTCCTTTTTATATTCCTACAGCTGCAGAAATTGAAGCAGGTTTTTTTGCCGGCTCCATTTGGTATGCCACTACGAGTGCTGTACGGCAAGTACGGCGCGTCTTAGGCTTAGTGTTCCCTGCAGGGAAGCTCAGCGAAAGGGATGTACGGCAGTTCCTCTTAGGCATGATGGCCTCGTATGCTGTCGATTCTATGATTGACCTAGTCGAACGGCAAGGGAATATATCCTTATCTGTTATGAAGCGCAAAGCGATTGAACAATTAATGGATGGCTGTGCGTCGCTCGTACGCAAAATGCATTACAGCGGCCAAATGTCTTCGTCCTTATATCATTATGTATAAGTAACAGAAACCAGGAGGGCTATACATTGACAGTCCTTCTGGTTTTCTTGTATAATAAGCGTGTAGTCATGTGACTGACGGAAGTGGAGTATACCACAGGGAGCATGATGTGAATAAGCCGGCCGTCTGGGCAAAGATTCCAGAAGTGTCGGTGTTTTTTTATGAGAAAAGGAGTGATTCTAAATCATGGCAAACGTACCGAGCGATATTGAAATTGCCCAGGCAGCAACGTTACAGCCTATTACGAAAGTAGCAAAGCAAGTAGGTTTAACCGATGATGATGTAGAATTATATGGCAAATATAAAGCAAAGATTTCATTTGATGCAATTAAGAGACTGTCCAAACAAGAAGACGGCAAACTCGTCCTCGTCACGGCTATTACGCCGACACCGGCTGGTGAAGGCAAGACGTTGACGACCATTGGCTTAGCGCAAGCCTTAAATAAAATTGGCCACAAAGCAGTCGTAGCCTTGCGTGAACCGTCCCTTGGCCCGGTCTTTGGGATTAAAGGCGGTGCTGCTGGCGGCGGCTATTCTCAGGTCCTTCCGATGGAAGATATTAATCTCCATTTCACAGGCGATATGCACGCCATTACAGCGGCTAACAATCTCTTAGCAGCAGCCATTGACAACCATGTACACCAAGGCAATGCCTTGCGCATTGACGTTCGCCGCGTCATTTGGAAACGGGTCCTCGACATGAATGACCGCGCTCTCCGCCACGTCGTCGTCGGCATGGGCGGTAAAGTCTGCGGCTTCCCACGAGAAGACGGCTTCATGATTACGGTTGCGTCTGAAATCATGGCGGTTCTCTGCTTAGCCAGTGACTTAATGGACCTGAAAAAACGGATGGCGAATATTACCGTTGCCTATGACTTAGACGGCAACTTCGTTACGGCTGGTCAGCTCGGCGTGGCCGGAGCGATGGCCATTCTCATGAAAGATGCTATTAAGCCGAATCTCGTTCAGACCATTGAACATACACCGGCTCTCATTCACGGCGGTCCCTTTGCCAACATTGCCCACGGCTGCAACTCTATTGTAGCGACGAAATTGGCTATGAAAATGGGCGATATTGCCGTTACCGAAGCAGGCTTTGGTGCAGATTTAGGTGCTGAAAAATTCATGGATATTGTCTGCCGCTTTGGCGGTATCAAACCGAATGCCGTCGTTATCGTAGCAACTGTCCGTGCCCTCAAAATGCATGGCGGCGTAGATAAAAAAGAATTACAGACTGAAAATGTCGCAGCTATGGAAAAAGGTTTTGCAAACCTTGCTAAACATATTGAAAATATGCGCCAGTTCAACGTGCCTGTCCTCGTAGGCATCAATAAATTTGCTACTGATACAGACGCAGAAATCAATCGTTTCCGTCAGCTCTGTGAAGACTACGGCGTAGAAGTAGCCCTCAATAATTGCTGGGCTGAAGGCGGCGCAGGTGGCAAAGAAATGGCTGAAAAAGTCTATGCCTTAGCGCAGACGCCGCAGACACCGTACGAACCGCTCTATGATGTGAACGATTCGATTCCCCAGAAGCTCACGACCATTGTCCAGAAGATTTACGGCGGTAAAGACGTAGTCTTTGAAGGAAATGCGAAAAAACAGATTAAAGAACTAGAACAGTTTGGCCTTGATAAAATGCCTATTTGCGTCGCAAAAACGCAGTATTCCTTGTCCGATAACCCGGCTCTCCTCGGTGCGCCGAAAGACTTTACAGTTACGGTCAAAGATGTACGCGTTTGCACAGGCGCAGGCTTTATCGTTTGCCAGACGAGCAATATTATGACCATGCCGGGCTTACCGAAAGTACCGGCAGCCAATAGAATGGATATTGATGAAAATGGAACCATTACAGGATTATTCTAAAGACGCTGGTACGCCGTTTCAGTCTTGGCCTGTCGATAAACTCTTAGCCGCGACGGCCTCAAAGGAACCGGTCCCTGGCGGCGGCGCGATTGCGGCCATGACGGCGGCCTCAGCTGCAGCTCTCGTCGAAATGGTAGCCAATTTAACGATTGGCAAAAAAGTCTATGAAGACGTAGACATTGTCATGCAGAGCATTCGCGATAAAGCCCAAGGATTACGGCAACGGTATTTACAAGGTATTGAAGAAGATGCCAAAGCCTTTGACCGGGTCATCAAGGCTGTGCGCCTGCCCAAAGATACGCCGAACCGTACGGCTATTGTGCAGCAAGCCTTTGTCGATGCGGCAACGATACCTTTTGAGCTAGGAAAGGATATTTTTGACCTCGTCCAACTGGCAGAACAGACTGTCCAGTATGGCAATGCTTGGGTCATTACGGATGGGGCTATTGCGGCGATGAATGCCAGAGCAGCTATGCGGTCCGCCTTTTACAGCGTCCGTATTAACCTCAATTACATTAAAGACAAGACCTTCGTAGATACGATGATGGCTCAGATTTTAGAAATCGAAGAAAAGGCCTCTATGGTAGAAGCGAAAGTAGAATCTGAATATGCCCAGCGCAACGGCTAGGGCCGAATACACTGGGAGCAGAGAATGAAAAAAGAAGAAGCAACACTGGAGACGATGACGTTACATGAATTTTTGCAAGCCTTAGAAGACGCGCTCTACGAAGCGACATCGGCGTGGGAGCCCATTGGCTTTATGCCGTGTACGCTGACATTGCAGCTTTTAGGGGAAAGCGATGTATCTCAGAGCATTTGGGATATGTTCCACGACGGCATGGCTATTTCCGTCCTTCCCGACGACGATACGCCTCATTTTTCGTAACGCCTATAGACGCACTCTCTAGAGGGTGCGTCTTTTTTGTATACATGGAAAAACGGATTGTCTTTTATGAATAGAAATGGTATACTAAATTAGTAGAAATTATCGTTTGTATGTAATGAGGTGATACGATGCGAATTGGTGAAGGAATTGTCGAAGAAATCAAAGACGACGGCTTAGCAAAAGTACGCATTAGCCGTGACCATTTATATGTTGCTTGCAGTGAATGCTTTGGTGCCGAACGGGTCTATTTGACGGCGAAAAATCCGATTGCTGCGACAGAAGGGCAGAACGTCCGCTATGAAGTGGAAGACGGCCCCTTGGCGATGGGTGCCTTTATGTGCTTTGTTGTACCCTTAGTATTTCTTGCTGCTGGGGCGATTTTTGGCTACACCATGAGTGGCGGTGCTGTAGAATTATCCGTTGTTGGTGCCATCATTGGAACCTTAATCAGTGCTATCATTGTGAAAAAATATGATACTGTCTTAGGACGGCACGTCGATACGCAGGCGACGATTACCAGTCTCATCGTGCCTGAAGAAGACGAAGAAGATGACGTCAAAGCTTCAGCATAAGAACGTTGCAATAAAAAAAGACGGTGGCGAATGCCATCGTCTTTTTGCTGTTAAGGAGATAACCTATACGGTACGAAGCAATTAGAAATCGTATGATGTGCCGGGCTCAACGATTTGAACATCGACATGATAATGCGATTCTGTGAGTTTTTTATACGCATGTGGGTCTGCGTCAATGACAGGCCACGTCTTGTAATGGACAGGAATGACGAATTTCGGTTGAATCCACGATGCTGCTAAGGCTGCGTCGTCTATGCCCATGGTGAAGTTATCGCCAATAGGGAGGATAGCGCAGTCAATAGGGCCGAAACGATTGAGGATTTTCATATCTGAATAGAGTCCTGTGTCGCCTGCAAAGTAGACTCGTTTGCCGTCCATTTCGACGATGATGCCGCACGCCAGACCGCCGGCAATACCTGAGCCGTGGAAAGCCGGAGTCAAGCGAATTGTGCCGAATGGGAATTTCGCACTGCCGCCGACGTGCATGGCATGAGCCTTACAGCCTGCCGCCGCCGCTTTACCAGCTACTTCTGCTGTACTGATTATGGTTGCATCATTGGCTTTAGCAATGGCTTCGGCATCGCCGTAGTGGTCGTGATGGGCGTGGGTAATGGCAATATACTGACAGCCAATGGCTGTAGGACAGACATTGGTCCACGGATTATCTGTAATAAACGGGTCGAAGAGAATCGTCGTCGTGCCGTCGCTCAGAGAAAAAGCGGCATGACCGTAATAGGTGAAGTTCATAAGCCCTCCTTAGTTCTTTTCCGTACTAGCAACGCTCCAGTTCTGCCATTCTTCGTACCAGCTGCGCATATGCTTAGCCGGGACAGAGCCGCAGAACGTTGTTTTTAATTCTTCTTTTAATTTGCCTTCTTCATCGCCTAAAGGATAAACGTCTTTGTATTCTGCATAGACATCCCAGAAGTTACGCATATGAAGGTTTGCGTATGTTTCGCCGTAGATTTTGAAACAGGAATCACATAAGGTAATGAAGACAGCTTCTTCATCATGCTGTTGTGCATCGTCGAGGACGCAGCAGCGCGTATACAAATGGATGTTGCCAAAGAGTTTCCGTAAGTAATCATACACATCAGAAACTAATTTCGGTTGCAACTGCAAGAGCTTACAGCCAGGAGCAAAATAAATGGGGTACTGGGCGATATTATCGAGCATATCCATGGAAAAACACCTCGCTACACATATTGAAAAATATTATTAATAATAGTTATTAATTAATATTAGTATAGCACATATAGCCATATTTTGCAATGTCGCTGCGAGGTTGCAAGGGATTCGTGCGCACAAACTCTTGTACTTCTTCATAAAATCTTGTACAATATTTCGTGGAGAGTGAGTGATAGTATGCATATCGTCATGGTAGAGCCGGAAATCCCCGGCAATACGGGCAATATTGCCCGCTTATGCGCAGCAAATCATATAACGCTGCACTTGGTAAAGCCCTTAGGCTTTTCCCTTGATGACAAACATTTAAAACGAGCAGGTCTTGATTATTGGCCTCTCGTGGACGTAAAGATTCATGAAAATTTCGATGAAGTATTAGAAATGTACGCAGGGCATCGCTTTTTTTATTTAACTACAAAAGCGACGCAGTGCTACGCTGATATTCAGTTCACTAACGACGACTTGCTCGTCTTTGGGAAAGAAACAAAGGGCCTTCCGGAAAGCCTGCTGAAAAAGAACCCGGAACGATGCTTCCGCGTGCCCATGGTGGACGGCGCTCGGAGCTTAAACTTGTCTAATACGGTCGCTATCGTTTCGTACGAAGCATTGCGCCAACTGGGCTTCCCAGGCATGGCTAAAGGCGGTATTGGCATTGAAAATTTGAAATAATGAGGTGCACACCATGGAAATATATGATAAAGCCCATGAATTAGCCAAATCAATTCACAGTGCTAAAGAATATCAGGCTTTACTCGATGCCGGCAAAGAGCTGGCAAAGGACCCGAAAGCAGCGAAATTAGTCAAAGAATATTTGATGCTGCAGGCCCAGCTCGCGTATGCCCAGTCGATGGGCGATAAGCCCATTAAAAAGAAAGTGGATCAGCTCAATACGATGGCTGATCAAATTAAACAAAACGCCGAAGCTATGACGTACTTACACAACTATACCGTGTGGCAGTCCATGGCTGGTGAAATCTTCCAGATTATTCAAAACGCAATGGCAGAAGGAATGAGTATCCTTGATCAATAACGAAATATTGACACAGTTTGTCACGACCTTAGGGGAAGGCATCCCCAAAGACCGTATGCTCATCAACGAACCGATGAAAAAGCATACGACCTTTGCCGTCGGCGGACCGGCAGACGTCCTCGTCTTGCCGCAATCTGTCAAAGAAATGTCCCTGGCCATGCGGGAGGCAAAAGCCTTGAATTTGCCGGTACTCGTCTTGGGCGGCGGCTCCAACGTCCTCGTCCGTGACGGCGGCATTCGCGGTGTCGTCATTCAGCTCAACAACATGACGAAAGTCTTGTCTTGTAACGACACGAAAATTTTAGCCAGTGCGGGCCTGATGCTCAAAGACATTTGCGCCTTTGCTTTAGACCAAGGCCTAACAGGTATTGAATTTGCCTGCGGCATTCCAGGAACCTTAGGTGGTGCCGTCTTTATGAATGCCGGTGCTTATGGCGGCGAAATGAGCTTCGTCGTCTCCCGTGTCCGCGCTGTTACCGGGACGGGCGACGTCTACACGTATGAAGCACCGAACTTAGGATTTGGTTATCGCCAGAGCCGGTTCCAAAAATCCCAAGAATTTGTCGTCGAAGCAGAATTACAGCTCCGCCGCGGCGATAAGGATGAAATCAAAGCGTTAATGGATGATTTGACGCAGCGCCGCGAAAGCAAACAGCCTTTAGACATGCATAGCGCCGGCAGTACCTTTAAACGGCCGCCGGGATATTTTGCCGGCACCTTGATTGACCAGACTGGCCTCAAAGGTTTATCTCACGGTGATGCAGAAGTGTCGAAGAAACACGCTGGTTTCGTCGTCAATCGCGGTCACGCATCAGCTCATGATGTCCTGGCTGTTATTCATGAAGTACAGCACCGCGTCGAAGCAGCACACGGCGTGCATTTAGAACCAGAAATCCGCATTGTCGGTGAAGATTGAGTCAAAAATTGGTAAGAAATAGGGAAAGAAGCCGTATTAGCTATTCCCTATTTTTCTATTTTGTGCTATACTGTGCAAGTTACATATATTCAACTAGATACTTTTAATTAGAGACATAGGAGAGGACTTAGATGGAACGCAAAGATATCCGTAATATTGCTATTATTGCCCACGTTGACCATGGTAAAACGACCTTGGTTGATGCCATGCTCAAACAGAGCCATGTTTTCCGTTCAAATGAAAAAGTAGAAGACCGGGTTATGGACTCCGGTGATATCGAACGGGAACGGGGTATTACTATCTTGTCCAAAAACACGTCTGTCATGCATGAAGGTGTTAAAATCAACATCGTTGATACACCGGGGCATGCTGACTTTGGCGGCGAAGTCGAACGTGTCTTGAATATGGTCGACGGCGTACTCTTGCTCGTCGATGCATTTGAAGGCCCCATGCCGCAGACGAAATACGTTCTTCGCAAAGCGTTAGAACAAAAATTGAAACCTATCGTTGTTATTAATAAAATCGATAAACCAGGTGCGCGTGTATCCGAAGTAGAAGACGAAGTCCTCGAATTATTCATGGAATTAGACGCTGACGATGATCAGCTCGATTTCCCGGTTATTTACGCTAATGGCCGTGATGGTATTGCAAAATACTCCATGGATGACGAAAGCGACAACCTCGAACCGCTCTTTAAAACAATTGTTAAATACTGCCCGTGCCCGAAAGGCGATCCAGACGGCCCGCTCCAGTTCATGGTTACGACTCTTGACTACGATGACTATGTTGGTAAAATCGCTGTTGGCCGTGTCGTTCGCGGTAAAGTTAAACCGAATCAGCAAGTCGTTATCGTTGACGGTGAAAGCCAGCGGAAAGCCAAAGTTGGCCGCGTCTATGTATACGAAGGCTTGAAACGTGTCGAAAAAGACGAAGTTTCCATGGGTGAAATTGCCTGCATCGTCGGTATTGCCGATTTGAAAATTGGCGAAACCGTAGCCGACCCGGAAAATCCGGAAGCATTACCGAAAATCAACATTGACGAACCGACGTTGTCCATGATTTTCTACGTCAACGACAGCCCCTTCGCTGGTCAAGAAGGCGATTATGTAACGAGCCGTCATTTACGGGATCGTCTCTTCCGGGAAATCCAGACGAACGTTTCCCTTCGCGTCGAAGAAACAGACAGTGCTGATGCCTTCAAAGTATCGGGACGTGGCGAACTCCACATCGCTGTCCTTATCGAAGAAATGCGCCGTGAAGGCTATGAATTACAGGTTGGTAAACCAAGCGTTATTACAAAAGTAATTAACGGCAAAAAATGCGAACCTCTCGAAGCCCTCACCATCGACGTACCGCAAGAATACATGGGCGCTGTTATGGAAAAACTCGGCACTCGTAAAGCAGAAATGGTCAACATGACAGACCTCAAAGGCTATACACGTCTCGAATTCATCATCCCGGCTCGTGGCCTTATCGGTTTCCGTAGCGAATTCTTAACGGCTACGAAAGGTACTGGCATTATGTACCATGTCTTCCATGGCTATGCTCCTTGGAAAGGCGATATCCCAGGCCGTACCCGTGGCAGCTTAGTAGCTTTTGAAGCTGGTACGACAACAGGCTATGGTATCTTCAACTTGCAGGACCGCGGTACGATGTTCATCAAACCGGGTCAGGAAATCTACCTCGGTCAAGTCGTTGGGGAAAGCAACCGTGATGTCGATATCGACGTTAACCCATGCAAGAAGAAACACCTCACGAATACGCGTTCTTCTGCATCTGACGAAGCACTTCGCCTCGTTCCGCCGCAAGATATGGGCCTTGAAAAATCCCTCGAATGGATTAACGACGACGAACTCGTCGAAGTTACGCCGAAGAACATTCGTATCCGCAAAGCTATCCTCGACAAACATGATCGGAAGAAAGCAATGCGCAGCAAACAGCAAGGCTAATCGTACGCGTACGATAGATAGAACCGAAATCTCCCGTCTTTCTGGCGGGAGATTTTTTATGGAAAGGATTGACGACTCATGTCTTGGATTCAACCAGACAATACGTGGCTCTTAGGAGCTATTATGTGCGGCTCTGTAGCCCTATCTATTTATTTAGAACAAACCTATGCATGGGCCTCGAAAGTCTCTGGCGCAGTCATTGCCATCATTATTGCCCTCGTTTTAGTCAATTTACACATCATTCCGACGCATGCTCCCATTTTTGATGATTTCGTCTGGGGCTATGCCGTGCCGCTGGCCATTCCCTTATTGTTATTAGATTCTAATTTACATAAAATTTGGAAACAAACAGGGCGCATGCTCTTCGTCTTCCTCATCGGTGCGGCTGGTACAGTCTGCGGTGCCGTCTGGGGGACTATGTTTATGGGTGCGTACATTGATGAATTGCCGAAAGTGGCAGCCATGATGACCGGCTCTTATATTGGCGGCGGCGTGAACTTCATTGCTTTAGCCGATGCCTTCAAGACGAGCGGCACTGTCATTTCTGCAACCGTCGTCGCCGATAACCTTAACATGGCCATTTACTTCTTGATTCTCTTAGCCATTGCAGGGAACGCCGTTTTTCGGCGGCTCTATACACATCCGCATATTACGGAAGTAGAAACGAAAGGGAAGAGTGAAGACGGTAAGACCTTAGCGGCTTCGTACTGGGGTAAAAAAGAAATTTCCCTCAAAGATATTGCTATGGATGTGACTTACGCGGTCATCGTTGTCGCCGTCTCCAAAGGCTTGGCCGCTGTCCTCGGCGGCGTGATTCCAAAGACCAATGGGTTCCTGACGATGGTCAATACGTTCTTTAGTAGTGAATACGTGTGGATTACGCTTATTTCTATGATTTACGCGACAGGCTTTGAAAAACAGGCAAGCTCCATGCGCGGTGCCCAAGAAATTGGGACCTATCTTATTTATCTCTTCTTCTTCGTCATCGGTGTACCGGCATCGATTTATGATATTGTCCGCAACGCGCCGTTGCTCTTTGTATTCTGCTTCTTCATCGTCGTCGTCAATATGCTCTTTTGCTTCATTGGAGGTAAGATTTTCCATTTTGACTTGGAAGATATTATTCTCGCGTCTAATGCCAATATTGGCGGCCCAACCACAGCGGCAGGCATGGCCATTTCCCAAGGCTGGACGAGCCTCATTGGCCCGGCTATGCTCGTCGGTACCTTTGGCTACGTCATTGGCACGTATTTAGGGATTATTGTTGGCACGATTTTGGGTGCGTAAGTGAAAAAAGAATAGAGAACATATAAGCAGCGACAGATTCTGTCGCTGTTTTTTATTGCATGATTATGACTGAATGGTATTATGTAGGGAAGGGGAGGTAATTAGGAGAATATGGATATGTGTAATAATATTGCTGAAAATTATCCGAATAATATTGATTTTTACCTAAACGATTGTTACATAAAAAAGAAAATGTAACATATAATTTAAATATACAGGGGGGGGGGTAAAAATACTCACGCTTTTTTAGTGATTATATGTCGTAATTAATTCCATCATCTCTTTTCATTGTATCATTGTATGTGTAATATACTTGTTTTTTTGTTACCATTGTGGTAAAGTAATAAATGAAAGACAGAAGATAATGACGTGATGAATTTGAAATAGGGCTATGTTATAACTAAAAGGAAAAGGTGAAACGTTATACATGACTATATGTTTATACTGTATAAAGGTATAGACTATCGCGTCGTATGCTGGATACCCTATCTTTTGGTACTTTGAATTATATTAGGAGGAATAATATTATGAATCATGTTTACAAAGTAGTATGGAGTAAAACGAAACAATGCTATGTTGTTGCTTCCGAGTTCGCAAAACGCAGTGGTAAAGCTACATGTAAAGCTGCAGTCTTGGCAGCTCTCGTCGCTACAACGGCTGGCGTTGCAGCAGTACCGGCACAGGCAGTTTTCGTCGAAGATATTCAGACTAATAAAGCTGCTATTCAGACTAATAAAGCTGCTATTCAGAAAAATAAAGATGCAATTGCAACCAATAAAGATGCAATTAAAGATCTAGCATAAAATACAAAAGAAAATATTGATTCCATCAATAAACAAAATGCTGGTCAGGATAAAAATATTAAGGAAAATGCAACTAATATTAAAGCCAATGCAGATGCAATTCAAAATAATAAAAACACAATTGCACAGCAAGGTGAAGTTATCAAAGCTCAAGGCGATCATCTCACTGCCCTTAGTGGTCAAGTTTATGATAACAAAGTTGCTAATGACAAGAAAAACGCTGAACAAGATGCCAAAATCGACAAGAATGGCTGGAAAGCTGATACAGCATTAAAACTCACTGGTAATGGCGTAATGCAGAATGGCGCAACTAACTTGACAACTGGCGTTAACCTCAATACCCAGGCCATCGAAAAAGAACAGGCTGCCCGCAAAGATGCTGATGAAGAAATCATTAAATCCTTCCAGGCTGCTGATAGCCAGCTCTCCAGCAAAATCGATAGCGTAGACAGCAACAGCAAGAAAGGTATCGCTGGCGTTGCCGCTCTCGCCGCTCTCCATCCGCTTGATTTCGACCCGGATGCTAAATGGGACTTCGCCGCAGGCTATGGTAACTACCGCGGTGAAAACGCTGCCGCTCTCGGTGCTTACTATCGTCCGAATGAAGACGTTATGATTTCTGTTGGCGGTACTATCGGCAACAGCGATAACAACTCCGTTAATGCTGGTCTCTCCTTCAAACTCGGTGCCGGCTCCAGCCATGTCAACAACTCTCGTACAGCTATGGCTAAAGAAATTAAAGATTTACGCGACACTGTAAGCAAACAGGACGCTCAAATCCAGAAACTCGCAGCTATGGTTAATGCTCTCCTCGGTACAGATGAAAAAGTTGAATCGACAACAGTATTCCCGGATGTTCCAGAAAATCACTGGGCTTACGAAGCTGTTGCAACAATGGCTAAGAATGGCCTCGTTCAAGGCTATCCTGATGGTACATTCAAAGGCGATCGTAGCTTGACTCGTTATGAATTCGCTCAGATTATCTACAACGCACGTCAAAAAGGTGCTGAAGTAGATAGCCGCCTCGTTAACGAATTCCAGAAAGAATTACAGTACTTCCATATTGATACAGTTGCACAAGACAAAGATGGTAACGCTACTATCGAACGTGTACGTGTCAATAAATAAGACTGTATATATAAAAAAGTACAGGTATATTAAAAAAGAACTCCTAGCGGTAGCTAGGAGTTTTTTTTAATGCTAAGTGTATTGTCCTCTGAACCTTTTTCCTAATGGGAGACTTGGCTGCGGGTTGGAGAATCATTAAGCCCATTAACTTTCCCGCAATTAGCTTAGTGTAATGACAAAATGTCAATAGGACGCGATTTCATCCTTTCCATGGTAAAAATCTAATGAAATAGAAAGTAGAAATTGAACATATGATGTATTAATTATCATATCCATACAGAAATGCATGCTTAATGATAAAGTATATAATGGAATACATAACTTTAAGGTACCATCTTAGCTGTATTAGCTGTTAGTAGTGCATGGGTTATGCCGAGTGCCTTGGCTAACATTAGCACGCAAGACGTGGAACAAATCGTGCAAAAAGAATACCCCGGCGCGACAATTCAAAAGATTGAATGGGATTATGATGACGGATATCAAGTATATGAAGTCGATTTCCAGACCGAATCGATTTGGGACGGCGATTTGACGATTGATGCGAAAACGGGTAAAATTTTAGAACGAGATATTGACAACGAACGCCATTACCACGGTCATCATCACTAAATAAAGATTCCCCCGATGGACGAACCGTCGGGGGATTTTTGCATGTTTTTATAATGATAAGGCATGATACGTGTTGCCGTCTAAGTCTTTCCAGGTCATTTCCGTATCCGTAATCATCATATAGCTATGGGGACTGTCTTCTTTCGGAATAGACACGGAGCCAGGATTGAGATAGACGTTATGATTGCCAAAAGGCGTCCAACGCGGCACATGGGTGTGACCGTGCAGCAAATATTCGCCCGGCTGAAGCGGTGGCAAATGGTCGAGATTATAGAGATGGCCGTGGGTGACGAAAATCCTCGTCTTACCGGTGTACACGAGGCTATAATCGGCCATGATAGGGAAGCCTAGTACCATTTGGTCTACTTCAGAATCGCAGTTGCCACGAACGCAGAGAATGGTATTTTTCACTGCATTGAGCATGGGAATGACGTCTTTTAGGCTATAGTCTTTAGGGAGCGCATTACGCGGGCCGTGATAGAGTATGTCTCCTAAGAGGATGAGCTGGTCTGGTTGTTCTGTTGCGTAGCGTTCCATGAGGAGCTGGCAGTAGTAGGCCGAGCCGTGAATGTCTGAGGCAATCATGAGTTTCATAGGGGATTCTCCTTAGGCTTGTAACGTTTTTACTAAGCGATTGTATTCTGCTTCCGTCAGTGGATGGAAGGCAGCAATTTCGTCGGCAAAAATGAAAAGTTCCGGCAGCGTAAAGACTTGGCCGAAGTTGGTCTTTAAGACGACTTCGTGAGCAATTAAGATATTGGCTACATCGCTTTCTTGAGGGTTAAATTTTTGATGGCACAAAATCATGCCACCGCTCGTGACGAGCATATAGTATTGTGCATCTGACGTGTCTAAAGCCGTAATGATGCTGGCTGGATTGGTCTTACAAGGTTTTCTGTTTTGGAGTACTTCTAAGTCCATGACATATCATCTCCTTTCTTGTATTATAGCACATTTTGTCTCTTGCGAAAGAGGTATAATAGAGGTGAAGGGCTTGACAGAATATCGATTATTAGGTAGTATATATGAATGATACAGACTTTCAATGTATCGTATATAGGACACATGCGATGAACAAAATGAGTTGCCCTTGTCGGCGCCAGAGAGAACAGGCCTTGGCTGGAAGCCTGTTTCGCAAGGAACGATGGCAACACTGCCTTTGGGAGCACATACGGTGAAAGCAGTAGTCGTATGCGGTGGCACCCGTTATGTGCATGAAGAGTATGGCTTTTGCCGTATAAACAGAGTGGAACCACGGGCCACCGTCTCTGTAAGGGGATGGTGGTCTTTTTTGTTCATAAATTCAAGGAGGAGACTGTATGAGAGAATTAAAAGTATATAACACGCTGACCCGTAAGAAAGAAACGTTCGTACCGGTTACGCCGGGCCAAGTGACGATTTATGTTTGTGGTATTACGCCGTATAACCATTCCCACATGGGCAATGCCCGTCCTTTTGTGACGTGGGATGTGATTAAACGGTATCTCCAGCATTTAGGCTACGAAGTAACGCACATTCAAAACTTCACAGACGTAGATGACAAAATCATCAATGCTGCTAACGCTGAAGGCGTAACATGGGATACTATTGCTAACCGCTATATTGCATCGTATTTTGAAGTCATGGATGCCCTCCATATTCGCCATGCCGATAAATATCCGCGCGTATCCGAAACGTTGCCTGATATTATCCACATGATTGATGTATTGATTCAAAAAGGCTATGCCTATGTCCTCGGCAACGACGTGTACTACAGCGTCGAAAAATTCGCTGATTACGGTGAATTAAGCGGCCGCAGCTTAGACGATATGGAAGCTGGCGCACGCGTCGAAGTCAATGACCAGAAACATAATCCTATGGACTTTGCCCTTTGGAAAGGGGCTAAACCGGGTGAACCGGCATGGGACAGCCCATGGGGTAAAGGCCGTCCGGGCTGGCATATTGAATGCTCGACTATGAGCAATAAATACTTAGGCGATACGATTGATTTCCACGGCGGCGGCAGTGACCTCATTTTCCCGCACCATGAAAACGAAATCGCCCAGTCTGAAGCATACAGTGGTAAAAAACCGATGGTTAAATACTGGGTACACAATGGCTTCATTACGATTAATTCCGAAAAGATGAGTAAATCTTTGAATAACTTCTTCCTCGTTAAAGATGTACTTGCTCATTACAGCCCGGATGCATTGCGGTATTTCCTCATTTCTAACCACTACCGCAGCCCCTTGGATTTCAGCGATGAACGTCTTGAAGAAATGACGCGCAGCCTCGAACGGCTCGGCACGTCTATTGATAATGTCTTAGAATTGCTCGACATGCCTGCTGGTGCGAAGTCTCCGGAAGCAACGCAGCTCTTAGCAGATGCCCAGAAGACAGAAGAAGATTTCGAAACGGCTATGTGCGACGATTTCAACACGGCCTTAGCAAGTGCAGCTATGTTCGAACTGGCAAAGAAAGTCAATATTTATAAAGATGCTGTCGTCAATGGCGGCGTACCTGTCGATTCGTCTGTTATGTCTGAAGTCAAACGTATCTTCAAGACTATGACCGATATCCTCGGCATTCTCGAAGACCGTTGGAACGGCCAGAAAGCCGATGCTAGCAGCCAAGATTATAATGATTTAATGGAAGCTATCTTGTCTATCCGTCAGGAATGCCGTGCTCAGAAACAGTATGTCTTAGCTGATGCTATTCGCGATAAATTGTCTGCTCTTGGTATTACCATTGAAGATTCCGCACAGGGAGCGCGCTGGAAAAAGTGAAATTTAAACAAGTACAAGCATTGAAAGCGCGGGCCTATGCGGCCTTTGCGGTAGGGGCGACATTAGATGTCCCTGCCGTCGAAGTGGCGCAGACCGACCCTATTTCCTTGGCTTTTGTAGGGGATGCCTTTTACTCCCTGTATATGCGCAAACGCTTAGTCGCGACGCGGATTCCCCACGTCCAGGTCTTACACGCTTTAGCGGCAGAATTCGTCTCTGCTAAGGCTCAGGCCTATGTGTACCGTCAGCTCAAAGAGACTTTGACCGAAACAGAACAAGAAGTATGCAAACGGGCACGGAACGCCTATTCGCAGGCTCCGAAAAGCGCGTCTGTCGCGGAATACCACGATAGTACAGCCTTAGAAGCACTCGTTGGCTACTTAGTACTAAGCCAGCAGGAAGAACGCCTCACAGCAGTCATGGAAGGTGTCTATACGTATACGAAAGCCTATTGCCAAGAAAAACACGGAGACAAGAGATAAGCATGAGTACAGAACGCATGATTATGGGCCGCAACAGTGTGACTGAAGCCTTAAAGGCTGGCCGAAAGATTACGAAAGTATATATTGCTGCTGGAAAAGATGCCGCACGGCTGGCATCGATTCAAGAGCTGGCAGACACCATGGGCGTTCCTGTAGAACAAGTGCCCATGAAGAATTTAAACCGCATGGCTCCTGATGCACGCCACCAAGGGGTCATTGCGACGGCACCGCCTTTTGCCTATGCCGACTTAGATGATGTTCTCTTAGGGGCAGAACAAGCCGGGTGCGTACCCTTCTTGGTGCTCCTCGACGGCATTGAAGATGTGCACAATATGGGAGCTATTATCCGGACCGCTGAATGTGCCGGTGTCGATGCGGTCCTCGTGCCGAAACGGCGCAGTGCCCCCATTAACGAAACCGTTGGCAAGACGTCCGCTGGGGCTATTGAATACATGCCCCTCGTCCAGATTGGCAATATTGCCCAGACCTTGCGACAACTGAAGAAACGGGGCTTTTGGGTCATTGGGGCCGACATGGCTGGCGACGTCGATTATTTCCATAGTTCTTTAACGGAACCGATTGTCCTCGTCATTGGCAGTGAAGGCAAAGGGATTTCTCATTTAGTAAAGGAAACGTGTGATACCCTCGTCCAGATTCCTATGTTTGGACAGGTCAATTCCCTCAATGCGTCTGTAGCCGCAGCATTACTGATGTATGAAGTCGTGCGGCAGCGCCAGGTGGTGTAACCTATGAAAGAGTTATTCATCGTCGATGGATACAACATTATCTTTGCGTCGACTGAATTAAAGGCTTTAGCCAACGATTCCTTAGACCATGCCCGGGAAAAGCTCATCGATACGATGGCCAATTACGGGAAAGTCCGGGGCTATGAATTAGTCCTCGTCTTCGATGCCATGTACACTGAAGAAGGCGCAAAAAGCCGAAAGATTGGCAAAGACTGTGAAATCATTTTCACGGACAAAGAAGAAACAGCAGACAGCCGTATTGAACGGCTCGTCTACGAACATCGGAATGAACGGCGGAAAATCTACGTCGCCACATCTGATGGCCCGGAACAGAATCAGATTCTCGGCAGCGGTGCGTACCGTGTACCGGCACGGGAACTCTTTGAAGATGTAAAACGGGCACGGAAAGAAACGCAAGCCTATGACCACCGCAACGTCCTCACCAATACGACGAGCCGTAACGAAGTGGTCTACCGCGTGCGCAATAAAGAAGTATTAGATAAATTAGAAGAGATTCGCAGGTCAAAATAATCGAGGTAACTAACATGCAAGCAGAGGCAAAGGCATTTCATGAAAACCGCTTTAAAGGCATGACAGATGAAGAAATCGTAGCCTTGGCCCAATCGCAGCATGACGAAGAGGCGACGGCTTATTTAGTCCATAAGTATCGCAGTCTCGTGCGTGCAAAAGCGCGGTCGTATTTCCTCATCGGTGCCGATCAGGACGACATTGTGCAGGAAGGGTATATTGGACTGTATAAAGCGACGCGGGATTTTCGCGGCGATAAGTTCGTATCTTTCCGGGCCTTTGCAGAATTATGTATTACCCGCCAAATCATTACAGCCATTAAAACGGCGACGCGGCAAAAACATATTCCTCTCAATTCCTACGTCTCTTTGAATAAGCCTATTTACGAAGAAGAATCGGAGCGGACACTCCAAGATATTCTCTCTGGCCTGACGACGAGCGACCCGGAAGAGCTCTTCATTAGCCGTGAAGAATTTACGGATATTGAAAAAAAGCTCGGCGAAATCTTGAGTGATTTAGAATGGAAAGTTCTCATGGCGTACTTAGACGGCAAATCGTATCACGAAATGTCTCTCGAGTTACACCGCCATGAAAAATCCATTGATAACGCCCTGCAACGGGTGAAACGGAAGTTAGAGAAGTATTTAGCCAAACGGAATGAGGAAAATAACAGGGATACTATTGATAATGCCGCTAAATAAGTGTACAATAGTACCGTTAAGTGTGATGTCTAAGGAGGAGTAACGTGATTACGGTATTACAAATTTTGGTCGTCATCGTAGCGTTGCTATTGATTGGCGTTGTAGTTGCGCAAAAAAGTAAAACCCAAGGTATGGGTGCCGGTTTTGGCGGCGGTGCAGAAGATTTATTTGGCAGCAGAGCCCGTGGGATGGATGCGTTCTTGTCGAAAGTAACGATTGTCTTATCCTTTATCTTTGCTGTCTTGACGTTAGTATTAGGAAGACTTATGCATACATTTTAAGCAACATGTACAGCCTGCGGCGGTGTCGCAGGCTCTTTTCATATATAGAAATAGAGAGGTAGTTCCATGAATTTACAGCTCGCTCATGATATAATAGAAGTATGTACCAAGGCGGCACCGAACGGGCTGACCGTAGAAGATTGTGCGGAACAATTAGGTCTTAGTGGTAATGAGTTGAATGATTTATTTGAGACCTTTGATTCCTTAATAAGGAGGGGAGAACTCATGCGATTAACAGGTGAGCGATATATTAGCAAAGGACCAACGAAAGAGATTACAGGTATTTATAAAGGCTATACGGCGACGTTTGGCTTCGTCTTGAGCGAAGATTTGCAAGACGATGTCTACGTCAGTGAACAACACCGTCATACAGCTATGAATAACGATAAAGTCGTCGTCCGGATTATCCAGGGCGGTGACGGACGGCACAAGCAAGAAGGCGAAATTATCCGCATTGTCGAACGGGCTAATACGACCATCGTCGGCACCTTCGATATGCAAAAGCATTGCGGCTTCGTTACGCCCGATAACGAACGAATTCGCGAAGATATTTACATTCCTCTTGGCAAATACGGCAGTGCCCGGAGCAGTGCCCGTGTCCTCGTGAAGATTACGGCTTGGCCTGAAGAACACCGCAAAGCTGAAGGGGAAGTGGTCGAAGTCCTCGGCTATGACGGCGATAAAGATTTAGATATTAAAGTCATTATGGCGCGGCACAATCTGCCTTTTGCTTTCCCGAAAGACGTACAAGACGCAGCCGATAAAATCAATACGACTGTGGTCATGCAAGATGGCCGATTTGATTACCGCGATAGACCGTTGATTACGGTTGACTCTGAAGATGCGAAAGACTTAGATGATGCCATTGATGTCGTGAAATTGCCGAATGGCAATTATCGCCTCGGCGTCTACATTGCTGACGTTAGCTATTATGTCCGTCCAGAGTCGGCTATTGATAAAGAAGCTTATGACCGCGGCACGAGCGTCTATCTTGTCGACCGGGTTATTCCTATGCTGCCGACAGTGTTGTCAAACGGTATTTGCAGCCTCAATGCCAATGAAGACCGCTACGCTATGACTTGTGTCATGGAAATCGACACAGAAGGGAACGTCATCCATGCCGATATTGGCCCGGCTGTAATTCGCGTCAAACGGCGTTGCAATTACAAAGAAATCAAAAAGGCTCTTGTCGATGACATTGTGCCTGATGATTTAGCACCCTTTATGCCGATGCTCCATGATTTACGGGACTTAGCAGAAATTTTAAAACAAATGCGCTTGCGCCGCGGTGCCATTGACTTTGACTTCCCAGAATACAAGATCATTCTCGATGAAGACGGCGTGCCCCTTCGTCTCGAAAAACGGGAACGGACTATTGCCGAACAAATCGTAGAAGAAAGCATGCTCATTGCCAATGAAACGGTCGCATGTTACTTGCGAGATAGCGAAAATCCGACGGTTTACCGTATTCACGAAGTGCCTGACCCGGAACGGATGGCCATGATGCAGACTGTCCTTTCGAGCTTTAATTTACCCATGCCCGACAAAGAACATGCCACACCGGCAGAGTTCCAAAAACTCTTGGATGTGACCAAAGGGACGACAGAAGAAGCAGTCGTTCAGACCATTGCCTTACGGGCTATGTCCCAGGCACGGTACTCGACGACTAATGCTGGTCACTTTGGCTTGGCCTCGACGTGTTACACGCACTTCACATCGCCAATCCGCCGTTATCCGGACCTCATGGTGCACCGCCTTATTCGGCAGTACCAAAAAGTCGGTAAATTGTCGGACAAAGATGCGGCCTTATCCATGTCTTTCCACACCATTGCAGCGGACCAGGCAAGTACACGGGAACGAGTCTCTATCGATGCGGAACGAGAAACAGATGACCTGAAAAAAGCCCAATACATGCAGCCCTTCATCGGCCAGCCCTTTGACGGCAACATTACAGGCATTACGGCCTTTGGCCTCTTCGTCGGCCTCGAAAACGGTATTGAAGGGCTCGTCCACATTTCGTTCCTTACGGACGACGAATACGAATTTGACGAAACGACCTATACTATGGTTGGCCAGCACGGCGGTCATGTCTTCCGCTTAGGTGACCCCATGAAAGTAACGCTTGCTCGGGTCAATGTAGAAAAATGTGAAATCGATTTTGTGCCCGGTGTCATTGAGTCCTTAGACGACCTCAATCAGATGATGGAACGCAGTGCCGAACGACGCCACAAGAAACGGAATAACAACAATACGAAAGGGGACAGCAAACAAGGCAAAGCTCCTTGGTTTGGCAGTCTCTTGCGAGATAATAAAAAAGGCAAGAAAAATACGAAAAAGAAAAAGAACGACCGCAAGAAAAATCGGGGCAAAGCCAAAAAAGGCCCGAAAAAAAGTAAAAAGAAATAGGAGGGATACGTCGTGGCACAATCGCCAACAACAGGCGTAAAATATATTACAGATAACCGCAAAGCCCGGCACGATTACTTCATTCATGAAACGTACGAAGCCGGGATTGCCCTGACAGGGACAGAAGTCAAATCTCTGCGCCAAGGGAAGGTGAATGTCAAAGATAGTTTTTGCCGTATTGAAAATGGAGAAGTCCTGCTCTTAGGCATGCACATTAGTCCGTATGAACAAGGGAACCGCTTCAATCACGACCCCTTGCGGACGCGCAAACTTTTGCTCCATAAGTACGAAATCTTGAAGCTCCTCGGTAAAATCAAAGAAAAAGGATATACCTTGATTCCCTTAAATCTCTATTTTAAAAAGGGGAAAGTAAAAGTTACGGTCGCGCTCGTAACAGGGAAGAAACTCTTTGATAAACGCCAAGCCCTAGCCGAAAAAGAAGCAAAACGCGATATTGAACGGCGCATGAAAGAACGGAATTATTAAGACGAAACTCCGCAGCTATTGATAAAGGCTGCGGAGTTTTTTTGCCGTGACTTGCTGGGATATGAAATAATTTACAATTCTTTACAGAGAATTTGCTCATTACACGAGGCATGGACTTTTTGCAGTCCCCGGCCTATGAAGCAGTGAAACAGGCCTTGTCTCCATTTGCGGTCACAGAAGAAGCCATTACGGTCTCGAATCCCGATGTGAAAGACGTAGCGGCTATGCTCGACCGCGTCAAAGACCAGGATTATAGCTTGATTATTGCTTTTGGCGGTGGCACGGTCATGGATACGGCAAAAACCTTGGCCATGGTTATTCCGGCAGGCGTGTCCGGTACGGCAGCGTTGCGGGATTTCATCGTTAGCGGCGAGTATACGGGCTTGCAGCCTATTCCCTGGGTCGGTGTGCCGACCACGTCGGGTACAGGCTCAGAAGTGACGTCTTGGGCTACGGTTTGGGATAGAGAGAAAGAATTCAAACGGTCGTGCAGTTGGATTCGAAATTATGCTGTTGCTGCTGTCCTCAACCCGGCTTTTTATTCGCCAGTATTTACCGGCTTTAGTCCATGATTTGCGAAATCCAGATTTGCCTTACGTTGTAGATCATACCTTTACGAAAGGACGGGCTGATAATAATCCGGTTGCCGTAACGGAAAGTGATGTGCTTCGCGTATTACAAGGTATTTTTTAACTTTTTATTCTGAATAGTTGGGGGAAAAGAGAGTAGGTGCTTTCACGACTTAGGACGTACCGTATGCGTCTTAGAAAGCACCTTCCCTCTTTTTTCATATGCTGTTAGTAAAATTGCTTGCTAATGTGCTCATGAGAAAGCCTTAGGATGTGACCGATATAGCGAAATTTAATAAATTGTCATATTCTTTTCTTTATATGCTTCAAAAATTTTGATAGCTTCATCGCGGTCGAGCTGCTGCAACGTCATGGTAGACTTGTCTTGGCAGCCTTGTTCGATGAATTTGTAAATAAAATCATCGCGGAAGCCAATATTTGCTGCGTCTTTAGCACTGTTGCCGTAGTAGACAGTCTTAATATTCGCCCAAATGATGGCGGACAAGCACATGGGGCACGGCTCTGCGGACGTATAGAGTTCGCAGCCAGATAAGTCATATGTGCCAAGGTGCTGGCACGCATCGCGGATTGCTTGCATTTCGCCGTGGCACGTAGGGTCATTATTTTTAATGACTTCGTTATGGCCGCGGCCGACGATTTGACCGTCTTTGACGATGACTGCACCAAAGGGGCCGCCGTGACCGGTTTCGAGATTTTTTGCCGATTCGGCAATGGCTTCTTTCATAAAATCCATGAAGTATACCTTCTTTCTTTTCGTTTTCCAACGTAAGAGTATACCATAGGGAAGATAGTATTGCCTAGTCTTATTTTTTATGCCAAATAGCTCGGGCATTGCTGTGAGCCATCAACTCTTCTACCGGGATGGAGGCAGGGCAAATGGATTGGCACGCCAAGGAATGGCTGCACAAAGCATAATGGAGCTTATTATAGGCTTTTTCCATAGCCTCTTTATGAGGGCCTGGGTCTTCTGTATCGACGTGGCGGAATACATTAACAGCACCTAAGGCACCGATAAAATCAGGAGCTCCTGTAAAATTAGGACAAATTTCTAAACAGCAGCCGCATTGGAGGCACCGTGCCGATTCGCGGTGCAAGTCTAAAAGCCAGCGCGACGGTTCACTGCCAGATTCTTGCCACAGCTTTAGGTCTTTAAGCATCTTGTAAATGACAGAACGGTCGACAATGAGGTCATGGACGACAGGAAACTTGCCGAGGGGCTCTAAGGTAATCCGTTTGGCTTTTAAATCTTCTAAAAAGGTGGAACAAGCCAGGCGCGGCACGCCGTTAATCCGCATGGCACAGGCTCCGCATTTGCGGACGAGACAACTGCGCTGCCAGCCAATGGGACGTGCTTCTTTGTCCGTCGTGTCGCAGAGGGGAGACGACGCATTTAATTGTAGTAACGCTGTCGCCACCGAGTCATGGCCTGTGCTCATATAGGCAAAATCTTGCCAGTACGGTGCCGTTTGGGGAGCGTCTTGGCGTTTTATATGAAAGGTATAGGTCATAGTATCACCTCTTTTTTGGAATAGGAGCGTACGAAAGATGAAGTGTCGTGCCGTCGTAGGTGGCAATCGTCGTCTGTCTGCAGTGGGCATCGTCCCGGTTAGGGGAATCACTGCGATAATGAGCACCGCGGCTTTCGTGGCGGTACAGGGCACTACGAATGCACGCTTCACCAAGACGAGCCATAGGCCCAGAAAGGTGCTGTATAGCTCTTAATCCTTCCGTTAAGGTCGTTTCCTGACGGATAATGCCTAAGGTTTGGTCCATGATTTGGTGGAGCTGTTGTAAGTTACTAACGGAGAGTGATGGCGGTACAGGTGAGGTTGTTCCTTCGGCGTGTTCCTTGCCTTCGTCACAAGCTGTCTGTGCCGCAATGCGACCACCGTAAATTGCCCCTAAAAGGGAATTACCGCCGAGACGATTAGCACCGTGGTATTGAGCCGCACATTCACCGGCTGCATAGAGCCCTGGAAGGGGTGTGCGATGGTTTTCATCTACGGCAAGGCCGCCCATGAAATAGTGAATCCCTGCATGGACGGGTACCGGTTCTTTTGTAATATCTATGCCTAAGTACGTACGGCAATCGGCGACGAGACCGGCGAGCTTGTGGGTCATGACCGTCTCCGACAAGTGGGACATATCGAGGTAGACCGTCTTTCCTTGGCTCGTAAGGGCTTCGATTTCACGAGATGTAATGTCACGAGGCATGAGATTGCCTAAGGTCGGATATTTTTCTTCCATAAAATACCACGGCTGTCCGTCGCGAAGTGTATAGAGACGACCGCCTTCGCCGCGCGCTGCTTCACTGAGGAGCATATTTTTGCCATTAGCGTGGACCGTCGTCGGATGGTACTGAATCATTTCACCGTTTGCCAGAGGCAGGCCTAGACGAAAGAGTTCAGCCGTGACGGCTCCTGTATTCATGACCGAGCCCGTCGTATTACCAAAGAGGCCGTGTATGCCGCCTGTAGCCACGATGACGCCTTTGCCGTAAAGAGAGAGTGGCTTGCCTGTAAAGGTATCGCGCAGGACGCAGCCTGTACACGTTCCGTCATGGCAGAGTAAAGTCTGGAATTCATGATGCGGCAATCGTGTGACGAGGCCGCTGGCTTCATACTGACGGACTACATCGATGAAGGCCGTGACCAGTTGTTTGCCTGTATCGCTTTGGACGAAGGCTGTGCGCATCTTATGTTGGCCACCGAAGTGCCGCAAGTCGATATCGCCTTCTATAGTACGGTTAAAGGGTACGCCCCAAGCAGCTAGTTGGTGCACAATGTCCGGTGCAGCGTGGGTCAAATTCCACACGGCGTTCGGGTCAGCCAAATCACAGCCTGCGTGGAGCGTATCGGCGTAGTGTTCTTCTGGTGTATCATTTTCGCTTTTCGTATTTAAGGCCGCATTAATGCCGCCTTCGGCCATGATGGATTGGGCTTGTTCAGACGGCAAGACAGAAATGAGATAGACTGGTTGTCCTGCACGGGCGCACGTATAGGCCGCAGACAGTCCGGCCAGGCCTGCGCCGATAATCAAAATAGGTTGTGTCATAGCGTTTGCCACCCTCCATAATAGATACTAATGGCTGTCATCGTAAAGACATAGAGTACGCCTAAGACGACGTAGACGTCGCGGCAATGATTCGTAATATTAGTCCAGCCTAAAGAGACGAGGAGGGGTCGCATATTGATCCCCATGTGGAGAAACAAAGAGGTCAGAAAGCCAAATTGCAAGAGCCATTTCGTCAGCGTAAATTCATAGAGCACGTAGTGCGTGCCGTCCATTGTGCCAAACATGCCGATGTGACAGAGCAAGAAGATGATGATGAACATACCACTGATGCGGCGCAGCCAAAAGAGACGGTTCGCACGGACATATAAGGGCACATGACGCTGGACCAAGCGGCGCAGCGTTCGTCCTGTAGAGGCAACGCTGCAAAGGACGTGGAGCACTAAGATACCAGTCCCGATGAGAGCTAAAATTTTGCCGCCATTATGGCCAATACCGAGGACCATAAAACTGCCAAAGACGACATGTAAGAGCAAGATGCCGATTAAGGCTGCACTCAGAAGAGAATTCAGTTTGCCCATGCTATCACCTCATTTCGTAGCTTTTATAGAATGCTGTCTGCTGGTCAGGTACGGCAGCGACTGTAAAATCATTAGCTGGCCCTAAGATAGCTGTGTACTTGCCGACGAGCATACGGGACCGGAGCATGACCGGCTCCATGGGTACCATGGTTACGGCAATACCTTGGGCGTGTAACCGCTGCTCTAAGGCTTCGCAGTATGCTTGGAGCGCATCATCGGTACTGGGATAGGCTAGGCGCAGGGGACTGCCTTGTAAGGGGGAGACATCTGTATCTTTCCGCGTCAGTGCCGTTTGTAAGGCCTCTCTTGCTGCTGCGTCTGTAAAAGGAGCTGCACTCGTATTCATGACGAGAATATAGGCCCCTGTTAATTTCGTCGTATTCGTGCGCTGTGATTTCGGCGTTGCGCCAGATAGTATATCAATCGGTGAGTGCAAGACGCCGCCAACAGCACCGAGAAATACACACGTGCCGAGCGCGACGACGAGGCCTCGTTTATATATATCTTTTTTCATCATAAACCTCGCTTCTAAGAGTCTTTCTTAATATATGGTGTTAGTATAGCACATTTTTACGGACAAGATAATAAAAACTATATCTCTCAAAAATAAGAATACAATTTTACGTGAATTTTACTTTGACAATACCTCATTCTTTTGCTATTATGTAGGGAATTTGAAATCTTGTTTTTGAGAATCGTCAAGGAGGTTCTTACTATGCAATCTATTTCTTTACCTACTATCCCTAATTCTATTAAACATGCATCCTTAGCTTGGCCATTGGCTATTTCCTTAATCGGCACAGTCAGCTCCTTAGCCTTTGGCGGCAAACGGGCGCATATTATCTTTGGTGCTGCGTGGGCGGGCTTATCTTTAGTCCATGCCTTCCAGCATCGCAAAGCCATGCTTCGTCCCGTTGAAAAAGGCGTACACAAAGCGGCAGATAAACTGGAAATCCCTCATACAGGCCCGGATTTCTTCCTTCGCGGCGTCGATGTAGCCTTCTTTATGCCTGGCCGTATTCGTCTGTACTGTCATACCCTCAAAGATAACGCGTCCTATCAGGTTTGGATTCAGAAATATTTAAAAGCTTTCACGGAAATTGGCCGCGTCGAAATGAACTATCTTACTGGCTCTATTTTGATTACGTACGACGTAGATAAAATCCAAGATAACGTCGATTTACTCCGCGCTGAATCGTATATGCGCGAAAATGCATTACGTCATGCATAACTGATATTCATAGTATTATAATAACGAGTCCCCAAAGCCATTGACTTTGATAATTCTATTCATTACAATAATAGAAGTATAAGACAAGGAGGAATGGTCATAAAGGGACTCGTTATTTACTCACCGCAGCAACCGGCAATCAGCCAGTTTGCAGAAACCATTTACGACACATTAATTATTGATAAGGAGCTCATGACTGTCGACGAAGCACCGGAAGAACTTCGGGGCTACGATATTATCTTCGCCGGTTTTTGGATGGAAGATGGCAAAACGACAGCAGACAGCGAAGCATTCTTACAGAAAATGGAAGATTGCAATGTGGCCTTATTCAGTGCGATGAAAGAAGACCCGACGACAGATGAAGCACGCGAATGGCTTCGTCATAATCGGGATCTCTTACCGGACAACAACATGTTTTTAGGAGCGTTTATTTGCCAGACCAAATCGGACGAACACGATGTAGAACGGCCAGGCAAAGAAGATTTATACGGTGCCCAAGTGTTTGCGCGGGAAATGTTTTATTCCCTTCATTAAGCAATCCCTAATTGCATACGTTCGTATTGATTCGTAGAAATACGCCGTACCAACAGCTTTCGGCATGGAAGTATGTTGAAAAAGTACGGCGTATTTTTATTTAGGTGTGTATTTATTTGAGAAATTTGCTATAATAATAAGGTACAATTCCATAAGAAATAAAGAAGTAAGGAGGTGCGACGATGAAACGAAATATAGTCCTGGTCGGCATGATGGGCAGCGGCAAAAGCCATATTGGACGCAAACTGGCACAACGTCTGGGCTGGCAGTTTGTCGATACAGACCGGCGGATGGAGCGTATTGTTGGCAAATCGATTGCTGATTTTTATGCTGATGCCGGTGAAAAACAGTTCCGCGAACGAGAAATTAACGTGCTCCAGCAAGTGAGCCGCTATCATGAAGCGGTCATTTCCTTTGGCGGCAACTTTCCCATGAATATCAGTACGTACCGGATTTTGCATCGATACGGTTTCATTATCGCCCTGTTGTCGGAGCCCTATCGCGTAGAAGAACGAGTGAGCCGCCATATTGGCAAGCGCCCTACAGTCGATTACGACAATTTACACGATTTTGTGCACACGATGATGAAACAATGGGAAGAAGTGTATCCATATTGCGACTGCGTCATTAATACGACACGAGGCGGCGCATCTCAAATAGTAGAAACAATTGTGAGAAAAATAACAGAGCAACGCATTCAGTTTGTAGCCAGAGAAAAAAAGGAGTCTGACAGAGCATGATACATAAAATCGGTGTCTTAACGAGCGGCGGTGATGCGCCGGGCATGAACGCTGCCATTCGCGGCGTAACACGATATGCCATTCAAAAAGGCCTTGCTGTAGAAGGCATTATCCGCGGCTATGAAGGGCTGTTAAGTCATGAAACGATGCCTTTGACACGCCGTGACGTAGGCGGCATTATCCATCGCGGCGGCACGATGCTGCGGACAGCGCGGTGCCTTGAATTCCTCGAAAAAGCAACGCAGAAAAAAGCAGCAGAATACTTAAAAGAACAGGAAATCGATGCCTTAGTCGTCATTGGCGGCGACGGCTCTATGCGCGGTGCCCAGGCGTTATGCCAATTGGGGATTCCGACGGCTGTCATTCCCGGGACCATTGATAACGATATGATGGGAACCCAGTATACAGTCGGCTTCGATACGGCTGTCAATACAGTTCTCGAATCAGTAAATAAAATCCGTGATACAGCATACTCTCATGACCGCGTCGCAGTTATTGAAGTCATGGGTCGTCATGCTGGTTTCATTGCCTTGCATGCAGGAATGGCATCAGGTGCAGAAATCGTCCTCGTACCGGAACATCCTGTCGACTTAGATAACGTATGCATGCATTTGACTGAATCGCACCGCATGAAGAAACTGAGCAGTATCGTCATCGTTGCTGAAGGGGCAGCGAAGGGGACCGATGTGGTCGATTACATCAAACAGCATACCTATTTGGAACCGAACTTGACCGTCCTCGGGTACGTACAACGCGGCGGCGCACCGTCTGCAAAAGACGCCATTATGGCCGGACTCTTTGCAGAAAAAGCTGTCGACAGCCTCATGGCCGGTACATATAACTGTGTCATTGGCCTCATTGATAACCGCGTCGTAGCCACACCGTATACGGAAGCAGAACATTTGCGGTATCCTATTGATGAAAATATATATGAACTCGTACACTGGTTAGGTCGATAAAATTTCATACAACCTAAGTCATGCAAAGATATTGAAGGAGTGTTATTTCATGTCGTCTTTTGATTTCGGCCTCATTTGGTCGTCCTTGCCGCTCCTCATCATGGGCGCGGGCATTACTATTGAAATCACGGTGATTGCCGTCGGCATTGGCTTTTTCCTCGGCTTGATTACGAGTATTTGCCGACTCTCAAAGGTTAAGGTTTTAGAAATTATTGCCGTTTGCTACATTAATATCATTCGCGGCACGCCTATGTTGGTGCAAATCTTCCTTATTTACTTTGCTTTACCGGCCCTGATTGGCGTGCGGATTAACCCGTTCGTCGCAGCCGTTGCCGCTTGCTCCATCAATAGCGGTGCCTATGTGTCGGAAATTTTCCGTGCCGGTATCCAGTCCGTCGATAGAGGCCAAATGGAAGCAGGCCGTTCCCTCGGGCTTTCGTGGATGCAGACTATGCGTTACATCATCATTCCCCAGGCTTTCAAACGGGTCATTCCGCCTCTTGGCAACGAATTTATCCAAATGACGAAGGAAACGTCCCTCGTTTCTGTCATTGGTTTTGAAGAATTGACGCGGCGGGGCCAGCTCATTATTGCGAAGACCTATGGTACCTTTGAAATCTGGCTCACTGTTGCTGCGATTTATTTGATTATGACCTTGACCATTGCCCGTCTCGTAAGTTTCTTAGAAAAGAGGTTTGCAACTGATGATAGAAATTAAAGGATTAAAAAAGAGCTTTGGTAAACATGAAGTCTTAAAAGATATTAATTTAACCATTCACGATAAAGAAGTGGTCGTCATCATCGGGCCGTCCGGGTCTGGGAAAAGTACGATTCTCCGTTGCATTAATTACCTCGAAGTACCGACTGCCGGGGAAATTACAGTTGACGGCATTAGCATGAGTGATGCAGCAAGTATCAATAATATCCGCAAAGAAGTGGGTATGGTCTTCCAGCGGTTTAATCTCTTTCCGCACATGACGGTTTTGCAGAATATTATTTTGTCGCCTATGAAGACTCGTGGCGAAAGCAAAGAAGAAGCTACGGCTACGGCCATTAAGTTACTGCAAAAAGTAGGCCTTGAAGACAAAAAAGATGCGTACCCGGAAACGCTTTCTGGTGGTCAGCAGCAGCGTGTGGCTATTGCCCGGGCTCTGGCTATGCATCCGAAATTCATGCTCTTCGATGAACCGACATCGGCGTTAGATCCGGAAATGGTACGCGAAGTACTGGATGTTATTAAAGACTTGGCAAAAGAAGGCATGGCCATGGCCATTGTGACGCACGAAATGGGCTTTGCCAGAGAAGTGGCGGACCGCGTGCTCTTTATTGACCAAGGGATTATTCTTGAACAAGGCAAACCAGACGACTTGTTCTCGCATCCGAAAGAAGAACGAACTAAGTTGTTTTTATCTAAAATTTTATAAGGTTTTTCTGCTGGTGGACAACACGAAAAGACACCCTCTATACCGCTTAGGATCTTCGATATGCGCTTGTATAGAGAGTGTCTTTTCGTGTTTTGTTCATAGGCATGGTTGCTATAAAATTTTAGTAGCATAACATGCTCGAAGTAATAGGGTATAAAAAAGCGTACCTCCTAGGAGATACGCTTTTTGTGTAATTAGTTTTGGGAATCAGCGATGCAGTCGTTAATGTCTGCTACGAGAGCGTCTACGTCGATGCCGTGTGCACCAGCACCTTCGCCAATCGTTTCAAAATGAGCAGCCATGCAGCCGACACATCCTAAACCGTAATCCTGAAAAATTTCAAGAATCTGAGGGTATTTCTGAACAGCTTCGATGATACCCGTATCTTTTGTAATTGCCATGATGTTTCCTCCTTATAATGTCATTTCCGTACGTTTTGAAGGAACTTCCGGATTTATCTTATTATACCATATTTTTTCTATTGGAACAGTCTTTCTAGGCGAAAAGATAAGAGACTGTCATGAATGCCTTTGCAAAAAATGAATACCAAAATTTTAATATTGCGATAATTACATACTATATTGCATTATATGAAAAATGCATTATAATAATAAGCAAAGGACAGAAAGAATCCTTTAAAGAGATAAAGTTTGTTTTTCTAAAGGTTCTGCTCCAGTAATGTTTAAAAGTATAAGAATACTGTTGTACGGGTATATATACTCTAAGTGAACGAGTAGCAACAGTGAGAGAAAAGTAGGTGATACGCAAGTAAGTTTGGTAAGTCTCTTGCATATAGGCAATATCGGTTGATGTATTTATATGTATGATAGGAGAGACTTACACCCTTGTTGTTCGGTTATTGTATATGGTTTTGAAAGAAAGGGTGAATAGGTAATGGATGTTATTCTCGCATTATTGCCAATCCTATGGCTTATCGTAGCATTGGCTGTGTTGAAAGTACCGGCATGGAAAGCATGCTTGGTAGCTGTCGTTATTTCCTTTATCGTTGCTGTCGTGCCGTACGGTAAAGATGCAGGTATTATGGCATCTGGCGCATTAGAAGGCGTGGCACTGGCTATTTGGCCGATTTTATTAGTTATTACAGCTGCTATCTTTACGTATAACCTCGTTGTCGAAACGAAGGCCATGGAAACCATCAAAACGATGTTGACTTCCGTCAGCCCGGATATGCGTATTTTGTCCATTCTCTTAGCATGGGGCTTTGGGGCATTCATGGAAGGCATGGCTGGCTTTGGTACAGCCGTTGCAATTCCGGCAGCCATGATGGTTGGCCTTGGGTTCCATCCGCTAAAATCTATCTTAGCCTGCCTCGTTGCCAACTCTGTACCGACGACCTTCGGTTCTATCGGTATTCCGACTTCGACGTTGGCTACGTTAACCGGTCTTGACCCGGTAGGGTTGAGCTCCTTCATTTCCATTCAGTTATTCATTTTAAATGTCTTGAGCCCATTCTTCGTTGTAGCTATTATGGGTGGCGGTGTAAAAGCCTTGAAAGGCGTATTTTTACCGACTTTAATTGCTGGCCTTGCTTTAGCTGTACCGGAACTTATCATCACGACGGCTATGGGCCCGGAACTGGCTGTTATGGTTCCGTCCATTATCATCATGGGTGTTATCGTCGTTTGCGCGAAAATCTTTAAAACAGACGACCCGGAATATCGTGTCGATGCTGATGTTCGCCAAGTCTCGAGTGGTGAAGGGATTACAGCAGCTATGCCGTTTATCCTTATCTTCGTCCTCCTCGTCTTAACATCGAAATTAATCCCGGCTATTAACGGCCCGCTCGCTTCGATTAAAACGTCGGTGCCAATTTACATGGGCCCAGGAGCTAAACCGTACACCTTCGTTTGGATTGCTACACCGGGCATTATGATTTTCATTTCTGCGTTCATTGGCGGCTTGGTCCAAAAAGCAAGTGTTGGTAAAATTTTCGGTGTCTTAGGCAAAACCTTTGCGAACTTGAAATTCACGTACATTACGATTATTGCCGTCGTTATGACTGCAAAACTGATGACCTACTCCGGCATGACCGCTGAAATCGCAAGTGCTCTCGTTGCTGGCACAGGCATGCTTTATCCGGCATTTGCGCCTCTCGTTGGTGCTCTTGGTGCTTTCATCACTGGGTCTGGTACGAATGCGAACGTCCTCTTTGGGCCGCTCCAGACAGCAGCAGCTGCACAGATGGCTCCTGGTAACGATGCTTTGGCTTTATGGCTCGCTGCGACGAACTCTGCTAGTGCTGGTGTTGGTAAAATGTTCTCGCCCCAAAGTATCGCTATCGGCATCGGTGCTGTTGGTCCGGCATTGAAAGCGTACATTGATGCTAACAAAGATACGATTGACGACAAGAAAGCAAAAGAATTAGAAGACAGCATTCAAGCAAACGTTATCATGCAGAATGTTGCGAAATACTTCGTTCTCTACATTATCGTAGCTGGTATTTGCGCATACTTCGGTCAAGCTATTTTCTTACCGTAAAGTAAAAGAATGTAAGATGCGAAAACGGTCACATCCAAATGGGTGTGACCGTTTTTTTATGTTATTTCGTAGGAGAAGGTTTGACAGCAGACGCTTTTTCTTGGAGTGTTTGAGCTTTGACTAATTCTTCGTAATCTGTCGTGGCCGTTTCAGGAAGAATCTTTGCTAAGAAAACACGATATCTTGTATCGTACTGTTCCATGGCTTCGTTAATGTGCTGGCGAATGAGGGGCAGCTGTTTGGGCATGTATTCTGCTGGCGGAATATGGAGGTCGCAAATAATGTTGAGCCGTACTTTCCCAGACGTAATCCGCAAATTATCTGTATGGTACTGGGGATATTTTTCTTGGATAATGTTGTCGAGAATGTGCCGCACTTCGTTGATTTTATGCTGGTCCGTACAGAGTGGGTCCATGTGAATGCTCACATCCATTTGGAACTTGTCTTTTAATTCATCTTCCAGCACATCGAGGGCTGCATGGACTTCAACGAGATTGGCTGTGTCTGGTACTTCTGCATGGAGGGAGCCCAACATACGTCCTGGGCCGTAGTCGTGAATGCGAATGTCGTGGACACCGATGACGTATTCATTTTGCATGGCACACTGGACGATATCGGCAATGAGTTCCTTCGATGGGGCTTCGCCGAGAAGTAAATTAATGACGTCTTTCGCAATGCCATAGCCTGTGTACATAATCATGAGACCAATGGCGACACCGGCAACGGCATCAATCGGGAGGGCTACAAACTGCTGGACAACAGTCGCAATCAAGACACCTGTCGTCGCAATAGCATCGTTAATGCTGTCCGATGCCGTCGCTTCATTGACGCTGGAATTAATCTTACGGGCAATGTAGCGATTGTACGTGCACATCCAGAATTTAATGCCAATAGAGATGAGCAAAATAATGATGGTCCAAAGGGAAAACTCCGGCGGTTCTGGTGAAAAGAACTTCGTCACCGATTCTTCACAAAGTTTATAGCCGACGACGAGGATAATAATGGAAATGGTCAGAGACGCTAAATATTCAAAGCGTCCATGCCCAAAAGGATGGTCTTTGTCAGGGGGTTTATTACTCAATTTCGCACTAATAATGGAAATAAAAGATGAGCCCATATCGGTTAAGTTGTTGAAGGCATCGGAAATAATAGCGACGCTGTTGCTCATCATGCCAATGATGAATTTACTGGCAAATAGAAAGAGATTACAGAAAATCCCAAGGATACCGCCGAGGATGCTGTATTGTTCACGAACTTTTTTATCAGTCGTCTGTTCAGCATGGGGGATGAACCGGCGAATGATATATGCAATCATGTGCTTCCACCTTCTCTCGTAGTTTCGTTATGATTATAACAAATAATAGAGACCTTTGAAAGATGCATAATTTTCGATATAATAAAAGCATCTTATGTAACAAAGTTATGGAGGAAGTATGAAGAAACGAGACCTATTTATTTTTGACATGGATGGCACCATGTTTGATACAGAACCGATTTCCCAACATTGTTGGCAAGTCATTTGCAAACGCTATGGCTATACATTGCCACCGCAAATATTTCGCCAATTCTTAGGGATGAATGTAGAATCTATTCGGAAAATTTGTGTAGAAAATTTTGGCAGCGATTTTCCCTATGATGATATTGAACGGGATAAAAAGGCCTATCAGCTGGAATATTATCATACTCATGACATTCCCGTAAAACCAGGTCTGCAAGATTTGCTGGATTATGCTAAAGGAGAAGGCATTCCTTGTGCTGTCGCTTCGTCCTCGGCGTTGTCGCTCATTACGTATTTATTAGAAAAGACAGGTGTTGCGTCGTATTTTTCTATCGTCCAAAGTGGCGCGACGATTCCGAATGGTAAACCAGCACCGGATATTTTCCTTATGGTTTGCAAAGAAGCGGGCGTGCAGCCAGCTAATGCGTTAGTCTTAGAAGACTCCATGAATGGTGTCCTCGCCGGTCATAACGCTGGTATTCCTACTATTTGGATTCCCGATATGATACGTATTCCGGACGATGTTGCGGCATATGCTGCAGAATGTAACACGTTGGCAGATGTAACAGCTTTGTTAAACTAACATATACAAGTGGAGGAGGGAAGGTATCTTTTACGCTTAGGATCTTCGATATGCGCTTAAAAAGATACCTTCCCTCCTCTTCGGTTTTCCTCTTACTAGACGAGACGTCAGCTGGAAAATGTAACGTTCAGAGAGAAATAAAAAGAACATACACTGCCTCTTAAACCGCATAGCGGAGCTCCTAAAGTGTAGAGGCAGTGTATGTTCTTTTAGCATGCATATGGTGTTAAATATTCCGGCTAACGAGTTCGTCTAAAGGTTCTTCGTCTTCGACAAAAGGGAGGTCTGGTTTTTGTTGGAGAAAATCGAGGGTGTAGCTAAGGCACGTCATTGCGCCGTACGCCAGTCCGTTTTCATCCATGTCAAATTCTGCTGTGTGGTGGTTCGCACCGCATCCTTTATCTAAGTTTTCAATGCCTGTAAAAATCAATACACCTGGATAGAGCCGTGTCGTAATGGCAAAGGATTCTGATGCCATCCACGGTTCGCACGTATAGAGCGCGTCTTCGCCAATATATTTTTTTACAGCTTCTTTGGCAAGGGCGACACAAGCCGGATTATTTTGTACTTCATACAAGGGCTTGGGCATGTGAATGATTTCATAGGTGCAATCGTAATCTTTGCAGCGGCTGTCGAGGAGTTTTAAAAATTCTTCGTAGAACCGTTTGCCTGCTTTATCGTAACTAAAGAAACGGCACGTCCCGGCAAAGGTCAAATCATTGGGGATGACGTTGAGGGTCGTACCACTTTGCAATTTCCCAATAGAAATGGTCAAGCATTCTCGTGGCGAGACAGTGCGCATGCGCAAGGCTTGGACATCGCCGTAAAAGGCATGGAAGCAATCAATTGGGCTTTGAGCCAAATCCGGGCGCGACCCATGACCGCCATGGCCTGTAATCTTGATTTCAAAGCCAAAACCGCCAGCCATAGGTGCTTCGTGGCAAATGGCGATTTTCCCAGCTGGTACGTCCCAACGGACGTGCGTTGCATAGCATGCATCAATATGGAAGCTACTGTCTCGTTTGAGATATTTTAAAAGATACGCCAAGGGGCCAGATTCTTCTTCGCCTTGTTCGAACATGAGGACTACTTTACCGTCGAATTGGTCTTTCCATTGCTGTAAAATCTTGGCTGCTACTAAGAGCATGGACATGTGCCCATCGTGACCGCACGCGTGCATGACTCCTTTGTTTTGGGAGCAGCAAACTCGCTTGCAAGATAAATTCGTTTCTTTTTCTTCAATAGGCAGGGCATCAATGTCGGCACGAAGTAAAATCGTTTTGCCCGGTCCTTTGCCATCAATCCAGGCAATAATGCCGCCTTTATCGACGTGATGGAAGGGAATGCCCAGATTGGTCAAATATGTTTCAATATATTCCATAGTTTGGAATTCTTTTTTAGAAAGTTCCGGGTGTTCGTGGAAGTGACGGTGCAAGGCAGTCAATTCGTTTTTATATTGTAATACTGTCTCTTTAATGGGATATGCCATCTTCATAACTCCTATTCTTCAATCCCTATGCGAGCCTGAATGCCTTTGTCATAGGGATGTTTTCGTTTGCAAATTTCAGACACGTAATCGGCCATGTCCATTAGTGCCTGCGATGGGCCGCGGCCGGTCATGACAACTTCTAAGTTCTTTGGTTTATGCTGCAAAAAATCAATGACTTTTTGTTCGTCTAATAAGCCAAGGCTGCACGTTGGCAAGATTTCGTCAAAAACAATCATATCTGGCTGTTCTGCTGTACATTTGGCAACGATGTCGTCAAATAACTTTTCTTGAATCACTTTGGCTTGGGCTAATTCTTCCGGTGTCATTTGGAAGGTAAATTTTTTCGTTCCTTTACCGCGAATGACTGTAATGTTTGGAAATTTTGCCAGCGATGCTAGTTCGCCTGTTTCGCGGTCTTTTAAAAACTGTGAAAAGATGATGCGGCCCCCTCGGCCAGCACAACGAATGGTGAGACCTAAGGAAGCTGTTGTCTTGCCTTTGCCGTCACCACAATAAATATGAATTAATCCTGTGTCCATAATACCCCTCCTTAAAAATCACTACACACTACATATATTATATAACAAAAGACTCAGTACCATAGAGACAATTTGTCTTCATGATATGAGTCTTTGCCATATTCTATTCTTAACGAATGAAACTGGTCATGATTTTGGCTTCTGTTGCAGGCGGATTGATACCGTCTTGTTTCCCAGCTTCAATACATTTTATAATCCAAGCCATGTTGTGGCCAAGGGTACGCATAATCTGCAATCCTTCTTTGTCTTCCTGTACTTCTGCAGGCGTATTGCCATGGACCATAGTCCAGTAGTTAGACGTAGCCATGACCATTTGATGATATTCAATGTATTTAGCGAGCACGTCGAGCGTTGCCGTTGTGCCACCGCGACGAGCAGAGGCAACGATAGCACCGACTTTGTGTACTAACGCAGCACCGGCAGTGCCAGCGAGCTTGTCGAGGAAGGTTACGATTTCACCGGACGGCGAAGCCCAGTAGACAGGCGAACCGATGACGACACCGTCTGCTTCTTTGATTTTCGCAGCTGCAGCAGCGACGACATCATCTGTCGGGACAGCGTGAATGATTTCCGTATCAATACCATCTGCTTTTAAGGCATCGGCAACGACTGAGAGGGCTGTATAGGTGCAGCCTTTTTCACGGCGGCTGCCATTTAACAAGATAACTTTCATAGGAAGTTCCTCCTTTTATGTACTGTTTCGGTACGGATTCGTACTGCTTACAATGTATCACAGATAGGGCAAAAAAGCAATTAACAGACGAAAAATGAAGGGAAACTGAAGAGAAATCGAGGCATATATGAAGTTTGTAGATAGAGCAGGAAGGGCAATGGTGCGCGGCGAAAGGGGACAAGAGAAACTATTTCGTAAGGAGGCAGGCAAATGAAACGGAAATTATTACTCGGAATATTCCTTTTATCTCTATGTTGGTGGTGTTACGATACGTTTTTTGCTGTATCGGATGAGGCAAAGCCAGTCGTCGTAGAAACGCTGACGGAACCAATGGCGCAGCCCTATTATGTATATGTTACAGGAGCCGTCGCAAAACCGGGACTCTATTCTTTTCCCGAACCTGTCCGTGCTGGTGAAGCCATTGCCGCTGCTGGCAACGTCGTTGCCTACGGCGATGCCAGTGCTGTCAATTTAGCAGAATCTATCATCGATGGGCAGCACATTCATATTCCCTATGATCTAGCCGGTGTACCAGCAGTGCATGTAGAAGAGGATGGCTTAATTTCCCTCAACCAAGCAGATGAAAAGAAATTGACCGAATTACCCGGTATTGGCCCGGCTATGGCCAAGCGAATCGTCGAGTACCGCCAAGAAAAGGGAGCTTTTTCGGCTATTGAAGAGTTGCAGCAAGTCAAAGGCATTGGCCCGGCGAAATTTGCAGAGCTCAAAGATAAGGTGAAAGTATGACCTACATTGCCCTCTTAGGGGCTGTCTGTTGTGGTCTAGCCATGATGGGGCGCGAAAGCGGTATACTGCCTCTATGGCTGGGGCTGGTATTAGGAATCGCTGCGGTCGGTTTACTCGTCTATGGCAGTCGTTACGGGCGCATATGGCTGGCTGTGGGTCTTATCGTCTGTGCCGGAGCCTTGGGCATAGGGCGCATGGAGTGGGCCATGAGACAATATGAGGCATTGCCCCATTATTTAGCCAACGCTAAGGTCGTCATGCAAGGTAAAATTGTTACGGAAAAACGAGCCTTTATGACGGAAAAGGGAATGATGGCCCGTTATGTCGTGGCCAGTACAGCCTTTGCCTATGAAGATGATGGCCTTTGGCGGCCCATGGAGGGCTGTATCTATTTGACTGTGCCGCAAGATGAAGCCTTAGTACCACAGACACCGATTCAATTTACAGGGACACTAAAAGAGATTACGTACTATCGTAACGACGGCATGTATGACAGCCTTCATCGTGATCGGGAACAAGAGATATTTCTCAAGGCCTACAGTGATGAGTCGGGCAGTGTGCAGCGATTAGGCGAGCCGCAAGGGTGGCAGGCTGTCGTGCATCGCCTGCGCGAGAGCCTTACGAATACGTATAAAACAGTGCTCCGTGACGACCAAGCCCATATTTTAAGTAGTCTTTTATTTGGCGGCCATTACGAAGATATACCGCCAGCTGTCATTGAGAGTTTTAGTACTACTGGGCTCATTCATATTTTGTCTGTGTCAGGCTCGCATATGGCACTACTCCTTTCGGTGATACAGCTCCTAGGCAAGGCTCTGGGACTGCAGCAACGGTCACTCTTTGCAGTTTCCCTCGTCTTCGTTTTAGCTTATGGGGCCATGGCCGAATTTACAGCACCTGTCGTTCGCTCGGCTGTGATGGGGCTCGTCGCAGCGTATAGTTTGACAGCAGAACGGAGCTATCTTAGTTATCATGCCTTAGGGGTGGCTATGTTAGGGATGTTGCTCTATAGTCCCTATTTGGTTTATGACCTTAGTTTTCGCTTGTCCTGCGGTGCGTCTGCCGGGATTGTCCTCTTGCAGCCGCGCTTGGTGCCGTATATTCAGTTTCTCCCGACCTTTTTACGCAATGCTTTAGGCGTGTGTTTGTGTGCGCAAGCCTTAGTCTTGCCTTTGATTTGTGCCAATTTTTTTGCCTTACCTGTGTACACGGTCTTAGCAAATGTCACGGTGGCACCGGTCTTAGATATAGTCATTATGCTTGGCCTAGCGGCATCACTCGTAAGTGTCGTCGTTCCCCTAGTAGCAGAAGGCATCTTGTACGGTGTCGGGGTATTACTGGATATAGCTTTGACAGGGAACGACTTTTTAGCGTCCTTGCCGTATAGCCGCTATTGGGTCGGAGCTATGCCAATTTGGTATAGTCTCTCTTGGTATCTGGCTATTGGTAGTTGGTTCGTGCCTCGGCATTGGGGAAGGCCCTTGCGATTTACAGCGTGCTGTCTCGCCTTAGGCGGCATCCTTTGGTCCTATTACGAGCAAGAAGATGCGAAAGTTTTTATTTTTGATGTAGGCAATGACCGCGCAATGTGCGTCATATTTCCTGATAAATCTTCTTATGTATGGTATAATAAGTCCGAATGGTCTAATCCAGAACAAGCGTCTGTCGTTTTGACACCAGCCTTGCAGTATCACGGCATCTTTCGACTCACTGGCTGTACGGTCACTGGCCATAAAGCAGCGCATACGGGAAGTCAGCTTGCAGCAAAGTTTTCCATTGATTCGCCGATTCAGTACGAATCATCGTCTCTACCGGTGACCGTTGTGCAAGGGGATATGCCGTATATTTTGTATGAGACGAATCCCCAAGGCCCATGGCCCAAGACTGGCTGTTTAGAACTGAGGACGCTTACGAGATGGAAAGACCACCAGTTTCCGCAAAATGCGAGTGCTTTGATTGTGCACGGAAAAACGGGACGGGCTAGTGAGGTCTACACGGAGTGGCTAGAACAGGCAGAAGTCCTCGACATTCCCGTCTTTTCGCCGCAACGAGATGGGCAGATTACAGGCATCTATCGGCAGGGAACGTGGATATTTCGCACCTATGGTGGTGAACGGTATTGAAATCAATTACAATTATATATGGCACAGAGCCGTACTTGATGGAAGAAGGGAAGCGGAAATTTTTCCGTCATTTTCAAAACCTTTGCGGTGACGATGTGCCCGTCCAGACCTTTCAGAAAGATGCGGTCACGGCAACGGTCGTCGAATCTCTCGAAGGGACGAGCCTATTTGGCAGCGGTAGCCTGACAGTCTGGTACGATTGCCCCTTTTTACCAATCAAACGAGGGGGCCGTTCGCGGAGCAAGCTCTCCAAAGACGAGATGTGGTTCCTGAAGAAGGTCGAGCACTTGCCGGAAGATACGGGCCTCTTGTTCTTTATGAAGGGCAATCTCGATACGGGCTGTGCATTTTTCAAGAAGATTAAGCCTTTAGCTGAGGTCATTTGCGGTGACGCAGTGACAGAAAAAAATATTATGCCCTACGTAGAAGACTATTTAGGAAAGCAAGGGAAGTACCTAACAGGGCAGGCAAGCCAATACTTGCGCGGCCTCTTTCAGACGTGGAGTGAAATATCTTTGCTTTACGTCTTCTCGGAACTCAATAAGCTCTGCATTACTGTACCTGATGAGCAGACCCAAATCGACGTGGCTGATGTGCAAGAGTTATTTGCAGGAACGACAGAAAAAAATCTTTTTACTTTTATGGATTATTTTTTGCGCCGCGACGGAGCTAAAGTCATTCCCTTTTTAGAAAGCCTCTTTGGCAAACAAGATGTCTTTTTAAAGAGCACGGGCTACATGCTTTCAAGGCTGCGGCTGCTCTTAGCATATAAGGAATTAAAGCAGGCGAACATGGGCCCGCGGCAAATCGAAAGCGTCATGCAGACCATTAATAAAGGTCGCAGCGTAAAATATGTCTTATTCCACTTGCAAAAAGTCGTATCTTATTGGAAAATAGAAGAGTTACAACAGGTGTTAGAGGACATCTTTACATTACAGCTCAATATTCGCAGAGGAACGGCCTCGCCACTTGATATGGCACCGCTCATTTGCTTGTATTGCAGCCAGCGAAAGTAGGGTTTGATCTTGGACGAAGAAAAGAAAGCACGAAAAGAACGGATGAAAGAGTATCGCCGCCGCTATCGGGAAAAGCACGGCTTAAAAGAACATTCCCATCGTATGCAAAATACCTTGGTTGCTATTGGGGCCTTGTGCCTCGTTGGCTTTGGTAGTTTCTTTGCTGCTCAGAGCCGGGCGGACGCGATGGTCACCCTCGATGGCCAACCCATTCAGCAGCTGTCAGACGCTGAGATAGATGACTATTTGGCTCAGCATGCAGATGAGATAAAAGGCAAAACCATGTCTCTGACAGGCAAAGACATGGATGAAACCATCAACTTAGATGACCTGGATGTGGCCTTCGATACCCAGTACATCCGCAATGAATTGTATTTGACTGGTCGCCGCGGCACGCCGTGGCATCGCGTGGCTGATGTCATTGCGACCTTGCAGTATGGCAAAAATGTACCCTTAGCCCTAACGGTAGACGATAGTAAATTACAGTCTCGCATTGATGACATGGCCGAAACATACGGCAAAGACCCGGAAAATGCCTATGTCCATCCGGCAGCAGATAATATCAATATAGTCATTGAAAAAGAAAAGGATAAAATCGTCATTAATAAAGATACGCTCAAGTCGCGCATTGTCGACCGTCTCCATGAAGGCTCTACAGATGCCGTCGATATTCCGGAAGACAGCCGTCAAGAAGCGGAGGTAAAAGCAGCAGATTTGAAAGACATTGACCATGTCTTGTCGTATTACACGACCCACTTTGACGATTCTAATTCCGACCGGAACGACAATATTAAATTAGCCCAAGAAAAGCTGAATAAAGCCCTCGTCCCGGCTAAATCGGATTTTTCCTTTAACAAATACATTGGCTTGCGGACGAAAGAAAATGGCTACAAAGATGCCCCGGTCTACTTTGACAACAAGCTCGTACCAGATGCAGGCGGCGGTGTGTGCCAAGTTAGTACAACCCTCTTTAATGCGGCCTTACGGGCTGGCTTATTCATTGCCAGCAGAGCCCCGCACTTTGCACCGGCAGCGTATGTTCCCGTTGGCTTAGATGCAACAGTAGCGGATAATTCCCTTGATTTTGCCTTTACTAATCCCTTTACGCATCCTGTCTATATTTTTACAGTCGTCGGCAAGAATACGATTACGACGTATATCTTAGGCAATCATGCTGATTTGGCGAGCGTCACCTTCCAAACGGCAGGGCTGGTTAACTTACCGCATAAAGTCATTCATAAACACGACGACAAAGTGACGCAGGATACGGTACAGCAGCAAGGGTATGACGGCCACAACATTGTCATTCATCGGACTGTCTTATATGCTGATGGTGACAAATATAGTGATGATATTAAATCGTACTATGCACCGAACGATGAAATTATCTTGACCAATGGGCCAGATGCAGAAGAAACAGTCCAAACATCTGACTTAGAAGCCCAAGATACACTCATCAATGCGCCGCACGACATGTATGAAGCCGTAGCTCCGGCAGCTTCGTCTGATGACGCAGCAGCTGATGATAGCGGCGACGATGGCTATAGTGACGATGAATAGTGGTTCCTTTTTGACGAAAGGATAAGCATGATGAAAGTTTGGCATATAATTCCAAAGCAAGACGTATATATTCCCATTACGAAATCCCAGCGCGTGCGCATTGAAGAAATTTGCGCGTCTCCTGCTGGCGATAGTTGGCACATCAAGACCCAGTCCGAACAGGCTGTGTCTGATTTGGATGTACTGCGCCAGTCTGTGCGGCAGTATTTGTCCCTCCCTGGACAGGTGCAAATCGAACATGCTGTAGTGCCCCTCTATCATGGTGGTGACATGGGCCTTGAAGACATTCCTGAAGACGACCCACTGAATAGTATTGCCGATATTTCTGTGGATGACCTCGAAGGCTACGACATTCCGCACGAAGATTGCTATGACGACCTCGATGATTTATATGAAGACGCGTCTGATGTCTTGCAAGACGAAGACTATAAGAAAGCGTGCAAAGCAGCTGAAGAAAGTCCGAAATCATCAGGCTCCGGTAGTACGACGGCACATAGCAAAGTCTGGCTTGGCAAGTCCTTTACAGGCGATGTAACGCCCATTAACGATGTCCTTGGAGAAGAACGAAATGGCGTTATCTTCCGCGGCAAAGTGGTCCAAGTCGAATTTCGTGAACTAAAATCGAAGCGCATTCTCTTGACCTTCCAAATGGCCGACAAGACGAACGGTATTGCAGCGAAAAAATTCATTGACGTAGCAAAAAGCTCCGGCAAATACCGTCGCCGTAACAGTATGACGCCAGAAGAGTATGACTGGCTCGTCCAAAATTTACAAAAAGGCGCGTACATCCGCGTTCGCGGCGATGTGCAATACGATACGTACCAAAATGATTACGTCTTAAATGTATATGACCTGATGACCGACCAAGGCGATACGATTGAACGGGAAGATAATAACCCCACGCCGCGAGTGGAGCTCCATCTCCATACGGTCATGAGTGATATGGATGCGCTCATTACGGTTAAGCAGCTCATTAAGACCATCAAAAAATGGCATCATCCGGCTGTAGCCGTAACGGACCATGGCGTTGTCCAGTCTTTCCCGTTATTACAAGAAATTTCGCGAGATAAGACGAATAACGTGAAAGTCATTTACGGCATGGAAGGGTATCTCTTTGACGACAACATCAACACGTCGTATCACATCATCATTTTGGCGAAGAACCAAGTCGGTATCCGCAACCTTTACAAGCTCGTCAGCATTTCCCATTTAAAATATATTTACCGCGGCCGTCCCCGTATTCCTCGAGCTGTGCTCAACGAATATCGGGAAGGTTTAATTTTAGGCTCGGCTTGCGAAGCAGGGGAACTCATTCGCTCGATGGTACAAAAGAAGCTGCCTTATGAAGAATTAAAGAAGATTGCGGCCTACTACGATTATCTTGAAATCCAGCCGATTACGAATAACGGCTTCCTCGTCCGCGAAGGCTATGTCAAAGACGATGAAGGCTTGCGCGATATTAACCGCACCATCGTTAAGCTTGGTGATGATTTGGGCAAAATGACGTGTGCTACTTGCGATGCCCACTTCATGAATCCAGAAGATAAGATTTACCGAGAAATCCTCATGACCGGCAAAGGCTTTAAAGATGCCCAATACCAACCGGAATTGTATTTGCGCACGACTGACGAAATGCTCAAAGAATTTGCCTACCTCGGCGAAGATAGAGCCCGGGAAGTAGTTATTACGAACCCGAACAAGGTCAACGATATGATTGAAGATGTCAAACCAGTGCCAAAAGAAACACTCTATTTCCCGCAAATCGCCGGCTCGTCAGAAGCCTTAAAAGACATGTGCTACAAAAAAGCTCATGAAATCTACGGCGACCCCTTGCCGAAAGTCGTTGAAGACCGGTTGACCGAAGAATTTACATCTATTTTAGGCCACGGCTTTGGCGTGTTGTATTACATCGCCCATAAGCTCGTAAAACACTCCAATGATGACGGTTACCTCGTAGGCTCCCGTGGTTCCGTTGGTTCGTCCTTCGTAGCAACCATGTCAGACATTACGGAAGTTAACCCTTTACCGCCTCATTACGTATGCCCTCATTGCCAGTATAGTGAATTCTTTACGAAAGGCGAATACGGCGGCGGCTTTGACTTACCCGATAAGAAGTGCCCGAAGTGCGGCACGCCGCTCTTAAAGAACGGCCATAATATTCCCTTTGCTATTTTCCTTGGCTTCGATGGCGATAAAGTCCCAGATATTGACCTCAACTTCTCTGGCGAATACCATCCGAAAGCCCATAAATACACAGAAGAACTCTTTGGCAAAGACAACGTTTTCCGGGCCGGTACAATCGGTGCGGTCAAAGACAAGACGGCCTACGGATACGTCATGAAATGGGCTGAAAAACGGGGTATTAAAGTCAATGATGCCTACGTCAACAGCCTCGTCTCTGGTTGCACAGGTGTTAAGAGTACGACTGGTCAGCATCCAGGTGGTGTCATGGTTATTCCGCGCGATATGGACGTCCATCATTTCACGCCTGTTCAGTACCCAGCTAATAAAAAAGACAGCGGTATCATTACAACCCACTTCGATTACCACTCCATCGAAGGCCGTCTGGTTAAGCTCGATATTCTTGGCCATGATGATCCGACAGTCATTCGTATGCTCGAAGATTTGACGGGCATCAAGGCGACAACCATTCCTTTTGATGACCCCGAAACGATGAGCCTCTTTAGTTCTACAAAAGCTCTCGGTGTTACGCCGGAAATGCTCGGCTCCAAAGTCGGCAGTCTTGGTATTCCCGAATTTGGTACGAAATTTGTACGGCAAATGCTCGTCGATACGAAGCCGAAGACCTTCTCTGAATTGGTCCGTATTTCCGGTTTCTCCCATGGCACTGACGTATGGCTGAATAATGCTCAAGACCTCATTACGTCCGGCACAGTGCCCTTAAAAGAAGCCATTTCCACACGTGACGACATTATGAACTATTTGATTCAACATGACATTAAGCCGAAAACGAGCTTTAAAGTCATGGAAAACGTCCGGAAAGGGAAGGGCATTGACAAACTTAATAAATTGGGCCAAAAGACGACGGACTACGAAGGGGAATTAAAAGCCGGACACATTCCGCAGTGGTTCATCGATTCGTGCCATAAAATCGGCTATCTCTTCCCACGTGCCCACGCTGTAGCTTACGTTATGATGGCCTTCCGGATTGCGTGGTATAAAATCAATCAGCCTTTAGCTTACTATGCAGCGTTCTTTACGATTCGCGCCAAGGCCTTCAAGCTCTCGGCTATGATTGGGGGCCTCGAAGTCCAGCAAAAAGCCATGAAAGAAATTGCTGCGAAAGGGAAGAGTGCATCGAAGATTGAACAAGACTTGTACTCAGCCCTAGAATTAGCTGTGGAAATGAGCCTTCGTGGCTATGAATTTATGAATGTCGACGTGCGTTACTCGGCGGCTACGAAATTTACCATTCGCGATGGTAAAATCTTACCGCCCTTTACGGCGATTGACGGCCTTGGTGAAAGCGTTGCCGAACAAATCGTAACGGCGCGCGACGTGCAGCCCTTTAGTTCCAAAGCAGACCTGCGCATTCGCGGTAAAGTAGGCCAGACCTTAATTGACGTCATGGCTGAAGAAGGCTGCCTGGGTGACTTGCCGGAAGACGAACAAATCGATTTATTTGCCATGTAATTATCTATCGACATTCCCTGTATTCTGCCGTATAATAAGAGTAAATTTACTATACTAACGTGTGAAAGCAGAGGAGATGAGACTCCCAATGAGCGTCAATGAAAAATTAAAAGATGCCCTGCATGACCAGCTCTTTCAGGCGATTTTGCAGTTGCAGAATATGGACGAATGTTATGAGTTTTTTGAAGATATTTGTACTGTTCAGGAAATGAAAGCCATTGCGGCGCGGCTCGAAGTAGCGCGCATGCTTAAAGCCGGTGATATTTACGAAGATATTGTTAAAAAAACCGGTGCCAGCACGGCGACGATTAGCCGCATCAAACGGTGCCTCATGTATGGCAGCGGTGGCTATACGAAGATTTTAGACCGTATGGCAAAGGAAAATCCTGACTTTTTGAAATTGAGCCAAGAAAAAAAATAAGGAAAAACTCCCCACTGTGGGAGTTTTTTCTTGGTACCTCATTACACATCAGTCGGAGGATGGAATGAAGTCGAAATTTGACGTGACGATTTTTCAAAATGGAGATGTCGATATTTTGCACGCATCCATTTACTATGAATTGTGGAAAGACTATGAAACCTTTAAAAACCGGGCGTATACGCAAAAAGGAAAAGGCACTAAGAAAGGTGACTTCTTAGCTCGGCGCTATGAACGGACAGCAGTCCAATCGTTGTTTACGTTTTTCATCAGTGTCGTCGACGCGTGGATGACGCAAATCATTCAGCAACACGCAGAATATACGAGTATTGCCCACGGGACGATGCAAGAAAAATGTGACGCTATCTTAGAGTACGCCTTTCTTTGTACCTATACGGATACAGAATATGACGGCGAAAAGCTCAATGCTTACGTGAAACGGTACGAACGCCATGACATTGCCCTCATTGAGTATGTTACGTATGATATGCTCTGTGAAATCGAAGGGAAGATGCTCACGTTCTTCACGCTTATCGAAGCCTTGACGGAGCTCAAGCGGTTCCCGGAGCCTGATAAAACGACGAAAGATTTAGTCAATTCGTTGGGTGATTTGGCACGAGGAGTGTCCTTTTAAAAATCACCTCTTGCAACGTCCATGTAAAAGGTGTAAGATAAGCATGTAAAAAATACATAAAAAACAGTCTTTGAGGCAAGGTGAGAAAGGAATTTCCTTTCATATTCCTGACCGGCGGTGATAGTCCGCAACCTCCTACGGGAGCTGAACCGATGGCATTTCGGTACCGACAGTATAGTCTGGATGGAAAAAGACAGGAGCGCGGCATAGAGCGTGTTTGTGGTGCCCTTCTCCAACGAAAAGACTGGTACGTTTGTGCTGGTCTTTTTTGTTTGCCCCAAGATGGAAAGGCAGGAACGACCATGAAAGAAACTTATTATATTGGCTTTGATGCAGGAACGCAGAGTGTGAAAGTAGGAGTGTACAACCAAGATTGGCAGTGTGTGGCCATGGATACGGCAAAGACGACCCTCTATTATCCGCAGCCTGGTTGGGTGCAGATGGATGTTGATGAATATTATCGTCTCATTAAGCAATGTATGCGTTCGTGCAGTGACCAAATGAAGGCAAAAGGTCTCGATGTGACGAAGGTGCGGGCCATTATGGGGGACGGCATTATTTGTGGTATTGCCGGAATTGATGCTGATGGCAATGCAGTCACGCCGTATATCAATTATTTAGACAGCCGTACAGCTGATGATGTAGAAGCACTGAAAGGGCTCTATCTCGATATTTGGGCGAAAGAAACGGGCAATGCTGAACCGAACGTCATGTTCCCGGCTATGTTTGCGCGGTGGTTTAAAAAGAACATCCCCGATTTTGACCGCGTCGTCAAATTTGTCCACAACTGCCCGTACGTACTCTTACATTTAGCAGGCCTGAAGGCGAAAGATGCTTTCATCGACTGGGGAGCTATGTCTGGTTGGGGCCTTGGCTACAATGTCATGAAAAAAGAATGGTCGCCAGCACAATTAGAGTTACTAGACATTGATATGTCCTATATGCCGAAAATCGTCAAGCCGTGGGATATTATTGGCTCTCTCTGTGAAGCTGATGCGGCGGAAACGGGTTTCCCTGCAGGCACGCCGATTTGCGGCGGTTCTGGTGATACCATGGAATCGATGATGGGCAGCGGCATTTTAGAAGCGGGTCGTGCTGTTGACGTGGCTGGGACGTGTGCTATGTTCTGTGCCGCTACAGATGGCATTATTCCGGAATTATCTGTGCTGGGCAGCGGCTTGATCTTTAATTCCGGGACTCTGCCGAATACGTATTTCTATTGGGGCATGGTGCGGACTGGCGGTTTGGCACTGCGCTGGTTCAAAGATAGTATTGCGAAAAAGGCTGATGATGACAGCTATTACGGCACCATGGATGAGTTAGCGCAGCGTCATCCTGCTGGCTGCGATGGGGCTATGTTCATTCCGTACTTGACTGGCGGTAACGGTGATTTCCCACACGTTCGCGGTACCTTTACGGGCCTCACTCTCGACTCGGACCAAGGAGCTATGTGGCGTTGCGTCCTCGAAGGGATTGGCTATGATTACATGGAAATTACAGACCGCTATCGCAAGGCAGGTATTGATTTATCGAGCTTAATCATTACCGAAGGGGGCAGCCATGATGACTTGTGGAACCAGATTAAAGCGGATATGCTCGATACGAAGGTCCAGACCTTGAAAGTTGCCGGTGGTGCTGTGCCAACGAACTGCATTGTCGCAGCCTATAGCGTTGGCGACATTAAGAATTTAAAAGATATTCTGCAACAACAGCTCGTCGTCAAAGATTCGTACGACCCAAATCGAGAAAAAACGAGTTTATACCGGAAATTATATGGAAAACGAAAAGTCTTGTTACAGGCCTTGAATCGTGTGCAGTAGATGCATACGCAAGCAAAACTATCTTTTGTGAAAAAATTCAAAAACTTGTATGTATAATGTTCATAACAGAACAAAGTCCCATGCCGTTTATATATCGAAAGATGTATAAACGGCATTTGCTTTTCTCTATGTAGGCAAAAAAAGCATACTTGATATGAATTTTTTTGAAAAAAACAGGGCTTTTCAGTGGATTTTTTTATAAAAAGTGATATACTATGAGTTGTAAGAAGTAAAGGTCAGTTAGATATGAAACGTGATTCACGAAAAATAATAGTGAAAAAAATCACGCTAATTAAGGAGGAATTGAATATGTTTTGTAAAAAAGTAATGGTTATCGGTGCTGGTACGATGGGTTCGGGTATTGCGCAAGTATTTGCGACACACGGCTGTGACGTCATCTTAAACGATATTAAAGATGAATTCATTGCTGGCGGCAAAGCTAAAATTGACAAATCCTTGACGAAACTCGTTTCCAAAGGAAAAATGACTCAAGAAGACAAAGACGCTACGATGGCTCGCATTGACGGCTTCGTAACTCGTACAGCTGAAAACATGGCAGACGTTGACCTTGTTGTCGAAGCTGCTATTGAAGACCTCAAAATCAAATCGGCTATCTTCAAAGAATTAGATGAACTTTGCCCGGAACACACGATTTTAGCTAGTAACACATCGTCCTTGGCTATTACCCAGATTGGCGCAGCTACGAAACGCCCGGATAAAGTCATTGGCATGCACTTCTTCAACCCGGCTCCGGTTATGAAATTAATCGAAATCATCAACGGCATTGCTACTTCTGATGATACATACGAAAAAGTCAACGAACTTTCGAAAGAACTCGGCAAATCTCCTGTTAAAGTTTCGGACTTCCCGGGCTTCGCTGGCAACCGTATCGTTATTCCCATGTTAAACGAAGCTATTCAGGCATTGATGGACGGCGTTGCTTCGAAAGAAGATATTGACGCAGTTTGCAAACTCGGCTTCAACCATCCGATGGGACCATTGGAATTATGCGACCTTATCGGTAACGACGTTATCCTTCACATCATGAACGTCTTGTACGAAGGCTTCGGCGACCCGAAATATCGTCCATGCCCATTACTGAAAAAATATGTCAACGCTGGTTACTTAGGCCGCAAGACTGGTAAAGGCTTCTACGATTACAGCAAATAAGAGCATCATCTCCTTAAACCTAATATGAGCAGTAGGCGTGAGTAATCACGCCTCTGTTTATAAAGGGGTAAAAAATTCTGTTGAAATTTCTGTTATGTTATGTGTTATGGTTTTATGTTCCATAAAGGAGGTTTACCCATAATGGCTTTTGAAAATATTATTGTCGGCATTGAAGACGGCATTGCTACGATTACGATTAATCGCCCGAAAGCATTAAATGCATTAAATACAGCTACAGTTACAGAACTTGGCCAGGCAGTCAAAGAAATTGGTGCCAACCAAGATGTAAAAGTCGTCATTATTACTGGTTCTGGTGAAAAATCCTTCGTTGCTGGTGCCGATATTGTCGAAATGTCGACAAAGACTCCTGTAGAAGGCCGGACCTTTGGTCAAATTGGCCAGAACGTCTTCACAGAAATCGAAAATATGCCTCAGCCGGTTATCGCTGCTGTCAACGGCTTTGCGCTCGGCGGTGGCTGCGAACTCGCTTGCGCTTGCGATATTCGCTATGCTTCGGAAAATGCTAAATTCGGTCAGCCAGAAGTTGGCCTCGGCATTACACCGGGCTTTGGCGGCACACAGCGTTTGCCTCGTGTCGTTGGCCGCGGCTACGGTAAAGAATTAATTTATACGGCAAATATTATTGACGCTGCTGAAGCACATCGCATTGGCCTCGTTAATAAAGTCGTTCCGCAGGCAGAATTGCATGATGCTGTCTTGAAATTAGCGAAAACGATTGCGAAAAAAGCTCCTGTTGCTGTTCAGCTCGCAAAAGCTGCCATTAACCGCGGCATTAACTGCGACGTCATCACTGGCGTTGCGTACGAAGCAGAAGTCTTTGGCCTTTGCTTTGCTACAGCTGACCAGCAAGAAGGCATGGGTGCATTCGTTGAAAAACGGAAACCAACCTTTACAGGTAAATAACTTAGTTATCCATGATGTAACCTAGATAAACAATGGGTCTATGGTAAAACGAGATTTCCTCCTTTTGCTGTAGGCCCTTGTTTTATTGACAAACCCTGTTGCTCATCGTAAAATGATAGAGTGTATTTTTACGATAAATAGGAGAAGGACACGAAATGGTTACGGTAACAGAAAAAGTACGATTTTATGAAACAGATTTAATGGGCATTGCGCACCATTCCAATCACATCCGCTGGTTTGAATGCGGCCGTTGCGAATATTTAAAGCGAGCTGGCTTAGATTTACTGGCTTTATTCGACGAAGGGTATTCGTATCCGATTAAAAGCGTGTCTTGTGAATATATTGAACCTATTCATTTTGATGATGTCATTACGATTGAAACGACGCTGACAAAGTTGTCACGGGCGCAAATGGTCTTTTCGTACCGCATTGTGCGCGAAGATGGCGTGCTCATGGCGACGGGGACATCACAAAATGTCTTTACCCATAAAGCAACGGGACAAGTGGCCCGCTTAGATGATGCACATTATTTGCCGCTCAAAGCATTCCGTGATGCAGAACAGGCGGCGCAGTAATGGAGGAGTGTCAATTGGATACAAGCAAACAGCCTATTGGCGTGTTTGATTCCGGCGTAGGGGGCCTGACTGTAGTTAATAAGCTGCGAATGCTCTTGCCCCATGAAAATATCGTCTACGTTGGCGATACGAAACGGAATCCTTATGGCTCGCGTGCAGCCGACGAAATCTTGTCGTATACGCGGGACATTTTACGGTTTATGACAGCACAGCACGTCAAGCTCGTGGCCATTGGCTGCAATACGGCGACGGCTGTAGCCTATGATACGGTCAAGACGGAAGTGCCGTACCCCTTAATCGGCATGAGCCGCGGCATTCGGACGGCTATGGATATTAGTACGTCTAAAAAGATTGCCGTCTTTGCTACGGATTTAACTATTGCTAACCATAGTCATAAGAAAATTGCTGCCGCCATGGATTCGGAATTGACCATTGTCGAGCAAGCATGCCCGGCCTTGGCTGGCCTCATTGAACGAGGTGTCTTGAGCGGCCCGGAAATCGAAGAACCCCTGAAGACATATACGGCTCCGGTCGTCGCTTCTGGTGTGGATACGGCGATTTTTGGCTGTACTCATTTTCCCTTTATTCAGCCGCTCTTTGAAGAGTTCTGTGGCGATAGCATCGTCTTTGTCGATCCGGCTCATGAAATGGCGTTGCAAACCCTGGAGGTACTGAAAAAGGATAACCTCCTCAACACGAGTCCGGACCACGGATATTTGCGGCTCTGCTTTACGGCTGAGCCAGAACGAGGAAAGGCTTTGGCATCTCATTTGATTCCACCCAATGAATTTACAGTTGAAGAAATTACGCTGGCCTAGCAGGTAAAGGGATATAGCTATTTATGCCGTACCTGCTATAATATAGGTATATTATTATATAAAAAGGAGTCCTGTGCCGTGTTTTTGTATGTCTTATTTAATATCATTGTTGCGATTGTCGGCATTATTGCTGTCTTGTACATTTTGTTCCGCATTTTTGCGTGGCACCAAGGCGATGCGAAATTCATTATTGAAGCACGCCGCCGTAAACCTTTTGAATTAAAGGAAATCACTGCCAATACGGCTGTATTTGAAACGGAAGTACCGTTCCATAACGGCGGTCGTCAATTAGGGACGATTATGGATTTCTATCCCCGGACGTTACTGCCGCGCGAACAGTATGATAAATGCGTTGTTCATTCCCAGTTGGCCAATAAAGCAGCTGAACGAGATGACAACTACTGGGAATCGGTCATTTACTATCCTGGTGAAGGCAGTTCCATTCGCGTAACCATTGCGCTCGTCAGCAAAATCGGCAACATTCGTGAAGACTTGAAGACCTTCCCGGATATGCCTATCGATTTAGTGTACCAAGTCGTTTCCCGTAGTGAATGGTATATCCATAAAGCTCGGATTACGCTCAAAGCAACAGAAGTTCAGCATGCTTTGGAATTACACTAGGAGGTTAGGGTCATGGCAGAATTAGAATTAGTACCGATTAAAACGAGAATCCTTACAGATAAAGATGATATTGTCGACGTTATTGAAGCGTATGCCAAAGATATTGTCGGCCCTGATGATATTGTTTGCACTGCTGAAAGTGTCGTTGCGATTACACAACGCCGTTACACGCGTCCAGAAGAATTGACACCGTGCTGGCAGTGCCGCTTAATGCGCCGCTTTGTACCTGGTGAAGGCAGTATGGCCAGTCTCTATGGCATGCAAGCAGCCATTGAAAAAGAAGGGGCTTGGAAAATGCTCTTCTGGTTCATCGTTGGTTTCTTTGCTAAATTAGCTGGGAAAAACGGTGTCTGGTATGCTCATTGCCGCCAAGCGTCGTTGACAGATGATGTAACGGGCACGATGCCGCCCTTTGATAAATGCATCGTTTACGGCCCGGCAGAACCGGATAAAGTTGCCGAAAAAATCAAACAGCGTTTAGGCTGCTATGGTGCTTGCGTAGCTGACGTTAACGACCTCAAACGGTCTGCTGTCCTCGGCCATTCCAAAGGCTTAGAACCTAAGAAAATTGCAAAAATCTTGATTGACAATCCCTTTGGCAATGCGTCCCAGAAAACGCCAATCGTAGTCATTAAAAATTTTGCAAAAGTCGCTAAAGAAGCTGCAACGGTGAAAACAGAACCGGCTGTAGATGAAACGAAAAAGGCCTAATCATGACAGAGTTGAAAGAAACTATCGTCTTAGCTACGCATAATGCCGGGAAAATCAGGGAATACCGCAGCGTCTTGGAACCATTAGGTTTCCACGTTGTCTCCGTCCATGATTTGGTACCGCATATTGAAGAACCAGACGAAACAGGAACGACGTTTTTAGAAAATGCCCGCATAAAAGCGGCCTATTATATGAAGGCTACAGGGAAACCGTGCCTTGCTGATGACTCCGGGATTATTGCCGATGCCTTAGACGGTCGGCCCGGAGTCTATTCGGCGCGCTATGCAGGCCCTGATTGTGACGACGAAAAGAATAACCAAAAACTTGTGGCTGATTTAGCAGCCTTTCCGCCGGAACAACGGACCGTTCATTACGATTGTGTACTCGTCCTTTTATGGCCTAATGGACGGGAAGTGACGGCTGAAGGAAAATGCTATGGCCTCCTCCGTGATTTTTATGCCGGTCACAATGGGTTTGGCTACGACCCTTTATTTTATGTGCCTGAAAAAGGGAAGACTATGGCCGAAATGACGATGGATGAAAAGAATGCCTTAAGCCATCGCGGCAAAGCCTTGCGGCAGCTCGTGGAGGAATTGTCTCATGACTAAGGCGATATATGTAGGGCTTGTGAGCGATAGCCACGGTCGGTTTACGAATGTCGAACGGATGCTGGAACAGGCTCCGGACGTAGCGGCGTGGGTTCATTGTGGTGACTATTATACAGATGGTGATGATTTAGCCATTGCCTCGGGTGTGCCTGTCTACGCAGTTATGGGCAATAATGATTACTATAGTGAAGCCAATGGGCCCGAATGCCGCTTCGTGACGATTGGCGGCGTGCACATCGTTGCCATTCACGGCCATCAATGGTATGGTGCCCAGCGGCTGCAGAAACTGGCCGCATTAGGGCAGACGAATGACGCATCTCTCGTCGTCTTTGGCCATACGCACCGCCGTTTAGTTGAAACTGTCGATGGAATTACGATTGTCAATCCCGGCAGTATTTCGTTGCCTCGTGATGGCCGACGGGGTACCTATGGTATTGCCCGCATCGAAGACGGTATGCTGGCAAACGTGCAGTTATATGAAGTACAGTAGTAGGACAATATCTTTGGGTAAAGGTGTGATGACATCATGACCAGTAACAAATTGAAAAAAATGAAACTTTATGGTTTCAATAACTTAACCAAGACATTGAGCTTTAATATGTATGACGTTTGTTATGCCGTCAGTCCGGAAGCGCGGCGGCAGTACATCGAGTACATTGATGAGCAGTATAGTGCCGAACGGTTGACGAAGATTTTGCAGAATGTATCCAATATTATTGGTGCTCATATTCTCAATATTGCCAGCCAGGACTATGAACCGCAAGGGGCTAGTGTCACGATTTTGATTTCAGAAGACCCTGTAGAAACAGCAAATGATACGGACGTAGTCTGTCATCTCGACAAGAGCCATTTGACCGTGCATACCTATCCGGAAGTGCATCCACAAAAAGGGATTATGACCTTCCGTGCCGATATTGATGTGTCCACATGCGGTCGGATTTCGCCGCTCAATGCACTCAATTATTTGCTCGATAGTTTTGAAACGGATATTGTGACGCTTGATTACCGTGTTCGCGGTTTTACGCGTGATGTGTCTGGGAAGAAGTTATTCATTGACCATCGCATCAATTCCATTCAGAATTATATTGCTAGAGGCACGCGGAATCGCTACGATATGATTGATGTCAACGTCTATCAGGAAAATATTTTCCATACGCGCATGATGCTCAAAGAATTTGACCTCAATAATTACTTATTTAACATTACAGCAGACCAGCTCACAGAACGGCAGCAAAAACAGATTCGCCGTCTTTTAAAACAAGAAATGACGGAAATCTACAACGGACGAAATATGCCTTCTATGGGATAATCGTATAGGATTCCAGACACAGGTAAGACCACAACGTCTTACCTGTTTTTTTATATCTATAGAAAACAATTCGTGATAAAGAGTAATTGAAAACTTCTTTAGTAGTATGTTATAATTCTAACAAAGAGGAAATGATGGGGCTCATTTTTCTTGTAGTACCAATGACATGCTAGTCTGGGCAGAATAGTAAGAGAGGCAGGTGCAGGTATGCATCGAGTGCAACAGTATATACGACAGTACGGCGAGGGACTAAAACGTTTTCCTATGGCTGTGAGTTTGAATGTTGCTTTATTTGTATTTTGTTCAACCTATTACATCGGATATAATGAAGCCTATGGGAAATGGTATTTCGTCGGCACCAGTGCCGCTACGGGAGCCATGTTTTTTGCGGTCTTATGGAAACTCTGGTGGGAAGGGCGTAAGGGAACAGATAAGGTTCCGGCGTGGTTTGACTGTGTACTAGTCGGGATACTCCTCGTCTTCTTTGGATTAAGTTATGGTACGTACGGCGATTTTTCTCTGCTCTATAGTAGCGGTATCGTTGTGGCACTAGGTGCTGTCATTGCAGCCTTGTTGTCACAGCAATATGGAGAAAGTATGTGGAATTTCCTCACGTGGAATGCCTTAAAGTGCTTCGCCTTAGGCAGTGTCGTTTTCTTATCCTTAGGTCTTTGTTTATTAGCATGGAATGTGCTCTTATTCACATTACCTACGTTAATGCCTGTCATGATTTGGCATTTTTCCTTTTTCGTCGTTGCGTTCATTACGTTTCTTTCCTTGTTGCCCCGTCCAGGCGAGGCTGTGCAGCCTAATATGACCTTTGGGAAAGTCTTGTATTACGTAGTATTTCCTGTATATCTTATCTATTTGCTCATTCTCTACGCCTATGTGTTCTTAATCTTTAGCCGTGGAACCTTGCCGGTGGGCCAAATGAATTGGTTTGTATCCATTGCTTTATGTGGTTTTGTCTTTTTCTACGTTACTGGGAAAGAGTACACGAAAACGCGGTGGCTCACAAAATTCACGCGATATGGCGGACTGTTGCTGCTGCCATTAGTAGTGGCTCAATTATGGTGCGTCTACATTCGCTACGTTGCTTATGGCTTAACCGAAGCGCGCTATTTATCGCTCTGGTGCACGGCCTTTGGCGTTGTCGTCTGCCTGGCATCCTTATGGGTCGTGCGCAATCAGTATATTTTCCTGCTCAGTGCCGTATGCAGTCTGATTCTTTCTGTTACGCCTTTTAATCTGGTTACTGTGCCATATGAACAGCAACTCTATCGGTTGCAAGGATATTTGGAAGATGCGAGCATGATTCATGATGGCAAAATCATTTCTCCTGTCGATATTACAGCCGATGAAGTAGAACGGATTACGAGTGCGTACGGGTACATTTGGAGCCATCAAACAGGCCATAAAGATGAAAAAACACGGTGGATTTTGTCGTCTACAGTACTGCAAAATATGACAGCTAAAGATAATGCTATTCGAGTGATTTATCGAACTGATACGAGTCGAAGCGTGCCCCTTACAGGATATAGCAAATTGTATCCTATCGATACGGCGACGAATAATGGCTATATTACAATCCGTACAGATACGGGGACAGCGTGCATCTTTGTTGAAGAGTATGCAAAGACCATGTACGGCATCTATGGGGAACAGACGAATGGAGTAGTCAAAGAATTAACGATGTATCCTGATGGAGACCATGCGTTATATTTCAAGACTTTGTCTATTCAATTTAACGGCCAAGACCATCCTTTTATTTCGGTTACAGGCTATCTTCTCGTCCGATAGTTGCAACATACGATACAAAAAGGGTATGATATAAGAAAGTACACGAAAAGGAGTGATTATATTGGATACAAAAAAATGTTTATGCGAGACCGGAAAGGCTATGAAACAGGCAGGCCTCCTCGCTGGGTGCGACGGTAATATTAGTTTCCGCCGTGAAGATGGGACTATCGTCATTACGCCGTCTGGCGTATCGAAGGGCCATATGAAACCGGATGATTTGCTCATTCTCGACAGCGACGGTAACGTCCTCAAAGGCACAGGGAAACCATCGTCTGAAACGAGTCTCCATGTACTGGCCTATAAGGTGCGGCCTGATGTAAAGGCTATCGTCCATGCTCATCCCATTGTGGCAACTGCTGTTACTGTAGCAGGTCTGCCCTTCCCAAGCGATATTGTCACTGAAGGGGCATTGGTCTTAGGCTCGTCTGTGCCGACTGTGCCCTATGCTGCACCGGGTAGTTTGCAGCTGGCTGCAGCGTGCGCTGAGTATGCCAAAAAGAACAATGTCTTCCTTTTAGAACGGCATGGTGCTGTCGCTTTGGGGAGTGACTTAAAAGAAGCCTTAAATCGCATGGAAACCCTCGAAGCAGTAGCTAAGATTTATCAAGCAACCTTGTCTTTCGTCGGCAATTCCCATACGCTCGAAGAAATTAGTCATAACCAAGATTTGGTGCATATTCTCGAAGGAGAATAAATATATTGATACACCGACACTGTGTTGTCCCTGCTGGATAGCACAGTGTTTTTTTATGGTATAATACGAACAAGGAGGTGACGGCATGGAAGAAATGATGCATCGCCGTGTAATTCAGTATGGGAAAGAGCCTGTGTCCGCAGTGCTTGCCGATTTTCATACTTGCCCTGATGGGTATACGGAGGCAGAAGTTACAGCGCAACGCGAGCAGTATGGTGCTAATCGCACTCTAGCCTATGGTGTGCGTAATTCCTTTCTCTATCGCTTAGGGCGGGCTTTTTTAAATCCCTTTACGCTGACTTTAGGCGTTCTCGCTGTTGTTTCCTATATGGCTGATGAAATCTTGTCAGGTACAGTCGGCCGGACGGGGACGATGGCTGTAGTCTTAGCCGTTATGTTAGCCATTAGTGGTATTATCCGTTTTGTCCAGGAAATGCGGGCGAAGCGGATAGTGGACCATTTAGCAAATCTCATTGCGACGACGGCTACCGTGCGGCGTGACGGCGTATGGAAAGAAATCCCTATTACAGAGGTCGTCGTCGGTGATACCGTGCGATTTCACGCAGGAAATACGATTCCTGCCGATTTGCGCCTAACTGAATCGCAGGCTTTATTTGTCTCTGAAGCGGCCTTGACTGGGGAAAGCGCGGCCGTCAGTAAACGCAGTGAGAGTTGCCGTCTCGCAGCGTCCATAGCCCTTCAAGGGTCTGTCGTCGTCGGTGGTTGGGGCCAAGGCATCGTCCTGGCTGTCGGGCGTGATACAGCCTATGGTGAGTTAGCCGCGGTGCCTCATGAAAAATACCGTGGATTTGACCGAGGCGCGCGGGCCATTGCCTGGGTTTTTGTCCGCTTCATGGCTGTCCTCGTGCCTATCGTATTTATTGCTTGCGGTCTGACACAAGGGAACTGGCTCGTGTCCTTTTTATTTGCCCTTTCTGTAGCCATTGGCCTTATTCCGGAATTATTGCCCCTTGTCAGCATGGCTTGTTTAGCTAAAGGCAGTATGACCATGGAACGGCATGAGACGATTGTGCGCAGTGTCAATGCTATGCAGGCCTTAGGAAGTCTAGATGTTCTTTGCATTGATAAGACTGGAACGTTGACAGGTGATACGGTACAGCTAGAATATTATCTCGATATCTTTGGCAATGAAAGTGAACAAGTCTTGACCTATGCTTATCTTAACAGTCTCTATCATTCCGGTATGGCCAATCATTTGGATCAGGCCATTTTAAAATATAAGCAATTACCTGGAAAAGAAACGTATTTTGCGGCCCTGCCTACGAAGTTTCCTAAATTAGGAGAAATTCCTTTTGACTATGAACGAAAATGTGTCAGCGTCTTAGTTGCCGGTGAAACGGAAGACCTGTTACTCGTAAAAGGGAATATCGAGGCCTTGTGTCAGCGGTGTACGTCGGCTGATTACCGCGGTCAAATCGTGCCATTTCAGCCAACAGATATGACGAATGTTCATGCTGTCGTCGATGATATGCTAGATGATGGCATGAAAGGCTTGGCTGTGGCATACAAACGAGTGCCTAAAGGAAGGGCTTGCACAACCGACTTAGAGCAAGGCTTGACGCTCATCGGCTATTTAGCGTTCTTTGATGCGCCTAAACATAGTGCGGCTAGTGCCATTGCAAAGTTGCAGGAATTGCACGTACCCGTCAAAGTGCTGACAGGAGACCAAGAAGCGGTAGCTATATCGATTTGCCGCCGCTTAGGCCTAGACACAACGGCCATGACAGGTGCAGACATAGAAAGACTGTCGCCAGAAGCGTTGGCTTCTCGTGTAGAAAAGACGACGATTTTTGCGGAATTAGCACCGCCCCAAAAGGCACGGTTAGTGCAAGTGTTGCAAGATGCAGGCCATACCGTTGGCTTTTTAGGCGACGGCATGAATGATTTACCGGCAATGCTGACGGCTGACGTCGGTATTTCTGTACACAATGCTGTAGAAGCAGTACAGCAAGTAGCAGGCGTTATTTTGTTGCAAAAAGATTTGAATGTCTTAGCAAAAGGTATTTTAGAAGGACGCAAAGCTTTTTGTAATATGACGAAATACATTAAGGCTACAGCATCGTCTAATTTTGGCAATATTTTTTCCATCGTCATCGCCAGTGTTTTACTGCTGTTTTTACCTATGGCTTCTATTCAGTTATTACTGTTGAATTTGTTATACGACGGGTTATGCTTAGTCCTGCCATGGGATACAGTAGATGCAGAAGTATACGCCAAGCCGCGGCCTTGGACGGGTCGATACTTAGGGCGGTTTATGCGCTTCTTTGGCCCTATTAGTTCTGTCTTCGATTTACTGACCTTTGTCTTTTTATATTTTGTTTTATGTCCAGCCCAAGCAGGGGCGTCTTTTGAAGCCTTATTGCCAGGGACACAGCAAGAGTACTTTATCAGCCTTTTCCAGACTGGTTGGTTCTTGGAATCCTTGTGGACGCAAATCTTAATCTTGCATTTCTTGCGGACACCGCGTATTCCGTTCTTGCAAAGTCGTCCAGCTATACCTGTCTTGGTAGTTACGTTGTGCGGTATTGCTGCCTTTACGATTTTGACCTTTACGTCTGTCGGTACGGCATTGGGTCTAACTATGTTGCCGACGTATTACTTTATATTCTTAATTGCCATTGTCATCGCTTATATGGTGACGATTTCGCTGGCTAAACGGTATTACATGCAGACCTATGGGCCGTTATTGTAAAAAGGAGGGCGACGGCACATGAAAAAACGATTGACTTGTATAGATGTTCCGGCGGCTCTCGTGGCGTGGCTGCAAAAGACCATAAACCAAGGTGTGGCACCGCCGACTGGAATAGAAGAAATCAAAGAAGGACTGGCAGATATAGAGCAAGGTCGTAGCGATGGCTTGCTCCTAGAGATTACTGATGGTCCCGTAACGGAAACGGCTGTGCCTGCGATTACGTGTAAAGACTTAGTCATTGATCCGCGGGCGCGAAAGGTTTGGCGCAGTGGTCACGATATTCCCTTGACGCCGAAGGAATTTGACATCCTCTATTTCCTAGCAAAGAATCGGGGCGAAGTCTTTACGAAAGAGCAGATTTATCAAGCTGTGTGGGGTGAGGAATATCTCCTCGATAGCAGTAATATCATGGCCTTTATTCGTAAACTGCGGAAGAAATTGGAACCTAGTCCGGATGTGCCTGAGTATATCTTGACAATTTGGGGCATTGGCTATAAATTTACAGACGAAACATAAGGGAAATACCAGATGAAGAACGCTTCATCTGGTATTTTTTTGCATTTCTTGCGGCAGAATCAGAAAATCACAAGATTTTAACCATAGGATGTTGTGGGGAAAATGCGTATACTCTACCACGTAGTCCGAAAGAAATGAGGTGATACCGATGATGTTTACCGATTTTGTACTGCGTATTCTCGTCGCCTTGGGACTAGGCTTTTGTATTGGTCTGGAACGAGATTTGACGGGACATTTAGCAGGCATTCGCATCAATGTTCTTATGTGTTTAGGCAGTTGCCTGTTCCTTTTATTTCCTATGCTGTATGGTTCCAACGAAATGTTCCGCATTGCCAGTTATATCGTTTCCGGCGTGGGCTTCTTGTGCAGTGGCGTTATCTTCAAAGATTCCGTCAGCGTCCGGGGCATCAATACGGCGGCGACCTTATGGTGTACCGCTGCTATCGGTATTTTGGTGAGTTCCGGGATGTTTCTCTTCGCCAGCGTCGCGACGGCCATCCTCATCATTTCTAACGTCGTCTTACGCCTGATTGTGCGGCGTATCCGGCCCCTCGCCGATTCGGACGAAATGGAACGGAAATATCGTATTTCCGTAACCTGCCAGGAAGCGGCGGAACTAGCTATCCGGTCGTTACTGCTCCAGCAAAAGACGTGCCGGGATTTGTATCTGGTCGACCTTGAAAGCAGTGATATTAATGGCGAAAAAGTCGAAATCTATGCCGAATATATTGGCACAGGCAAGTTGAAGGGCCGGATACTGGAACAAATCGTTCGGGACAGCTTGGAACAGCCAGCTGTCATCAAGGCGGGCTGGGAAGTCTTGGAATGAAGTTGGAGGTGGAATAATGAAACAAACAAACGATGTACGCCAACGGATTCGTCAGGAAATTGTGAAACGAGAAGAAAACAGCCGCTTGACCTTTGCGGCAACCCATGGCGTCAACAGTATGTGTAACAAGTTGGGGACATCCCTGCGAGGATTAGATGCAGATGCTGTCGAAACGAAACGCCGTTTGTTCGGCCGTAATGAAGTGACGAAAAAGAAGCATGACTCCGCGCTCTTGACCTTCATCAAAGCGTTTCTTAGTCCCTTTTCTTTAATTTTGGTATTCTTAGCCATTGTGTCCGCATGTACCGATGTCATCCTGCCGTTGTATCAACAAACGGGTGATGCCGATTATACGACATTGATCATTATCGTCGTCATGGTCCTGTTGGCTGGTATTCTACGCTACGTCGAAGAAGGGCGTTCGCAAGATGCGGCAGAAAAATTGTTGGCTATGGTCACGACGACGTGCGCTGTTATTCGCCGCGACGTCGTTGATGACACTGATGTCGTGCCGAAGACAGCCGTAAAAACGCAGGAAATTCCCTTACAGGACCTCGTTGTCGGCGATATTGTCAGCCTGTCTGTTGGCGATATGATTCCGGCAGATTTACGCATTATTGAAGCCCGTGACTTCTTTGTCAATCAAGCCGGTATGACCGGTGAAAGCGTACCCGTTGAAAAGGTAGCAGATGAAGAGAAAGAAGAAAAAGATTCTGTCCTTGAATATGCGAATATTGCTTTTATGGGGACGAACGTCATCAGCGGGCAGGCTAAAGGCATCGTCGTCGCCGTCGGTGACCAAACAGTCTTTGGGCAACTGGCCTTAGCCCTCCATCAAACGCCGGAACAAACGAGTTTTGAAAAGGGCGTTTCGTCGGTATCCTGGCTTCTCGTCAAGTTTATGCTCTGCATGGTGCCGACGGTCTTCGTCCTCAACGGCTTGACCAAAGGCGATTGGTTTAATTCCTTCCTCTTTGGCATTTCCATCGCCGTCGGGCTGACGCCGCAAATGTTGCCGATGATTGTCACGTCGTGTTTAGCCAGAGGAGCTGTGAAATTATCGAAGAAAAAGACGATTGTCAAGAAATTGGATGCTATTCAAAACTTTGGCAGTATGGACGTTTTATGTACCGATAAGACTGGGACGATTACGCAAGATAGAGTCGTCTTAGAATATCATTTGGATTTATGCGGCAATGAAGATGTCCGGGTCTTACGGCATGCTTATTTAAACAGCTATTTCCAGACAGGGTATAAAAATTTGATGGATGTCGCCATTATTGAAAAAACGGAAGAAGCAGAAGATGCCAATCCACAGCTCGCTGATTTATCAGAAACGTATCGTAAAATCGATGAAATTCCCTTTGATTTCACACGCCGCCGCTTATCTACCATCGTTGAAAATACGACGGGAAAACGGCAAATGGTAACCAAAGGGGCCGTTGAAGAAATGCTTTCCCTTTGTAACTACGCAGAATATCAGGGAAAAGTGCAGTCCTTAACGGATGCTGTTAAAACAGACATCCTGCGTACTGCGGATGACTTGAATGAAGATGGCATGCGGGTCATTGCCTTGGCGCAAAAAGCCGTACCCCTGAATCGGGACCATTTCACCGTAGCCGATGAATCTGACATGGTCCTCATGGGTTATTTAGCTTTCTTGGACCCGCCAAAAGAATCAGCGCGTCAAGCTATTGGAGCATTACGGGATTATGGCGTTGCGACGAAAGTCTTGACGGGCGATAATGAAAAAGTCACGTACTGCATTTGCAAACAAGTTGGCTTGGATGCGCAGTCGATGTTACTCGGCAGTGACATCGCCAAGATGGATGATGGGGCGCTGGCGAAAGCCGTTGAAACGACAGATGTCTTCGCGAAATTAGAACCAAACCAGAAAGCGCGTATCGTCAAGATACTGCGGCAAAATGGTCATGTCGTCGGCTATATGGGCGACGGTATCAATGATGCGGCTGCCATGAACGCGGCAGATATTGGCGTGTCTGTCGATACGGCGGCTGACGTAGCTAAGGAAGCGGCAGATATTATCCTTTTGGAAAAAGATTTGATGGTCCTCGAAGAAGGGGTCTTAGAAGGTCGCCGCACCTATGGCAACATGATTAAATACATTAAGATTACGGCATCGTCTAACTTTGGCAATATGTTTTCCGTGTTAGCGGCTGCTATCTTCTTGCCTTTCTTGCCGATGGATAGTTTACAGCTCTTAATCCTCAGCTTGATGTACACGGTCAGCTCTATCGCCATTCCTTGGGATTGCGTCGACAATGAATATCTGAAAAAGCCACGGCAATGGAATGCGTCGTCTATTGGTGATTTCATGATTTGGCTCGGCCCGACGAGTTCGGTCTTTGACTGGACGACGTACTTGCTCATGTATTTCGTCTTTTGCCCTATGCTCGTTTCCCATGGCGTCTTATATAACGATTTGTCTCTCTATTACAGCGGCAACGCTTTAACGCAGATGCAGCAAAGCTATGTCAGCCTCTTCCAGACGGCGTGGTTCGTCGAATCTATGTGGACCCAGACCTTGGTCATCTTCATGTTGCGGACGAAAAAGATTCCGTTCTTACAAAGTTGGCCGTCCTTGGCTTTAGCAACGCTTTCCTTGCTCGGTATCGTCTTATTAAACGTACTGCCATATACGCCGATTGCGGCAGCCTTAGGGTTAGTTGCGTTGCCTGTCTTGTATTATCTCGTCTGCCTCATTCCAAGCAATGTCTTATACTTGCTCCTGGCGACGAGCATTAAAAAAGCATACTGCCGTCATTTCGGCGAATTATTATAAAAAGGAAGGTGAGCATATGGCTTGGTATGCTACAATTAGCAGTCCTTTGTGGCTCGGTATTGACGGGTGCTTTTGGCTCGGCTTAAGTATTACCATTCTCGTTGTCGTCGCCATGAATCTGTGGTGGTGGACACGGACAACAAAAGAATAACTGCAAGAATCTGATGAAAGAGAGGGGAAAAGAAATTTTCTCCTCTCTCTTTTCATGATATAATAAAGCAAAATACTTTTTACTTTGTAGGAGGAACGTACCATGAAATGCCGTAATTGTGACCGTGAAGCTGTTTATGATGACGGGCTCTGTGAAGAATGCCATCGCGCAGCGCAGCAAGGAAACGCGAAAGTCATGTCTGATGCAGAACGTGACAGTTTCCGCGGCCAAACCATAGAAGAAGACGGAACCGTCCGTGATCATAGCCATAAATATAGCAACTCGTATGAACGAGTTACCTTTGAAGAACAGACGACCCAAGGAAATGGACGGCCGTCCTTTTTCCATATTATTACGTCGCAGTTACCACTGCGCGTCAAGTTTGCCTTAGGGTTCATCATCTTTTGCATCGTTGCCATTATTGTCAGTGCTTTAGGGTTTATTCTCTGGGCGATGCCCTATTTGTTAGGGGCCTTAGCCATTTATTTTGTCTATAGTATTTTAAAATCTGTATTTAACCGGTAGGAGGAGAGCATGAGCGAAAAATTAGTGATTATCGATGGGAGCAGCCTCTTATACAGGGCGTTTTATGCTATCCCATCGTTGTCTGACAGCCAAGGACGGCCAACGAATGCAGTCTACGGCTTTTTAAATATGTTATTAAAGCTTTACGAGCAACTGAATCCCCAATACGTTGCCGTTGCCTTTGATAAAGATAAGCATACGTTCCGCAACGATTTATTCGATGGCTACAAAGCAACGCGTAAGCCTGCGCCCGATGATTTACGGCCCCAATTCGGCCTTATTCGCGATGTCTTATCGTGCTTAGGTATTCATGTCTTAGAACTGGAAGGATATGAAGGAGACGACATTATCGGCACTATTGCCAAACAGACCGAACGAGATGACTTAGACATTGCCGTCGTCACTGGTGATAGAGATGCGCTTCAGCTCGTCGATGACAAGATTACGGTACATTTGACGAAAAAAGGCATTACGAATATGCTCGCTGTCACGCCGGATGTGATGCTTGCAGAATATGGCTATACACCGGCCCAAGTCATTGATATGAAAGCCCTCATGGGCGATACAGCCGATAACATTCCTGGCGTGCCTGGTGTCGGCGAAAAAACGGCTCTGAAGTTGATTACGCAATTTCACAGCGTCGAAGGGGTGTACGAACACGTTGATGAAGTAAAAGGGAAAAAACTCCAAGAAAAATTGCGCGATAATCAAGACAAAGCCATGCTTTCTAAGACCTTGGCGACCATTCGCTGTGACGTGCCGATTACGTACACCATGGATATGTTTGCGCCGAAGCCGCGGCAAGAAGAGGTTATTGCCTTATTTAAGACCTTAGGCTTTAAAAATTTATTAGAAAAATTTGCTGCTTTCGACCGTTTTTCGACCCTTGCTGATGCAGCAGTACCGCAGGTAAAAATCGAAGCCGTAACAGCGGATGCCTTGCCGCCAGCAGACATTGCAGGGAAGACGATTGCCGTCGTTGGGACCTTTACGAAAGATGTACCAGTACCAAAAATGGAAGCCCTAGCTATTGCTTTTGACGGCGGTGTCTTCGTCGTGCCGGAACAGCAATATACTAGTTATATCGAAGCCTTGCCTACAGCCGCACGAGTCTTTACGACAGATGGCAAAGCCTTAGCCAAAGTCATTTGGCAGGCGACGAAACAACGTTTTTCTGTAGGCGACGTTATTTTAGGCGCATACTTACTCGACCCGACACGGACGGCTTACGGCTTGACGTACATTTCTGAAAAATTTGGCGTGTCCTTGACGGAAGGGGCAGAAGGGGATGCGCAGCTCCTTGGCGATGCTCAGTTTGCGTACGATGTGTGGTCCAAGCTTGCCGAAGCCATGGAAGACGCTAAGCTCACGACCTTATACACGACTATTGAAGAGCCTCTTATCCATACGCTCGCCGTCATGGAAATGAACGGCTTCACCGTCGACCGGGATAAATTGCAAGATATGGAACGGGAATTGTCTCTCGAAGCAGATAAGCTAAAAGAAGAAATTTACGACGATGCCGGCGAAACCTTCAATATTAATTCGACGAAACAGCTCGGCGTCATTCTCTTTGAAAAATTGCAGCTCCCTGTCATTAAGAAAACGAAAACTGGGTACTCTACGGATTCGTCTGTCTTAGATGAATTAAAAGATAAACACCCGGTGATTGACAAAATCTTGCGTTTTAGAGCGTTGAAAAAATTAATTTCTACCTATCTCGATGGCTTAGAACCGCTGATTTCGACGGAAACGGGGCGAGTCTACGCGTCGTTTAACCAAATGGTGACGGCTACAGGGAGATTGAGCAGTTCGGATCCGAATTTACAGAATATCCCTATTCGTACGGAACAAGGACGCAAAATCCGATCCCTCTTCGTGCCGGGCGAAGGGTATAATTATATCGTCTCTGGCGACTATTCGCAGATTGAACTGCGTCTCTTGGCACACTTATCGCAAGACCCAACTATGATTGACGGCTTTAAACACAACCAAGATATTCACCGCCGTACGGCTTCTGAAGTCTTTGGGATTCCTTTCGATGAGGTCACGCCAGAAGAACGGTCCCATGCCAAAGCTGTCAACTTCGGCATTATTTACGGCATTAGCGACTTTGGCTTAGCCCGGAATATTGGTATTTCTCGGCCGAAAGCGAAAGAATATATTGATAGCTATTTTAAACGGTACAGTACCATTCATGACTATATGAACGGCCTCATTGCCAAAGCTCACGAAACGGGCTTAGCGACGACTATGTTTGGCCGTATTCGGGCTTTGCCGGACATTAACAATAAAAACTTTACGCGCCGCTCCTTTGCGGAACGGACGGCTATGAATACGCCTATCCAAGGCAGTGCTGCAGACATTATTAAGCTCGCTATGAATGCTGTACAACAAGCGTTACAATCGCAGCACTTAAAGAGCCAGCTCCTCGTGCAAGTTCATGACGAATTGGTCTTAGAAGTCCCGGCTGACGAAAAAGATGTGGTTATGAAGCTCTTAAAAGACACGATGGAACATATTGTGACCTTATCGGTGCCTCTCGTCGTCGACATTCACTGCGGCAGTAACTGGGAAGAAGCCAAATAGGAGGGCCTATGCCGGAATTACCAGAAGTAGAAACGGTGCGCCAGGGCATTGCGTCCCATATTGTCCATCAAGACATCCTAGCCATAGACGTCAATTTACCGCGCCTGTTGAAGAATGCGACAGTCCCCGAATTTACAGCAGCCCTCGTTGGTAAGACGATTACAGCTGTGACGCGAAAAGGGAAGTATATCCTCATTCATCTACAAGGGGACACAGGCCTCCTTGTCCATCTGCGCATGACGGGCAGCCTCGTCTATGAAGGAGGAGAACATATTCCCATCCGGGGCGAGCACATTACGATGCAACTCACGCAGGGCTATTTGCTCTACGGTGACGTTCGTACTTTTGGCTGTTTATGGCTCGTACCGAATGAGGGCGTAACAGGTATCAAGGGATATGATACCCTTGGCCCTGACGGCATTAGCCCTGATTTTACGACGGCCTATTTATACGATAAATTAAAAAGTTCTAGCCGAGTTATTAAGCCCTTTTTACTCGACCAAACGATAGTCGCAGGCCTAGGGAATATTTACGTCGATGAAGCCTTGTTTTTAGCGAAAATCAGGCCGTCCCGTCAGGCTAACCGCATTAGTAAAGCGAGTGCGGCGCGCTTGCACGATGCCATTATTACAGTACTCCAGCGCGGCTTGGCCCATGGGGGTACGACGATTCGTGATTTCGTCAATGGCACAGGCCGGGAAGGACAGAACCAACATTTCTTAGCCGTCTACGGGAAAGAAGGAACACCGTGTCCCGTTTGTGGCACAACCATTAAATATATAAAACTTGGCGGCAGAGGGACGCACTATTGCCCGAAATGCCAGCATTAGGAGGAATAGTATGTATTGCATTGGTTTAACCGGAGGCATTGCCACAGGGAAGAGTACTGTCGTCGACATGCTCCGTTCCTTTGGTGCAGCCATTGTCGACTGCGATGTCTTAGCGCGGGATGTAGTCCAGCCCGGAACGAAAGTACTGCAGCAAGTAGCGGCACAGTTTGGCCCGAAGAGTTTGCTCGCTGACGGCTCTATGGATAGAGCCTATATTGGCAGTATCGTCTTCAATGTACCTGAACGGAAAAAGGAATTAGAAGACATTTTATTCCCTTGCATTCACGCGCGTATTGATGAAGAAATTGCGTTGATTCAACAGCAGCAGACAGACGCAATTATCATTCTTGACATGCCCCTTTTATATGAGGTACAATATTCGTCGTATGTTGATGAAGTGTGGCTCGTCTACGTCGATGGGGCCACGCAGCTCCAGCGGCTCATGGCACGCAACAATTACAGCGAAGACGAAGCGAAAGCGCGCATTCAGTCGCAGTGGCCTATTGATAAAAAGAAAGGCTTAGCTCAAGTAGTCATTGATAATCGAGGCACCTTGGAGGCGACGAAAGACCAAGTACGCACAGCTTGGCAAGCATTGACGACAAAACTTTCTAAGACATAAGGAGAGCACCGTGAGAAGACAAACCAGTACGAAAGGAAAACTGATCATTGCAGTACTCGTCGTTTGTCTTTCTGCGTCCTATTTTTATTCGTGGAAAGATGATGTTATGCGGAAATTCGTCTATCCTTTGCAATATGATTACATGGTGCGCCAGTATGCCTATGAAAATCATGTAGCCCCAGCCCTGGTGGCGGCAGTCATTCTCGTAGAAAGTAAGTTTGACGAAAATGCGTCGTCCCACCGCGGTGCTGTCGGGCTCATGCAGATTATGCCTGATACAGCCCAGTGGATTGCTGAGGAAATGGAGTTGCCCGACTATTCTCCCAATCAGCTCGAAGACGTGCAGACTAATATGAAAATGGGCACGTGGTACTTAGCCTATTTATTAAAGGAATACGATGGTAATAAAGTACTCGCTTTAGCGGCGTATAATGCCGGACGGGGCCACGTGGATAGCTGGATTAAAGAATATGGATGGGAAAAAAATTTTTCAGAAATTGATGAAATACCCTTTTCAGAAACACGGAATTATGTTAAAATAGTCCTGCTGAATGAAAAGCAGTATAATCATCTTTATACTTTTTAATTGCTATGCGGTTGTGGCGGAATGGCAGACGCGCTGTCTTCAGGCGGCAGTGGGTAACACCGTGCGGGTTCAACTCCCGCCAACCGCACCATATGATATGATGGATGAAGCATTGATTGAAATACTGAAACAATGGAATATTACTTCCGTTCTCCCACTAACCGTGGGAGATTTTAAATTATCGGCTCCTTTTGCCATGGAAGGGGAAGACGAAAAGACGAAAGAGTTCGTGCTCTTCCGCTATGTCAACCCAACGAATGGCTGGTCTGTACGGGCTGTCTTTAATCCCGGCACAGAAGAATATGCCATTCGGACCGATATTGGCATGCTGGAATTTGCGCTCATCGAGTTCATTACGGATGATTTAGAGCTCTTTAAGCACCTCGTGGAAGCACGGCTCGTCCGTATTGTTCATGATTATTACGTAGAGCCAAGCTGTAATTTCAGTGTCATCATTAAAGACAAAGGTCTGCCCGATGTCCATTGGGACGATATCTTACCGGCGGCCTACAAAGGCATGGTGCGTCTTATTCAACCCAATGAAGCCGTGCGCATCATCAATGGCTCGTACATGGTCTTAGCGTACTATGATGCAGCCACACGGAGCGGCTTATCCCTCATGTATAATGTCTTACGCGATGATTTCTTTGCAGAACGGCGTATCCATAATTTCCCGAACTTAGTCCATGATTTTGATAGTACCAAGCTCAGTGACTTACACCAGAAATTATCGGCTCATTTAGTACCCGTTCTCGACCAAATCGCCATCGACAGGGAACATGAAGGAAATGAAGCGTAAGCGTTGTCAGCATAACGCCTACGTGGTATACTAAATGTAATCTAAGGTTTCTCTTTTAAGAGTGGGTATTGCGCCCACTCTTAACTTTTACCTACACTACGTTGAAAAGCAGGTGAATCGAATGCGGCGTGAACACATTGAAGAAGTAATTGCACAAGAAGTAGAAAAAATTATTGCAGGGACACCTATTGAATTAGTAGATGTCGAATATGTACGCGAAAAGAACTGGTATTTGCGCGTATTCATTGACAAAACAGGCGGTGTAGATTTGGAAGACTGCCAGGGCGTCAGTGAAAAATTGAGTAAAGTCCTTGATGAAACAGACCCCATTCAGGACAACTATTTACTCGAAGTATCTTCACCAGGCCTGGATAGGATTTTAAAGAAAGATAAAGACTTTATCCGCTATGCCGGCCGCACAGTGGATATTCATTTCTTTAAACCCTATAAGGGAACGAAAGATATGGTAGCAGACTTAATTGAAAAACAGCCTGATGGCACAGTTCGTGTCCGCGTAGGCGAAACAGAAGAAACACTCAATTTAAAAGATATATCGCAAATCCGATTACACATTGATTTTTAGTGGAGGTTATCATTGTGAACAAAGAATTACTGAATGCTGTGGCCTTTTTATCTAAGAACAAAGGCGTATCTGAAGATGTCATTTGGGACTCTCTGGAAGCGGCTCTCATTACGGCGTACAAAAAAGAACCAGATGCTAACCCTGTAGCCGAAGTATCTGTCAACCGCGAAACCGGTGATTACGGTATTGTCGCTGCTAAGACGGTCGTCGCCGAAGTCCTCAATCCGAACACGGAAATTTCCTTGGACGAAGCACGGTCGCTCAATCCGGATTACGAAATTGACGATGTCGTCAACGTCGATGCCACACCGGATAACTTTGGCCGTATTGCAGCGCAGGCAGCAAAACAAGTCATGACTCAACGTCTCCGCGAAGCAGAACGGAACGTCGTATATGATGAATTTTCCGGCCGAACCGACGATATTATTACAGGCATTATTAGCCGTATTGAAAACCGCAACGTCTATGTAGACCTCGGCAAAACAGAAGCTGTCTTACCGGCATCGGAACAGATTACGACGGAACAATATGCAGTAGGCCAACGCATTAAATGTTATGTCGTTGAAGTACGGAAAACGACGAAAGGTGCGCAGATTCTCTTATCACGGACCCATCCGGGTCTTTTAAAACGGCTCTTTGAATTAGAAGTACCGGAAATCTATGAAGGTGTTGTCGAATTAAAATCGGTTGCTCGTGAACCGGGCCGCCGTTCGAAAATCGCTGTCTTCTCGCGCGATGCTAACGTCGATTCTGTCGGTGCCTGCGTAGGCCCGAAAGGTGCGCGTGTACAGAACATTGTCACCGAATTACAAGGTGAAAAAATCGACATCGTCAAATGGGATGAAGACCCGGCTGTATATATTGCCAATGCCCTCAGCCCGGCACAAGTCATTTCCGTCACAGTCGATGAAAATGAAAAGACTTCGTCTGTTATCGTGCCTGATTACCAGTTGTCCTTAGCTATTGGCAAAGCAGGCCAAAATGCGCGTCTTGCCGCTAAATTGACGAACTGGAAAATCGACATTAAGAGCGAAACACAAGCCCAGGAATTAGCTGCTGAAAACGCAGACGTACCGGCTGAAGAAGCAGAAGCAGCAACGGAAGAATTAGATATTCTCAGCGATATGGCTCTTCCTGCAACTGATGCAGACAAAGAATAAGGAGGGACTACGATGAAAAAACGTAAAATCCCTTTACGCGTCTGTGCAGGCTGTCAGGAACAGAAAAATAAAAAAGATATGATTCGCGTCGTCCGCACACCAGAAGGCAACGTCGAAATCGATAAGACCGGGAAAAAAGCGGGCCGCGGTGTCTATGTATGTCAAGATGCAGCGTGCCTGGAAAAGGCGTATAAAGAACACCGCCTGGAACGGTCGCTGAAAACGAAAGTATCTGACGAGATTTATGAAGCCCTCCGTCAGGAGATCGGCCAATGAATCGTGTAAAAATTGCCAATTTACTAGGACTGGCATGCCGTGCAGGCAGTGTCGTTTGCGGTAACTTTGCTGCAGCGAAATACTTGAAAAAGAAGTCTGTACCCATGCTGTTCCTTGCCTCCGATGGCAGTAGAGATACGACGGAGCCGTATCATAGACTGGCTGAAAAGAAAGGCATTACAGTCTGTGAACTGTTTACAAAGGAAGAACTCGGGCGAGCTGTTGGTAAAGAGCAAAATGTTGTCGTTTTGCTTACAGACCGAGGCTTTGCTAAAGCGATTGATACGATGCTCAAAGGCTCGTAAAAGGGGGTAACTCGATGACGAAACGACTATATGAAGCAGCTAAAGAATATGGTGTTTCTGCCAAAGCCGTCATTAAGACCTTGGGAGAACACAATATTAAAGCTGGAAACTTTACGGGAATTGATGATACTATGAAAAAAATTTTAGATAACTCCTTTAAAGGAGACCATAAAACAGAAAAGAAAGAGGCGGCACCGCGCAAAGAAACTAGCGGTAACCGCTTGCAAGGAAGCCGCAATCAAAACAACAGCCAAAAGAAACATAACGGCCAGAAACAACAAGATGGTGCGAAACAGCAAGGCCGTAACCAGAACCGCAATGCCAGCGGTCAGCAGACGGAACAGCGTCAGAACAATAACCGAAATGGCCAGAACCGTGCTAATGGGCAGCAAAACCGCACGCAAGACAACAACCGCCGCAACGGTCGTCCCCAGCATAACGGCAGCCAAAACCGTCCGGCTCAAGGTACTAGCCAGCAGTCGCGCAGTGCTCAAGGCAGCAGCGAAAAACGTCCGCAAAACGAACGGCAGAGCGATGGGAAACGGACTAAATTTTTTGGCCGTTCCCAAGACAGTGCAGACAAGCGTCAGCAAGGTGGCGGCAACAAACGAAATAACCGCCATGCTCAAGGCCGTGACGGTGGCAAAAATGCTGGTAACGGCAAGAACAGACCGCATACGCTCTTATCTAATGTCTTGAATAAAGGCAAGAAAAAAGGTAAAAACGGTAAGAATGCACCGGTCCAGCCAGTAGCAGAACCGAAGAAAAAGAATTACCCAACGGCGATTGAATTACCAGAATCGATTACGGTCAAAGACTTTGCAGAACGCTTAGGCCGTGACGTTGGGGAAGTCATTAAAAAACTGCTCTTAGGCGGTATTATGGCGACGATTAACCAAGAAATCGACTACGAAACGGCTTCGCTTATTGCCGATGAATTTGGTGTCACTGTTTCTCAAGAAGCACCACCAGAAGACCCGACAGAAATCGAACCGATTATTGACCCGCCAGAATCGCTCGTTACGCGTCCCCCTGTCGTTACGGTTATGGGCCATGTCGACCATGGTAAAACGAGCTTGCTCGATGCCATTCGTCAGACCAATGTGACGAGCCACGAAGCCGGCGGCATTACGCAACACATCGGGGCCTATCAGATTCGCTATGAAGGCAAGAAAATCGTCTTCATGGATACGCCGGGCCACGAAGCATTCACAGCCATGCGTGCCCGTGGTGCCCAGGTTACGGATATTGCCGTTCTCGTCGTCGCCGCTGACGACGGTGTTATGCCGCAGACAATTGAATCCATTAACCATGCTAAGTCTGCAGGCGTACCGATTATCGTCGCAATCAACAAAATCGATAAAGAAAGTGCTAACCCGGAACACGTCATGCAACAGCTCACGGAATACGGTCTCGTCAGTGAAGACTGGGGCGGCGATACCATTATGGTTCCCGTTTCGGCACACAAGAAAATCGGTCTCGATGACCTCCTCGAAAACATCCTCGTTCTCGCCGAAGTCTTAGACCTCAAAGCGAACCAGAACCGTCCGGCTGAAGGCGTTGTCATCGAAGCTAAACTCGATAAAGGCCGCGGCCCTGTGGCGTCTGTCCTCATTCAGAAAGGGACGCTCCAAGTTGGCGATACGATTATCGTCGGCGCATGCTTCGGTAAAGTCCGTGCTATGAATAGTGAACGAGGCGAACGGGTGAAGAAAGCTGGTCCGTCTATTCCAGTCGAAATTTTGGGCTTAAACGATGTCCCGGAAGCTGGGGATATTCTCAACGTAACAGACGAAAAGACGGCCCGCTCTGTCGCTGAAAAACGTCTCGAAAAGAAACGTTCGTCTGAACTCCACGTCAATGCGAAAGTAACTCTCGATGACCTCTTCAATCAGATTCACGAAGGGGAATTAAAAGAATTGCCGATTATCGTTAAAGGCGACGTACAAGGTTCTGTCGAAGCCTTGAGCCAATCCTTGCAGGCCATTAAGAGCGACGAAGTCCGTATTTCCATCGTCCATGCCGGCGTTGGGGCCATTACGGAATCGGATATTATGCTCGCATCGGCATCGAATGCCCTCGCCATTGGCTTTAACGTTCGTCCTGACGCAGCAGCCCGCAAAGCAGCAGAACATGAAAACGTCGACATGCGTATGTATCGTGTGATTTACGATGCTATTAATGATGTCGAAGCTGCTATTAAAGGGATGCTCGAAAAGAAATACGAAGAAAAAGTCATTGGTCGTGCTGAAGTCCGTCAGGTCTTTACGATTTCGACGCAGAAAGTCGTCGTTGCCGGGGCCTATGTTAAAGAAGGTAAGATTAAAAATAACTCCAAAGTCCGTCTCATTCGTAATGGCATCGTCGTCTACGAAGGCGAAGTGGCTGGTCTCCGCCGTTTTAAAGATGAAGTCAAAGAAGTGGCACAGAGCTTCGAATGCGGCGTAACATTGGATAAATTCCGTGATATCAAAGAAGGCGACGAAATCGAAGCCTATGAAATGGTTGAAGTCGCTCCGGAATAAAGGAGGTATACCATGGGAGAATTACGGGCACGTAAAATCCAAGAATTTATTAAGCAAGAAGTTTCCAACATTATCCTCCGGGAATTAAAAGATCCGCGTCTCGGTTTTGTGACCGTCACAGACGCGCGGATTACAGGTGATTTGCGGGAAGCTACGGTTTATGTCAGTCTCTTTGGCAACGATAAAGCTAAAAAAGACACGATGAAGGCCTTAGCCAGTGCCAACGGCTATATTCGCTCAGAAGTGGGTAAACGCTTAGGCATCCGCTATTCACCGACCATTGAATTTCAAGAAGATACGTCCCTTGATTATGGGATGAAAATCGATAAAATTTTGCGAGATATTGAAGCGAAGGAAGGCAACTAATGAACGCTAGTGCACCTGAAATATATGATATCTTGTCGCAGTATGAACACATTGTCGTCACGGCTCATGTGAGCCCTGACGGCGATGCTATTGGCAGTGTCGTGGCCATGTATCAGTGGCTCAAACACGTCGGTAAAGATGCAGTCATGGTCATTGATGACGATATAGACGACAAATTTTTCTTCTTAGACGGCGTGCTGGATATTAAAAAGCCTGAAGACGTCAAAACCGATGCATCGTGGCTGACCATTGTCCTCGATTGCACTGGTCCGTCACGGATTGGCAAAGCAGCAGACCTTATTGCCGGGAAAGTGCTTAACATTGACCATCATATTTCGAACGAGCACTTTGCCGATTGGGAATACGTTTTGCCAGACCAGGCAGCGACATGTGAAATCTTAACGGATTTGTTCCACACGTGGCAAGTGGAAGTGACATCGGTCATGGCGAACCCTTTGTATATGGGGATTGCTACAGATTGCGGCTTTTTTAAGTTTAGCAATACAAAAGGTCACACGCTCCGCATGGCGGCTAGCTTAGTCGATGCTGGCGCACAGCCCAATGTCATTTCAGAACACCTGGACGCACGGTCTCTCGATAAATTGAAAGCCTTGTCAGAGATCTTAAAGCACATTGAACTTTTTGCCGATGGCAAAGTGTCTTCTATTTCGTATACCCCGGTTATTTTAGAGCTCACTGGCGAACATACAGGCATGTACATCGATTATGCTCGTAATATAAAAGGTGTCGAAGTAGCCTTTACGGTGAAATATATCAACGAAGGCGAAACAAGAGTGAGCTTCCGTTCGAAAACGGTCGATGTCAATGCTGTAGCGGCTGTCTTTGGCGGTGGCGGTCATATCCGTGCTGCAGGCTGTACGATTCACTTGCCTTTAGAGCAGGCGAAAGCAGCGGTCTTAGCAGAAGTGGAAAAAGCCTTATGATACACGGTATTGTCAATGTCTTAAAACCAACAGGCATGTCTAGTCACGACGTCATTAGCCAGCTCCGCCGTATATTTAACATGAAAAAAATCGGCCATGCCGGGACCTTAGACCCTTTGGCGGCTGGTGTGCTGCCGACCTATTTAGGACAGGCTACACGGCTCATTGAATACGGTGATAGCAGTGTGAAGACCTATCATGCTGAATTTGCCTTAGGCTTTACGACAGATACAGAAGATAGTACAGGTAATGTCGTAGAGACTGCACCAGTACCAACTTTGACTACAGCCCAACTAGAGGCCGTACTGGCTTCCTTTCGCGGTGACATTGAACAAGAGCCATCGCGGTATTCGGCTATTAACGTCAATGGTGTAAAAGCCTATAAATTAGCGCGCCAGCATGCAGACTTTACGTTGCCGAAACGGGCTGTAACTATTCACGAATTAGAACTCCTTGCCTTCGATGGCAAACGAGGCGTTATCTCCGTGACTTGTTCTAAAGGGACCTATATTCGTTCCCTCATTCGTGATATTGGCGAAGCCTTAGGGACGTATGCATGCATGACCTATTTAGTGCGTGTCAAAGCAGGCCTCTTTGATATTGACCAGGCTGTGACCTTAGAAGAACTGGAAGAACATCCAGAAGCGTACGTCTTGCGTGCCGATATGGCCATCCATGAATTACCGAAAACGACGTGCAGTGACAAGCAATGTGCCTTTTTACTGCAAGGGAGAGCCGTTCCCTTTGCTGGTAAGCACTTAGCTGATGGGGCACTCGTGCGGATTTATACGCAAGAACAGAAATTAGCGGGCTTAGCCCGATTTGATCAAGAACATCACGTCATTCATCCCCATAAGATGTTTGCTGATGCATTATGAGGTAACTATTATGGAAGTATTCCATTCCTTTCAAGACGTAACGGGTATGGAAGGGGCTGTCGTCGCCTTAGGAACTTTCGATGGTGTCCACTTAGGGCACCAGAAAGTCATGCGCACGGCTATGGCAGAAGCTAAAAAACGGCATCAAAAAGCGGTTGTCGTTACTTTTTCAGCCCATCCCTTTTCCGTTCTTTGCCCAGACAAAGAACCTGTTCGTCTCGCCACAGTGGCGCAAAAAATCGAATACATCAAACACGTCGGTATCGATGGGTTAGTCATTCTCCAAATGTCGAAAGAACTGTTGGCAGAATCGCCAGATAGCTTTTGTGAACAATTAGTTACTTACATTCAGCCATCAGCGATTGTCGTCGGCTCGAACTTTACGTACGGTGCCAAAGCGGCAGGGAACACAGATACGCTGAAAGCCTACATGGCTGGACGGAACATTCCGGTCTTTGCGCTGACCCTTTTAGAACGGCCTGGACGGGCAACACCCATTAGCAGTACGGTCATTCGCCGCCTTGTGCATATGGGGCATATGGAAACGACTACGTCCCTCTTGGGTCGGCCCTTTACCTTAGTCGGTGAAGTCGTCACTGGCGATAGAAGAGGGCGGACTATTGGCTTTCCGACAGCGAATATGCTCATTCCGCATGATATGGCTTTGCCGCCGGATGGTGTGTATGTGACTATTGCTGCATGGGACGATGAGACCCATATGGCCATGACCAATATTGGCGATAATCCGACCTTTACGAATCAATACAGCCGGATTGAAACGAATATCCTCGATTGGCATGGCGATATTTATGGCAAGACCTTGACCCTCCAGTTTTTGAAACAAATTCGGCGGGAAGAAACCTTTGCCACTGTAGATGAATTGATTGAAACTATGCACGGCGATGAAGCTTTTGTGCGTGCTTATTTCAAAGAACATCCTATACAATAAGTATATGCAGAGCACTTCATGTTCTAATACATGGAGTGCTTTTTGTTATACCTTGACTTTGAGCGCACTCTATGTGCTACAATACTAGTGTTTATATTTTTATCCCCTAGGGAGGCATAGACATGGAAAAAGCAAAAGTATATTTTACCGATTTTCGTTGCAAAGTCGGTACGAATAACCTCAGAAAGTTACAGCGTCTCTGCAGACGTGCAGGTATTGAAAACATCGACTTCGATGGCAAATTCGTAGCGATTAAGATGCATTTTGGTGAATTAGGCTGTCTCGCATCGATTCGTCCGCAGTATGTTAAAGCCGTAGCCGACTTGGTCAAAGAATTAGGCGGAAATCCCTTCTTGACGGACTGTAATACGCTCTATCCGGGCAGCCGTAAGCATGCGCTGGAACACATGGATTGCGCTAACCTCAACGGCTACAACACGATTACGACGGGCTGTCAGATTATTATTGGCGATGGCTTGCGTGGCACTGATGAAGTAGAAGTGCCTGTTAAAAATGGCGAATACGTCCAGAATGCGAAGATTGGCCGCGCCGTCATGGATGCAGACGTATTCATTAGTTTAGCCCATTTTAAAGGCCATGAAATGACGGGCTTTGGCGGTGCCATTAAGAATATCGGCATGGGCTGCGGCAGCCGTGCAGGCAAAATGGAACAGCATTCGTCTAGCAAACCTGTCGTCGATGAATCGAAGTGTCGTGACTGTCATCGCTGTGCAAAGGAATGCGGCTCTGATGCTATTACCTATGAAGATGGGAAAGCACATATTCACGAAGATTTGTGTAAAGGCTGCGGCCGCTGCATTGGTGCTTGCGCCTTCGATGCTATCCGTACAGTACAGTGGGATGCAAGCGAACTCTTAGATTACAAAATGGCTGAATATGCTCAAGCTGTTTGTGAAGACCGCCCTTGTTTCCACATCAATTTAGTCATGGATATTTCGCCGAACTGCGACTGTCATGGTGAAAATGACGTGCCTATTTTGCCAAATATTGGTATGTTTGCGTCCTTTGACCCTGTTGCCTTGGACCAAGCTTGTGTCGATGCCTGTCTTAAGGCCAAACCGATGGCTAACAGCCAGTTGTCGGATAATTTGGCCAAACCTGACTGGCACCACCATCATGATAATTTCTTGGATAGCAATCCCCGTGTTAACTGGGAAGCAACGCTCGTACACAGCGAAAAAATTGGCTTAGGTACGCGTCAGTATGAATTGATTACCATAAAATAAATTGTTATTACCTAACGAAAAGGTCTGTTTCCAAAGGATGGGAGCAGGCCTTTTTTATATGACTTCTCATTTCTCTCTAGCCCATGACGGGTAAACATGATATGATTAGTATTGTAATTCTGACAGCCTATAGAGGAGGAAGGATATGTACAAATATGTCTTATTCGACTTAGATGGGACCTTAACAGATTCAAAAGAAGGCATCATCAAGTCTGTCGAATATGGACTCATTCAAATGGGAGAGTCTACAGAAGGTCGGTTGGACCAGCATGTTGTCGTTGGACCACCGTTATTGACGACGTTCGAACAAACTTATGGCTTTAGTCCGGAAAAGGCAAAGCAAGTATATGCTTATTTTCAGGAACGATACAACAGCATTGGTAAATTCGAAAATAGAGCCTTTGACGGCATTGTGCCGCTCTTGCGGGATATGCAAGCTGCTGGGATTCGTTCTTTCGTAGCTACGTCTAAGCCCCAAGTCCATGCTATTGCCATTTGCGAAAAGTTTGGCATTGCGCCTTATGTCGAAGCTATTGCCGGACCGGCTGTAGGCGGTACGGATACAAAGGCTGATATTATGCGCCGTATTTTAAGCCAAATCGGTACGTATAATCCAGGCGAAGCCGTCATGGTAGGAGACCGCAAATTTGACGTCATCGGTGCTAGGGAAATAGGAGTGCCCGTCATTGCCGTCGGCTTTGGCTATGGTAATGAAGAGGAACGTAAGGCCTTTCCGCCTGATTTTTATGCACCTACTGTAGACGCACTGCGGCAGCTTTTATTGCCGAGCGTAAAATAGATAGAGAAAAGAGGAATATAGATGAAATTAACAGAAGGTCAGGTTGTATATGGATTCCATGTAGACCGCTCCGTATATGTCAAAGAATTAAATAGTCAGGCTTATGAAATACATCACGAACAGTCTGGCGCAAAATTGTTATATATCCAAAATGATGATGATAACAAAGTGTTTTCTATTTCGTTCCGAACGACTCCGTCTGACAGCACGGGCGTCCCTCATATTTGCGAACATTCTACGCTCTGCGGTTCCCGGAAATTCCCTTTAAAAGAACCGTTCGTCGAACTCGTCAAAGGGTCTTTAAATACCTTTTTAAATGCTATGACGTTCCCCGATAAGACTATGTATCCTGTAGCGAGCCGGAATGCCTTAGATTTTAAAAATCTCATGGACGTCTATTTAGATGCGGTCTTTTTCCCGAATATGCTCAAAGATAAAGAAGTACTCATGCAAGAAGGGTGGCATTACCATCTCGATAAAGCAGAAGACCCTTTGACGTACCGCGGCGTCGTCTACAACGAAATGAAGGGTGTCTTTTCGTCGCCTGATGCACAGCTTGAACGGCATGTCATGGAAAATCTCTTCCCAGACACGACGTATGGCGTTGAATCGGGCGGTGACCCAGATGATATTCCGACACTGACTCAAGAGGCGTTCGTCGCGTTCCACCAGAAATATTACCATCCGTCCAATAGTTATATTTTCCTTTATGGCGATATGGATATTGACAGCACGTTAGCCTTCATTAATGATGAATACTTGAGCAAATTCACAGCAGAACCAATCGATTCGGCTATTGGCCGTCAAGCACCGACAGGTAGTATTATTACATCCTATCCGTATGGTGTTGGCTCTGATGAAAGTACAGACCATAAGACCTTATATAGCTTGAATTACGTCATTGATGATGCCTTAGACCCGACGCTGGGCTTGGCCTTTAAAGTGTTGACGTATGTCCTCTTAGTATCGCCAGCAGCACCGTTGAAAAAGGCTCTCGTCGATGCCGGTATTGGTAAAGACGTGTCTGGTGACTTCCAAGACGGCATTTTGCAGCCGATGTGGAATATTTCGATTAACGGTTCCGACCCCGATAAGAGTGACGAAATTTTAAAGATTGTGCGCAATACCTTGGCCAAGATGGTAAAACAGGGTATCGACAAAAAGTTACTCACTGGTGCGTTGAACCGCATTGAATTTACCTTGCGTGAAGCAGACTTCGTCGGTCGTCCTAAAGGTCTTATTTACGGCATTCGCTGCATGGATACATGGCTCTATGACCAAGATCCGTTGGCGTCGCTCCAGTATGAAGATGCCTTAAAAACGCTGCGTAAAGGCTTAGATACGTCGTATTACGAAGATATTATTCAGAAATATATCTTAGATAACGACTACTACGCTCTCGTTTCGCTCTTGCCGGAACCAGGCCTTACAGAAAAACACGACAAAGCCTTAGCAGACAAATTAGCAGCTTATAAAGCGACTTTGTCCAAAGAAGAAATTGACGATATCGTCAAAGCCACAGCGGCCCTCCAGAAACGACAGGCTACGCCTGATTCGCCAGAAGCATTGCAGACCATTCCTGTCTTAGGCCGGGAAGATTTAGAAAAAAATATTGAAATCATTGACATGAACCAAGAAGACGCAGCTGGCATTCATATTTGCCATGTGCCGACCTTTACGAATGGCATTACTTATTTGAGTGCAAACTTTGACCTCCACGGCATGGCTGCTGATGACATTTCGTATGTGTATTTGCTGAGTGATATTTTAGGCGATATGGATACGAAACATCATACGTACCAAGACTTAGCCAACTTGACTGACTTATATACAGGCGGTATGGACTTTACGGTCGTTGCTAGTGAACGGCGTGGCGAACCGGGCAATTACTTGCCCCTCTTCCGTGTGAAAGCCAAGGCGTTGAACCAAAACGTACCACACTTAGTAAAACTCTTAGCAGATATTACGCTCCATACGAAATTTACGAACCATACGCGCTTAATCGAACTCATTGAAGAAACGAAAGCCAAATGGGATATGGATGTCTTTACGCGGGCCCATCTCTTGACTATGCATCGCGTCTTGTCGTACCAGTCGCCTATTGAAGCCTTCCTCGATGCCGGTGAATTGTCGTACTATGAATTTATTAGTAATCTTGCCGCTGTTATCCGCAAGGACCCAGAAGTCATTGCGAAACGGTTGAAGACAATCGCGAAACGTATTTTTACGAAAAAGGCCTTTACCTTAGGGATTACAGGCAGTGACGACGATAAAAAAGCAGTTCTCTCGGCCTTGCCAAAATGGACAGACGACATGAAGAAAGGCGAGAAAACGAATCGGCGTTGCCAGTTCGCACTGCGTAAGAAAAATGAAGGCATCATGACGAGCGGTAAAGTACAGTACGTCGCTAAAGGCGGCAACTTCGTAGATCATGGCTATGAATATACTGGAGCTTTATCCGTCTTAGAAACGATTTTACAGTATGGCTACTTGTGGACGAAAGTCCGTGTCCAAGGTGGGGCCTATGGGGCCTTTGCTAAATTTGCTGCGAACGGCGATACAGTCTTCTGCTCTTATCGGGACCCGAACTTGCAGTCTACGGTCGATGCCTATAATGATTTAGCAGACTACTTAGAAACATTTGACGTGTCTGACCGGGAAATGACGAAGTACGTCATCGGTACGTTGAGCCGTATTGATGTACCTTTAACGCCGTCTATGCGTGGTGATAGAGCGTTGAGCCGCTATTTTGCTAATTCGTCTATCGATGTCTTGCAGCAGCGGCGTAACCAGCTCTTGCAGACGACAGCTGCCGATATTCGCGCACTGGCTCAGATGGTTCGCGCCCTTATGGATGATAATAATCTCTGCGTCATAGGCAGTGAAGCAAAAATCCGTGACGACGGCAAGATATTCTCCAATATCATTTCGTTACAGCACTAGGAGGCTCGTATGCGCGGACGATTTGCGCCGAGCCCGACAGGGTATATGCATCTTGGCAATGCTTGGACAGCCTTACTCGTGTGGCTCCAAGTGCGGCAGGCCCAGGGAACGTTGGTGTTGCGCATCGAAGATATTGATGAACAACGGTCGAAGCCCGTCTTCGTGCAAGGCCTGTTAGAAGACTTAACGTGGCTGGGCCTGACGTGGGATGAAGGGCCAGATGTAGGCGGCCCTGTTGGTCTCTATGTACAGCAACAGCGGTATGACTTGTATGAGCAGGCCTTGGCTTCATTACGGGAGCAAGGCTTACTCTATCCGTGCTATTGTTCCCGTGCGCGCCTCGCCGCCATTGGCGCACCGCACGAAGGGGAGCATATCGTCTATGATGGGCACTGCTACCACTTGAGCGACGCCGAGCAGGCTAACCAGACGAAACGCCCATCGTGGCGCGTGCACGTACCGGCCGAGACGATTACCTTTACAGACGGCGTGTATGGCCTGCAAAAGGCCTTTTTGCCAACCTATTGCGGTGATTTCGTTGTCCGCCGGGCTGACGGCCTTTATGCATACCAACTGGCCGTTTCTGTCGATGACGGTATGATGGGCATTACCCACATCTTGCGCGGCTGTGACCTCTTGTCCTCGACGGCACAACAGCAATGGCTCATTCGCTTTTTGGGCTATCCTGTGCCGCAGTATACGCACGTGCCCATGCTCATGGATGCAGAAGGACATCGTTTATCGAAACGGCAGCACGGTATTGAAATCCGTCAGCTCCGCGAAGCAGGGCTCACCCGCGAGGCTATCCTTTCATACTTGGCCTATGTGGGTGGTTTAGTACCGGAAAGACGCTGCTATACCTTAGACGAACTGGTACAGCATGCAGCCTTAGGAGCACTGCGTCAGCAGAACATTTGCATTCATGCTGATGTGGTCAACGAAATTCGCTCGTTTCAACTAAAATAATAAGAACTATACAGAAAATCATCGCCTTCGGGCGATGATTTTTTTGCTATTTGCGATTCGTGACCAATATTTGTTGTCATAAAGTGTGGAAATATGGTAAAATGTGGTGAATAGTGAAGAGAGGTGACAGCCACATGTTTATGGGAGAATATTCACATTCTATCGACGCGAAAGGTCGGCTTATTTTACCGGCTAAATTCCGTGATGAACTGGGCTCTCAGTTCGTGGTCACACGAGGACTCGAAGGCTGTTTGTCTGTCTACACTATGGACGCTTGGCTGACGATTGCAAAGAGCATGAACAAATTAAAAGCATCGAAAGAAAATGTCCGCGCCTTTAAACGCTTTCTCTTTGGCAGTGCTGCTGAAGTGGAGTTCGATAAACAAGGGCGCATTTTGATTCCTGCTACGCTGCGGGACTATGCCAAGCTGTCGAAAGACGTAACGATACTCGGTACAGGCGATAAAATCGAATTATGGGATAAAGACGCATACGAAGCCTATGCCGCCAAGATTGTGCCGGATATGGAAGCAATTGCGGAAAGTCTCAATGAAACCTTAGATATCGAGTTTTAGGAGGATGTAATGGAATTTCATCACGTCAGTGTTCTTCGGAACGAGACGATTGAAAATATATTAGGTGACCGTCATGGCATTTATGTGGACTGCACTTTAGGCGGTGGCGGTCACGCGTCAGCACTGGCTGCTAAACTTGCTCCCGATGCGACGCTCATTGGCCTGGACCAAGATAAAGATGCCATTGTGGCAGCGACTGCACGGCTTTCGCAAACGCCGTGCCGCCACATACTCATTCAGCGGAATTTTAGTCATTTAGAAGAAATCTTAGATTCCTTAGGGATTGAGCAAATCGATGGGGTCATGTTTGATTTAGGTGTGTCCAGTTATCAGCTTGATACGCCGGAACGGGGCTTTTCGTACATGCAGGATGGCCCCTTAGATATGCGCATGGATCAGCGTCAAAGCAAAAGTGCCTATGATATTGTCAATACGTACAGCATGGAAGAGTTGTACCGCGTCATTAAAGATTACGGCGAAGAACGATGGGCGAAGCGGATTGCATCGTTTATCGTCGAAAGCCGTAAGGGAAAACCGATTGAACGAACAGGGGAATTGGTCAGTATCATTAAAAAGGCCATTCCAGCCGGGGCCAGACGAGATGGTCCGCACCCGGCGAAACGCACATTCCAAGCCATTCGTATTGAAGTGAATGATGAATTAGGGATTTTAAAGGCTTCCTTTGAACATGCTGCGCAGCGCCTGAAACCAGGCGGGAAAATCTGTGTCATTACGTTCCAGTCCTTAGAAGACAGGATTACGAAACAGACCTTTAAGCTCATGGCGACGGACTGCATTTGTCCGCCTGATATGCCCGTGTGCACGTGTCATCATCATGCCATTTTAGAAGCTAAACGGCTCTTGTTCGTACCGAGTCCGGAGGAATTAGAACAAAATCCACGGGCCCGCAGTGCTAAGCTTCGCGTAGGCATTCATAAATAAGGGAGACAATTTCCTAAGAGAATGGGATGTGATATAATATGCTGGCTAGAAAAGTAGGATATATGCACTATGCAACAAGCCATAAGACCGCTGCGTCTGGCGAGACTAACCGGGTTGAACGCCGTTTTGGGACGGTCGTCATGCGTGTTGTCTTTTTGGTCATGTTATTCTGCGTGTTCCTTCTTTCCGGGATTGCCCTGACGTCGATGAAAAACAATTACAGCTACACGCTGAGTCAGAAAAAACAGCAAGTCCGCCAGCTCCAACGGGATAACGACGCGCTCCGCGTGCGTATTGCGACGCTTGAGACACCGGAACGGGTCTATTCGATTGCGACGAAAGACTTAGGGATGGTCGAGCCGTCGTACACGCTTTATAGTTCGTCCCGCCAACAGGCTGCGGTCGACCGGATGAATCCATAAACTACAGCGCAGCAGCCTTGAGCAAGGGCTGCTATTGTTGTTTACTTCATACAATACACGATTTCCTTAGCAAGGAGGATGTTACATGAAAACAGTCATTGAACTTTGTCAACAAATCAAAGGTGTATATAATATTGATGGCAATGGGAGTGTCGAAATCAAAGGCATTTCGTCTGATTCCCGCCACATTGAACCAGGATATTTATTCGTTTGCATTGCTGGTGTCCACGTCAATGGCGCGGCCTATGCGGCACAAGCCGTCGAAAAAGGTGCTGTAGCGGTCCTTACGACGAAACACTTAGACTTACCAAAAGATGCAGTCCAAATCATGGTGCCCGATATTCATCATGCTTTAGAAGATATGGTGCCGTACTTCTACGATTATCCTGGTAAAAAAATGCGCATGATTGGCGTTACTGGGACGAATGGTAAAACGACGACGACCCATATTATTGCTCATATTTTGCGTGCTACCGGCCATCATGTCGGTGTCCTTGGCACGATTCACGCTCTCATTGATGACGAAGAATTACCAATTCACAATACGACACCGGATGTCGTGGAATTACAGCATTTCTTAGCCCTTATGTACGAAAAGGGCATGACTCACGTTGTCATGGAAGTATCGAGCCACGCCCTGGCACTGAATCGCGTTGCTGGCATCGAATTTGACACGGCTGTCTTTACAAACCTCACGCAGGACCACCTCGATTTCCATAAAACTATGGAAAATTACGTCGCTGCGAAAGCTAAGTTATTCCAGAGCTTAACAGCTGGCGAACCGGTGAAAGATAATAAAACGGCTATCGTCAATGTAGACGACGATTGGTCCGATAACATCCTCGCTGCATGTCACTGCAAAGTGCTTACATACGGCGTAGAAAAAGACGCAGACTTCAAAGGGGCGAACTTAAAAGTAGAATTAAAGAAATCGTCCTTTGACGTAACGGGACCGTTCGGCAGCGTCCACTTGAATATGAATATTACAGGTCTCTTCAATGTCTACAACACCCTCGCAGCTGTAGCAGCAGCCTATGCCGAAGGCGTAGATACGCAGACCATCGATAAAGCGATTCAGACGTTCCACTCCGTACCGGGCCGGTTTGAACTGGTCGAAGCAGGCCAGGATTTTGCTATTGTTGTTGATTACTCCCATACGCCGGACAGCTTGGAAAAAGCCTTGACGACAGCACGGGCATTGCATCCGAACCGGATTATTTGTGTCTTTGGCTGCGGTGGCGACCGCGATAAAACGAAACGGCCTATTATGGGGAAAATCGCTGCAGAAGAAGCAGATATTCCTATTGTTACGTCTGATAATCCGCGCTCTGAAAATCCGGACACCATTGTAGCCGAAGTTGAAGCTGGCGTCAAAGAAGGGCTCAAACCGGGTCAGCATCACGAAGTCATCGTCGACCGCCGGACAGCCATTAACAGAGCTGTCGAAATTGCTCAGACCGGTGATATTATCCTCATTGCCGGGAAAGGCCACGAAACGTACCAGATTTTAAATACAGGCACGATTCACTTCGACGATAGAGAAGAAGCTCGCAAAGCAGTTGTTGCATTACAGGAGAAATAAGATGGCATCTTTTACGACCCAAGAAGTCGCACGGGCTACAGCCGGTTCCTGGCTCACGCCTGTGCGCGCTGATGTATGCTTTACATCAGTCGATACAGATACACGAATGATTACGAAAGACTGCGTATTCGTAGCCTTTAAAGGAGAATCTTTTGACGGCCATGCCTTTGTGCTGGACGCCATCCAAAAAGGTGCTGCCGGTGCTATCGTATCGGAAGTACGAGATGAATACAAAGATGCTGGCGTGCCGATTTACGTTGTCTCTGATACACTCAAAGCCTATCAAGACTTAGCACGGTTCCACCGTCGGCGTTTCCACATTCCTATCGTTGCCGTAACCGGCTCTGTTGGCAAGACGACGACGCGGAATATGATTGCCACCGTCTTAGCTCAAAAATTAAACGTTTTACAGACAGAAAAGAATTTTAATAATGAAATTGGCTTGCCGAAGACGCTCTTGCAATTAACGCCACAACACGAAGCGTGTGTCGTCGAAATGGGCATGCGCGGCCTCGGGCAAATTGCAGAATTAGCAGCCATCGCCGAACCGACCATTGGCGTCGTCACAAACGTCGGCAAAAGCCATATTGAATTATTAGGGTCTCAAGAAAATATTGCCAAAGCGAAATGCGAACTCGTTGATGCCTTAGATGAACAAGGCATAGCGATTTTAAATCAAGACGATCATTTCGTTGCCTCTATGGCCGACCGTTGCAAGGGAAAAGTCGTGGGCTACGGCATTGAAAGTAACGCACCCATTCGGGCAGACCGCATTGCGGCCAGTGAAAAGGGCATTCACTTCACGTGCCATTCATTCGACCAAGTATTTGATGTCAATGTCCCGGTCATTGGCCTGCACAACGTGTACAATGCCTTGGCTGCTGTGGCTGTAGGCCGTGTTGTCGGCTTATCGGAACATCAAGTGACGAAAGGCCTGGCCGAATATAAAGGCGTACCCATGCGCGAAGAAATTATCCGCATGGGGAATTATACCTTTATTAACGATGCGTATAATGCCAATCCTGCATCTATGGTAACGTCTATTCACACCTTGGCCCATTTGACGAAAGGGCGGAAAATCGCCGTCCTCGGCGGCATGCTCGAACTCGGTGATTGGGCGCAAAAAGAACACGAAGCGATTGGCACAGAAATTGCGAAGGAACATATTGATGTCTTAATCGCCATGGGCGAATTAGCCGGGTACATTGCCAGTGCTGCCAAAGCAGCTGGCATGGAAGATGTATATACGGCTAGTGATCATGCCGGTGTGGCTGACATTCTCACGGACATTATCAAGCCTGGTGATACGATTTTATTAAAAGCCTCGCGAGGCTTTGCCATGGAAAAAATACTGCCATATTTTGAAAGGAAGTAATGTACATGTTGAACACGCTGATTTTTGGCTTTCTTGTCAGCTTAATTATTGCCCTGGTCTTAGGGCCTTTTGTCATCAAACAGTTAAAGAAATTTCACGCTCGCCAATCAGAACGAGAAGAAGGGCCGCAGAGCCATAAATATAAAGCCGGTACGCCGACTATGGGGGGCATCCTCATTTTGACGGCTCTCGTTGTGTCGTGCCTCGTCTTTAATCCGGGCGAATTGCGGAAAGGGTTGGCCTTGTTCTTGACATTAGGTCATGGTGTTATTGGCTTCTTAGACGATAGCATCAAAGCGATTAAACATCGTAACTTAGGGCTTACAGCGAAACAAAAGTTAGCCGGTCAGTTTGTTATGGCTGCTGTATTTTGCTTTATCCTCGATAGATTTTTGCAGTTCCCAACGACGTTATGGATTCCCTTTACGTCGCTGAATATTGATTTAGGCTATTTCTATTATCTCTTTGTCTTTGTCATAATTGTCGGTACGAGCAACGCCGTCAACTTAACAGACGGCCTCGACGGCCTTGCTGCCGGGTCTTGTGCCATTACGTCCGTAGCTTATGTGGTCATTGCCGTCGCTCTGGGCTATGTCAATTTCGCCGTCTTTAGTGCCGCTTTGACTGGTGCGTGCTTAGGCTTTTTATTCTATAACCAGCATCCGGCGAAGATGTTCATGGGCGATACAGGGTCGCTTGCTTTAGGCGGTGCCCTCGCGGCTATGGCCATTTTGACAAAGACAGAATTACTGCTCATCATTGCCGGTGCCCTCTATGTTGTAGAAGCCTTGTCTGTTATTATTCAAGTCGTTTCCTTTAAAACGAGAGGTGTCCGGGTCTTTAAGATGAGCCCCATTCATCATCATTTTGAATTATCTGGCTGGAGTGAAGTAAAAGTCGTGACTGTCTTCTGGAGCTTTTCCGCAGTCATGGCCATTCTGGCTATTATCCTCGTCTTGTGGACGAAATAAATTGTCAATTCTTTCATTTATATAAAAGCAGGTGTTGGTCATGAGCATACAGGATTTTTCGGGAACACATTTCTTAGTTATTGGTGCCGGTATTAGCGGACGTTCTGCGTCACTGGCCTTAGTGAAACATGGTGGCAGTGTCATCTTAAATGACATGAAAGCCATCGATACGACAGTGGCACCGTGGCCGGAACTGGCCGCTGCAGGCGTACAGCTTCTCTTTGGCAAGCAAGATACTGCTCTCTTACAAGGGGTAGATGTGGTTGTACCGTCGCCGGTTATTTCCCCGGAAATTCCTATTATGAAAGAAGCCATTCGCTTAGGTCTGCCTATTTGGAGCGAAGTCGAAGTGGCCAGTCGTGTGACCGATGCGGATATCTTAGGCGTCACCGGGACGAATGGTAAAACGACGACGACGACCCTTTTAGGAGAAATTATGAATGCTACAGGCCGTCATACTGTCGTCGGCGGTAATATTGGCTATGGTTTGGCACTGCAAGCAGAAGATTTGCCAGCAGGCGATGTAGTCGTTGCAGAATTGTCGAGTTTCCAGCTCGAATTTACGAACACCATGAAAGCGAAAGCGGCGACGATTTTAAATATTACACCAGACCATTTAGACCGCCATCACACGATGGAAGCGTACGCTGCTGCGAAAGAACGCATTTTCCGCAATCAAGACAAAAGCGACTTTGCCGTCCTCAATTACGATGATGAACGAGTCCGTGCCATGGCTGATGACATGACCGGCATTGTCGTCTATTTCTCAACGCACGGCGAAGTACCTGTCGGTGCGTTCTATAACGATGGAGAACTTGTCTTGCGCATGGATGGTGTGGATACGGTCATTTGCCACGAATCGGATATGCATCTCTTTGGCAAGCACAATATTCAAAATTGCTTGGCTGCATCCCTCATGGCTTATGTGGCCGGTGCGTCTCTGGACGTCATTCGGGCCACGCTAAAATCCTTTAAAGGGGTCGAACATCGCTTAGAAAAAGTCCGCACCATCCATGGTGTAACCTATTACAACGACTCGAAAGGCACAAACGTCGATGCGTCTATTAAGGCCTTAGAAGCGTTTAAAGGCCATGTCATCCTCATTGCCGGCGGCTATGATAAAAAGACGCCTCTCGATGAATTTATGGCTTTAGCCAAAGAAAAAGTAGATACGCTCATTCTCTTAGGCGATGCTGCAGACCGCTTTGAAGAAGCGGCTAAGAAAGAAGGCCTGACAGATATCCGCAAAGTTGGCTACAGCATGGAACGAGCTATTTTCTTAGCCCGTAGTATTGCTAAAGAACCGCAAGTCGTCGTCTTATCACCGGCTTGCTCTAGTTTTGATATGTATGATAATTATGAACAACGGGGACGTGTGTTCAAAGGCATTGTCAATGCCATATAGATTGTAATCTTGTGAGGAGGCAGGAACACATGCGTCGAGTCATTATTTCCGGCGGCGGCACAGGCGGCCATATTTATCCGGCCATTACCATTGCCCGGGCCATTGCCGAACTAGAACCGACTGAATTCCTTTATGTAGGCTCAAAAATCGGCCTGGAAAATACGTTAATCCCCAAAGAAGGACTGCCTTTTGTGACCTTAGATGTACGGGGACTAGAACGAAAACTGTCTGTACGGAATTTCGTCACCTTAGCCAAGACCGCAGGCAGTCTTGTCAAAGCCGAAATGATTATTCGGAAATTTAAACCGGATGTGGTCATCGGTACAGGCGGTTTCGTTTGCGGCCCTGTGCTCTTAGCGGCCAGTCTTTCCGGGATTCCTACGCTGATTCAGGAACAAAATGTCATTCCTGGCGTAACGAATCAGATTTTAAGCCGTTTTGTCAATAAAATTGCCTTAGGCTACCGCGAAGCAGCAGGCCGCTTTAAACGGCATGATATTCTCGTGTATACAGGCAATCCGGTCCGTAAAGATGTCTTAACCGTATCGAAAGAAGAAGGGCGCAAGCTCCTCGACTTAGACCCGAATAAGTTTACCCTCCTCGTCGCTGGCGGCAGCCGCGGCGCACGGAGCATCAATACGGCCATGATTGATGTCCATAAATATTTCAAACACGACGATTCGATTCAGATTCTCCATATAACAGGGGATCATGAATACGACCGCGTCGTAAAACAATTAGACGGCATTGACGGCAAAGGCCGCTATGGTGAAGGGAGCCGGATTATTCCTTACCTTCACACCATGCCTGAAGCCTTGGCTGCAGCTGATTTGGCCGTCTATCGGGCTGGTGCAGTCGGTCTTGCGGAACTGACCGTTCGCGGCGTACCGTCCATTTTGATTCCTTATCCCTATGCAGCTGAAGACCATCAGCGGTATAACGCACAGGCTCTCGTCATGTGCGGTGCAGCGAAGATGATTCTCGACAAAATGCTCACAGGGAAAGATTTACTCGATGAGATCATTCATTTGAAAAATGAACCGGCTGTGCTCCAGTCTATGGCCGAAGCGAGCCGGGCCTTAGGTAAGCCTGAAGCAGCAATGGATATTGCTAAATTAGCCTTATCGATTGCCAAACAATAATAGTCATAGACACGCAGAAGGGTGTGTACATTGGTGATTAATTTAGATACTGTTAAACACGTACATTTTGTAGGCATTGCCGGCGCAGGTATGCGGGCTATTGCCAACATTTTCATAGAAAAAGGCTATGCCGTTTCTGGGTCTGATATTAAACGGTCTGCTGTGACGGACCACTTTGCAGCCCAAGGGGCACGCATCTGTATTGGCCAGAAAGCAGAAAATTTGCAAGACGCAGAAGTCGTCGTCGTGTCGAGTGCCATTCGGCCGACAAACCCGGAAGTCGTCGCGGCAAAGGAACGGGGCATTCCCGTCATCCATCGCTCGGACGTGCTCGTCCATATCATGAGCTGGGGCAAAGGGATTTCCGTAGCCGGTGCGCACGGTAAAACGACGACATCGTCCATGCTGGGCCAAGTCTTTGAAGAAGCGAAATTAGACCCGACCTTAGTCATTGGCGGCGAAGTCGATTATCTCCACAGCAATTCGATTTTAGGGAAAGGGGAATATGTCATTGCTGAAGCTGATGAAAGCGATGGCACCTTCCTCAAGCAGCATCCTTATATTGCTGTGGTCACTAACGTCGATGCAGACCACATGGACCATTACGGTTCCTTAGCAAACGTCATTGAAGCATTTAAAGAATTTATTCAAAAGCTCGACCCTGAAAAGGGCTTAGCTGTCCTTTGCTTTGATAACGAACGGATTCGTAACTTAGCACCTGAGGTTGGTCGGAAATACGTTTCTTATGGGGTCAATTACGAAGGAGCCGACTATGTGGCCCAGAATTTGCACTATGTCCAAGGGAAACTGCATTTTACGGTCTGCCATCATGGTGAAGAACTAGGGGAAATGGTTCTCAACGTACCGGGTCGTCACAATGCACTCAACGCCTTAGCAACGACAGTTGTTGCTTTGACTTGCGGTATTCCATTTGACACGATTGTCACGGCTATGAGCCATTTCCACGGTGCCAAACGGCGTTTCCAGACGAAGGGCTTCGTCAACGACGTTTGGGTCGTCGATGATTATGCCCATCATCCGACGGAAATAAACGCTACCTTGACAGCAGCTCGGGATATGGGGACGCACCGCGTGGTCTGCATTTTCCAGCCGCACCGCTATACGCGGACGAAGCTGCTCCTTGATTCATACGGCAGTGCTTTTAAACAAGCAGATAAACTCATCATTACTGATGTCTATAGTGCCGGTGAAGACCCGATTCCCGGCATTAACGGCAAGCTTATTGCTGACAAGGTAAAGGAAACAACAGGCCAAGACGTAACATACATCGAAAAAATGGAAGATTTAGTGCCTTATTTAGAAAAGACTACTCGTCCCTTTGATTTAGTCATTACCATGGGGGCTGGTGATATTTATCGCGTTGGTGAAGCATATTTAGCACAGGCAAAGGAAAGGGAAGACTAAGATGGAAGACATGAAAGATAAAAAAATCGCTGTCGTCGTCGGCGGCCCGTCTACAGAAGCAGAAGTATCGCGCCGTACTGGTGCAGCCATTGCAGAAGCCTTACAGAAAAAAGGCTACCAGACCGTAACGATTGAATTAGTACCGCAAGAGTTAGCTAAAGAATTACAAGAACAGCATATTGATGTCGTCTTTAATGCGCTCCATGGCCGTTATGGCGAAGACGGTGTCATCCAGGGGTTATGCGAAATGATGGGCATTCCCTATACAGGCCCGGGCGTTATGGCCAGTGCTGTAGGCATGAACAAAGTCATGAGTAAATGCGCCTTCCAAGGGGCAGGCATTGCAACGGCTCCTTTTGCCTACTACTTTGCCTCCCAAGGGCTCGATACGATTATGAAAGACATTTTAGGCCGTTTCTCTTTACCTGTCGTCATCAAGTCAGCAGGCCAAGGCTCCAGTATTGGTACGGTCATCGTCACATCGCCTGAAGAAATCCGTCAGGCCTTGGAAGAAGCTTTTAAATATGGCAAATCCATTATTGCCGAAGCGTTCATTGACGGTGATGAATTTACCGTTGCCGTCATGGACGATGTAGCCTTCCCAGTAATCCAAATCGTTTCCAGTACTGGTAAATACGATTACTATTCTAAATACACACCAGGCGTATCGAAACATTTATGCCCTGCTCCGATTTCAAAAGAATTAACAGAAAAAATGCAGGATTTGTCCATGAAAGTCTTCCATTTATGCCACTGCAACGGCGTAGCTCGCGTCGACTTAATGACCGATAAAGCAGGCAATCCTTTCGTCCTTGAAATCAACACCGTTCCGGGCATGACCGCTACAAGCCTCGTGCCGGATGCAGCGCGGGCAATGGGTGTATCCTTTGAAGACTTATGTGAAAAAATCTTGCTCGAAGCTTCGATTGGTAAATTTTAAGCGTATAGGGGACGAGCCATGAAGAGAGACCATATAAACCAGTGGGAAAGCCATGGCGCACGGGACGTATTCGTGCCGCCCCATTTGGAACACGACCCCTTAGGCGACACTTTTCCGCCTCAAGGAGATATACCGCAAGAACAGGCAGAAGAGCCAAGCACACCGCGCCGCGTCGTGCGGCATAAACGGCGGCGTATCAATCCCAAACGACAGCAACAACTGCGTCGTCGCCGTCGCCGCTTAGGTGCTATTTTCGTCGTCTTGGCTGTCTTTGCAGCGTGGCTGGTCTTGCGGCTGGCACCGATTTCCTTTGGCAATCTCGTTGTCGATGGGACAGAAAATATGACGGCTGACGACGTGTACCATTCGAGCGGCGTTTATAGTTACGTCAATGTCGTCCAGCTATCGCCAGATGAAATACAGCACCGCTTATCTGAAGATTTGCGCGTTGCCAGTGTCACCGTGACGCGGCAGTTCCCGGCAACCATTCACATTCGCATTGTCGAACGGAAGCCTGCTGTCGTTATTGCGACGATGTACGGTTTTGCCTATGTCGATAATACGGGCAAAGTCATGGATATACAGCCGCAAATCAAAGGCGTGTCTGTGCCGATTTTAACGGGCAAGCGCGTCGATACGCTGCTCTTAGGGGAACAGCTCAATGACCTGGCTATTCATGCATCGCTTAAATATTTACAGCAGTTATCGCCGGATGTGGCACCGCTAATTGCAGAAATTAATGTAGGCAACAAGGATAACCTCATTGCTTATACGACCGATTCTTTGCCGATTCATTTAGGTGCAGGCGATGATGCAGCAGAACGGGCAGCGATTACGGCTGAATTATTAGCTCAGATCAAAGACCGTCAGCTCGACGTGCAGTATATTGATACAAATGTGCGGGCACCGCTGGTAAAAGAAAAATAGACAAATATAGGTTGCCGTGTGGCAGCCTCTTTGTCGTGGCTGTAAAGATTTTCAAAAATGAGTGGATAATTTTTAGAAGATAGTGTAAAATAAGATAGAATCCTATGTGCACACAAGTGTTAACGATTTCTAAGGAGGAACATGGATATGGCAGAAAATGCGAATATAAAAGTAATTGGTGTCGGTGGTGGCGGTAACAATGCTGTCAACCGTATGATAGAAAGCGGTCTCCAAGGGGTACAGTTTATTTCCATCAATACAGAAGACCAAGTATTAGAAGTTTCCAAAGCAGACGCTAAAATTCAGATTGGCGAAAAATTGACACGCGGCCTCGGTGCTGGTGCGAACCCTTCCATTGGGGAACAAGCAGCTCTTGAAAGCAAAGAAGAAATCATTAAAGCTCTCCAAGGCGCAGACATGGTCTTCGTTACAGCCGGTATGGGCGGCGGTACAGGTACAGGTGCGGCTCCGGTCGTTGCAGAATGTGCGAAAGAACTCGGCGCATTGACTGTTGCTGTTGTGACGAAACCCTTTGCTTTTGAAGGCAAACGCCGTAAAGAACAGGCTGAAAAAGGTGCAGCATACTTAAAAGAAAAAGTCGATACAATCATTACGATTCCGAACGATAAATTGCTCCAAATCATCGACAAAAAGACACCGCTCAAAGATGCATTCGTCGTTGCCGATGACGTACTCCGTCAGGGCGTACAAGGCATTTCCGACTTGATTACGACGACTGGCTTAATCAACCTTGATTTTGCAGACGTTAAAACGATCATGTCTGACCAAGGCGAAGCTATCATGGGCATCGGTACAGGTTCCGGCGAAAGCCGCGCTACAGACGCTGTGGAACAGGCTATCCACAGCCCGCTCCTCGAAACGAGCATTGACGGCGCACAGAGCATTTTGCTCAACGTAACAGGCGGCCCGGATATTAGCTTGTACGAAATCAACGAAGCTGCTGAAAAAGTAGCAGAAGCTGTTGACCCTGATGCAAACATCATCTTCGGTTCTGTTATTGACCCGGATATGGAAGATTCTATCCGCATTACTGTTGTGGCTACAGGTTTTGGCAAAGAACCGTCTTCGATCCCGGCCTTTGGCCAGAGCGGCAGCACGAAAGCAGCTACGGATACGAAAGATACAAGCGGTGTAGAAATCCCGACTTGGATGAGATAAGTAACACATATAAAGCGGATCCTCCCAAGGACCCGCTTTTTTTTAAAGGAATTCCTTACGAAGACTTCCAGAGGAGGAACGGTTCATGAGATGTCCCTTTTGTAAAAGCCCGGACACGAAGGTCACAGATTCGCGGGCCACAGACGACGGCAAAGCCATTCGCCGCCGCCGGGAATGCCAGCATTGCGGCCGCCGCTTTACGACGTACGAAATGGTAGAAGAAGTGCCTCTTGTCGTTGTCAAGCGCGATGGAAGCCGGGAATTGTTTGATCGTAATAAAATCTTAAACGGCCTGCTCCGAGCGTGCAATAAACGGATGGTCACGCGCCATCAGCTCGATGACATGGTCGAAAATGTAGAACGGAAAATCCGTAATACCTTATTGCCTGAAGTGTTGAGTGAACGGATTGGCGAACTCGTCTTAGATGAATTGCGCGATGTCGATGAAGTGGCGTACATCCGCTTTGCGTCCGTCTATCGCCAGTTTGCCGATTTAGACAGTTTTATGGCTGAATTAAAGTACCTAATGGGCCATAAGGAACAACAGAAAAAGATGGGAGAATAACCTTTCTATGACAGATCATTACATTGACCACTTTTTAAATGATGTCCTGCCCAAGCTGCGCATTGCCGTCATTGGCGATATGATGGTCGACCGCTATGTCTTTGGCAAAGTCGAACGGATTTCGCCGGAAGCACCGGTGCCGGTCAATAAGGTAAACCACATTTCGTCTGTCCTTGGCGGTGCTGCCAATGTGGCTGCTAATTTAGCTAATTTAGACTGCCATGTCTTCATTTCCGGCCTCATTGGTGACGATGATAACGGCAGGTTATTGCGTAACTTATTAGACGATGCCCATATTGACCATACAGGCCTCATTGTACGCAACGGGCATGCGACGACGACGAAAATGCGCGTCCTCGGTGCGCGCCAACAAATGGTACGGCTCGATTTTGAAGAAATTACGCCCCTCCGTGAAGACGAAACGGCTCAGCTCGTCACGTGGCTCCAAGCATGCATTGCTCAGGGCTTAGACGGCATTATTTTGTCCGATTATAAAAAAGGCGCACTCACAGAGGATGCCGCACGGGCCGTCATTCATGCGGCCAAAGAATCAGGCATACCGGTCTTAGTCGACCCGAAGGGCAGTGACTGGACGAAGTACAATGGTGCTGACTTTGTGACACCTAATATGAAAGAATTAAGCGATTGCGTAGGCCGGGCCATTCCGAACGAAGGCGATGCCGTCGTGGCAGCAGCCAAGGTCTTGCACACGCAGTATGACTTTGCCCACCTCATGGTGACGCGCTCCGAAAAGGGAATTACGGTCATCGGCAACGATGGCAAGGTCTGGAATAATCCGGCTGTAGCCCGGGAAGTCTTTGATGTTTCCGGTGCTGGAGATACAGTAGCTGCGTCGTTCTTGGCCGCTATTGCCGGAAAATTATCTATCCGTACGAGTCTGCAAATTGCCAACGAAGCGGCTGGTATTGTCGTCACTAAAGTCGGGACGTATCCCATTCACCGCAGTGAATTATTGAAAGTCTGGAGTGAATGGCAGCCTGCACGTTGGGCTCCATACAAACCACTGACGTGGGAAGATACGGCAAAAAAAATCAGACAGTGGCAGAAAAACGGTGATACTGTCGTCTTTACGAACGGCTGCTTCGATATTTTGCACCGCGGCCACGTCTTATATTTACAGCAAGCGGCTATGCTCGGGCAGCATCTCGTCATTGGCCTCAATTCCGATGCGTCTGTACGGCGTTTAAAAGGCGAAACGCGACCTATTGTCCACGAAGAAGATAGAGCTGTCTTGCTCTCGGCATTAGGCTGTGTGGATGAAGTCGTTATCTTTACGGAAGATACGCCGAAAGAATTGCTTGCTGTCTTGCGGCCGGATATTCTCGTCAAAGGCGGCGACTACAAGCCCGACGAAGTCATTGGCAAAGAATTTGTAAAGCGCGTCGAAATCATTTCTTTTGAAGAAGGCTATTCGACGACTGGTATTATTGATAAAATTGCAACATTAGTAAAGAAGGGGAAACTATGAAAATTGTAACAGGTGGTGCCGGTTTTATTGGCAGTAACATTGTCAAAGCCTTGAATGAACGAGGCATTAACGATATTCTTATCGTCGACGATTTAACAGATGGCCGTAAATGCCGCAATTTACAAGGCCTTGATTTCTATGATTACATCGATTATGAAGACTTTGATGACGCCATGGCTGATGATTCCTTTGACTATGGCTATATTGATGTAGTCTTCCATGAAGGGGCTTGCTCGGATACGATGAATTACGACGGCCGCTACATGATGAAAAATAACTACGAAGGCTCGAAAAATCTCTTGCGTTATTGCACAGACCGGAAAATTCCGTTCCTCTATGCATCGTCTGCTTCGACGTACGGCAGCGGTAAAAATGGTTTCCGTGAAGACCCGTCTTGCGAACAAGCCCTCAATCCCTATGCGTACTCGAAATTACAGTTCGACCGTTTTGTGCGCCGTATTTTCCCGATTGCTAAGAGCCAAATTGTTGGCTTCCGTTATTTCAATGTCTTTGGGCCTCAAGAAAACCACAAAGACAAAATGGCATCCTTAATCTACCAGAAATATAACGAACTCCAGAAAACGGGAAAAATTACGCTCTTTGAAGGGACAGCAGGCTACGAAAATGGCGGGCAAATCCGGGACTTCATTTACGTGAAAGACGTAGTCAACGTCATTTTCTATTTCTGGGAACATCAGGAATTATCGGGCATTTACAACTGCGGTACTGGCGAAGGCCATTCGTTCAACGAATTTGTCCAAGGTGTCATTGACTACTGCGGCAAAGGCCATATTGAATACGTACCGTTCCCGGAAATCCTTAAAGGGAAATACCAGAGCTATACGCAGGCAGATACGACCAAACTGATGCAAGCCGGGTATGACCGGGGCTTTACACTCTTACCAGAAGCAGTCAAAGAATATTGCTCCATCCTCGATAAGAGTGGCGGATACTATGAATAAAGCTGTCTTTTTGGACCGCGACGGCACGCTCAATGTGGACAAAGGATACCTGTATAAAGTCGATGATTTTGAATGGATTCCCGGTGTCTTAGACGGCTTGAAACGCCTCCATGATGCAGGGTATTTGCTTATTGTCGTGACGAATCAGAGCGGTGTAGGTCGCGGCTATTACACGGAAGAGGACGTACAGCATCTCCATGATTGGATGTGCGACGAAGCAACTGCACATGGTGCGCCTATTACGGCGTGCTACTATTGTCCGTTCTTGCCCGGTGCGACTGTCAAGCCGTACGACCTTGATAGCGATTGGCGTAAACCCAAGCCCGGTATGGTCTTAGCGGCTATGAAGGAGTATGATATTGACACTACGCAGTCCTTTCTTATTGGCGACAAACAACGGGATATAGACTGCGGTGAAAAGGCTGGTGTACAGGGCTACTTATTTACAGGTGGGAATTTTGCGGATTTTGTCGATGAAATTCTCGCAGAAAGGAACGGTCATGGAGGCGTATAAGAACATCCTCATCATTAAAATGAGTTCTCTAGGCGATGTTATCCATGCCTTGCCAACGCTCTATGCGTTGCGGCAAAATTGCCCGCATGCCCGTATCATTTGGGCCGTTCATCCACAGTTTGCAACCGTCCTGCCAGGTAAGCCTTATATTGATGACGTAGTTTTGATTGACAAAAAGCGGCTAAAATCTCCGTCTTATTGGTGCGAGTTGCGCCGCACCTTGCATGCCTATCATTTCGATATGTGCTTAGATTTGCAAGGGCTCGCGAAAAGTGCCATTGTCGCTCTCTTGAGTGGTGCCAAAAAGCATTATGGCTATTGGGAAATGCGTGAAGGCAGTTTCTTAGTCAGCAAAGGCCTCGTAGGACCGCATAAACAAGACCACGTCATTGAACGGTATTTAGATACAGTTCGCGTCCTTGACGGCACTGTTGCTGGGGTTGAATTTCCCTTGCCTTCTATTGCAGCTGAAAAAGAAACACTGACCAAACGCTTTGCTGCAGACGGCTTGACTGGCTCGTATATAGCGATTGTTCCTGGTGCGCGTTGGGATGTCAAAGAATGGCCTATACCGTACTGGCAGCAGCTCATTACTCGGATTGTCGCCACTGGTATGCCTGTTGTCTTGCTCGGCAGCGGTGATGATGTACCGAAAGGGAAGGCTGTTACAGACGGCGGGTCTTCACAGCTCGTCTATGACTATACAGGGAAGACGACGCTCAAAGAATTGATGGCAGCTATTGCCATGGCAACTGTCTATATTAGTGCCGATACGGGGCCGCTCCATATTGCCAATGCCTTAAAAAAAGAATTAATGGCCCTCTTTGGACCGACCAGTCCGGCTCGTACAGGCCCGTACGGTGGCCCTCAGAGTACGTATATTCATATCCTTACGTCGCCAACGGCAAAAGCTACACCGGAACATCCTTTAGTAGATGACCCGGAATGTATGAAACAACTGACAGTCGATACGGTTTGGCAGACGTATCAACACATTATCCAGGAGGTACGACATGATTAATTTACGGCAAAAAAAAATTATTGTCACGTATCTCATGCACCTTGGCGATTTAGTCTTGATTACGCCGTTTTTACAAGTCTTGCGCCGCCATGCCTTAGGCTCGGAGATTACGCTTGTAGTCGATGAAAAAGTAGCTGATGTCGTGCGCTATAACCCCAATATTGACCATCTCGTAACGGTCGACAAAAAAGGGAAAGACAACTCTATTGGCGCGCTTTGGCGTATTGGCAGGGAACTCCATCGCAACCACTATGATTTGCTGATTAATCTTCATCCTAACGAACGGACATCCTTCCTAGCGACGGTCATTCATGCTAAAGAATTTGACGGCATGAGCCATTTCTTGTTCCGTCCCTTTATGGACCGGTATACGAAGCTCGACCGTATCCATGTACATGCAGCCGACATGTACATCAATGTCTTAGACCAGCTCGGCATCAATGATTACCGTAACGAAGGATTGCAGATTGAAACATGCCCGGCTTGGGATGAACGAGCAGCGAAGTTCTATACAGCTCATGGTGTCCTCCCCAGTGATAAACTCATTGGCTTTAATATCGGCAGTGCAGTGCCGCAAAAACGGTGGCCGCCGAAACGCTTTGCTGCTGTAGCCGATTATTTTTCGACACGAGGCTATAAAGCCGTCTTCTTTGGCGGCACTATGGATGAAGAAATGGTCCGTGACGCGACGACGGCAATGCATCATAAAGCTATCATTGGTACTGGTGAATTTTCTATTGGTGAATTGACTGCAGCCATTCGCCGTTGTTCTCTCTTTATTACGAATGATAGCGGCCCTATGCATATTGCTGTGAGCCAGCACGTGCCCATTGTCGCCCTCTATGGCCCAAGTAATCCGAAATTTTATGGTCCCTATACGGATAAAGCCATTGTCCTCGAGTCGACAGACCACTACGAAATCGGCAAGAGCATGAAGCAAATCATTAAAGAAGGAAAGTACGAAGGTATTTCTGTCATTTCTCAAGGCCATGTCATCGAAGCAGCAGAAGAAATTCTGCATAAATATGGCACGAAAAAGGACTGACTTTGCCTTTTTTCCTCGTATACGGTATAATATACACATAGTGTGTTTTAATGGAGGTGTATGACCTATGAAAAAAATTGGCTTAACCTTGGCTGTTACTGCCTTGGTGAGTGTCAGTGCTGTAGCCTTTGCAGCACCGATTAAGTATCCCCAAGCTGGTGACTTAAAGGCCAACATTAACTATGGCTTCGACCAAGAAGAAGGGGGCCGCAGTGCAGACAGCCGCTTTACAGGCGGTGATGTAACTTATGTCTTGAATGATAATTTAGATTTGCAGTACGTTAATAACAAGACAAAAGGGAACAACGGCAACCGCATTAACGAACATTACCTGGTCGGTAATTATCGCTTAACGCCGTACGTCTCGGCTTATGCCGGTGGTTCCTATGTCAATACAGAAACGTACAACCACACGAAATCCTACGGCTATCAAGTAGGCCTCAAAGGCCAGCTGCCTTTAGCGGAACGGTGGCAAGGCTTTGCGTCTGTCGGTGTCGGTGACGACGTCAATACCTATGAAATCGGTGTAGGCTACGACATTACACCGGAATGGGATGCCCACATTAAATATCGCGACAGTGATATTGATGTGGACAACTACGATGACAGTGTCAACGGCTGGCAAGTCGGCATGGGCTACAAGTTCTAAGTATGCAAAAACGGTATTTCTCAGAGAGAATGCCGTTTTTTTGTTGACAGGATAAGTATTCCTTGCGTATAATGTGTACTGATATGCGCTGTGGTTGCAAGTCCAAGCCAGTCGCAGGCAAAGGGATCCACGTAAGGCACCCAAAGCGGTGCTGATCATAGTGCGGCCTAGACGTAAGACCTGCCGCAAAAAGCGAGAGAAGTAGTAGTGGGGGATGCAGACCATCTAAGAGCGAACCTTCCAGCAGGCGAGTGTGGGGGTAAAAACCAGGTCAGGCATATCAGAAGCTGTGCATTGCACAGCTTCTTTTTTTCCGTTCCTTTCGTTTGACGAATGACTACGTATATAGTAAAATAATAAAGTATTTACATTCATTGCACGAGAGGAGTGAAGGCCTGATGGATGAGACAGTACGCCAGTTAAACAAGGCACTGCAGGAAAATCCCTTTGATGCGTTTATGCAGTTTACAGTCGTCCAAGCAGATGCAGACGGCATTACACTGGTCTTTGATAATGCCGGTACGACTTGGGATAATCCAAACGGCACACTCTATGGTGGTGTGCTCTATGCGCAGGCAGCATCGGCTATGGAAGCGGCTTGTGCAGTCCTTGGTAAAGATGTACTCACTCTCGATTTAGGGATGAATTATTTGCGCCCTGCCTTTCGGGATACGACCATTGAAGCACGGGCCAAGGTCATTCATAATGGCCGGACGACGATGGTTGTCTTGTGTGACCTCTACGACAATCAAAAACGGTATTTAGCCCATGGCAAAGGCACGTTCTACGTGACCGGCTCCTTTGTGCTAGAGGAGGAATGCTGATGGATACAAGACAAGAGCCAGTGAGCAACAAAGAACGACTCCTGGCGGTCTGCCAGAGTGTACGGCGGCAAACACCGTATTTTAAACAGCTCCCCTTTGAGGTCCAAGATTTGGATACGGGCTGGGTACGCCTAAGCTTTCACATTGCGCCGCAGTTTTGCAATCGCCGCGGCATTGCCTCAGGCGGTGTCTTAGCAGCCTTTTGCGACACCCTCATGGGGATGGCCAGCCGGACCTTGGGGTATCGCGTGACGACCCTCGAAATCAATATGAACTATGTCCGCCAAGTGCGTGCAGAAGAAGATATTGTCGGTGTCGGTCAAGTCGTGCATCACGGCGGCAAGACGATTGTTGTAGAATGTGAATTTTTTGACAAAGACGGTAAGGTTATCGTAAAAGGGCGGTCGTCCTTTTACATTATTGGGAAATTAGATTAACATACTGTAAATTTCAGCGGGAAGGTTGGTTAGTAGAAATGGATTTTGCGTATAATAGCGAACAGCAGGATATTATCAAAGTCGTACGCGATTTAGTAGAAAAAGAAATTAAACCGCATGCTGGTGAAATGGATAGAACCGGCGTACTCCACGAAGGTCTCCTCGACAAATTAGCAGCTCAAGGGCTTCTCAGCGTTGCCATTCCGGAAGAATTTGGCGGTGCCGGCCTCGATGCCGTTACGATTGCTGCGTTATACGAAGAATTAGGTAAAGGCTGCGCCGGCGTTGCGACGACTGTTGCTGCTAATGCCCTCGCTTCGTATCCTGTTATTTTAGCTGGTAACGATGACCAGAAAAAACGCTTTTTCGACATCATTACAGAAGACAAGCTCGCCGCATTTGCTCTCACTGAACCGGGCACTGGCTCTGATGCAGGCTCCGTTTCTACACGAGCTGTCAAAACAGAAGACGGTAAAGGCTATATTCTCAATGGTTCGAAATGCTTCATTACGAACGGCGGCCTTGCCGATGTCTTTACGGTTTTTGCGAACACCCGTAAAAGCGGCGGTGTCCGTGGCTTAACGGCCTTTATGGTAAAAAAAGGTACACCGGGCTTTACGATTGGTAAAAAAGAAGATAAAATGGGTATCCGTGCATCGAACACGACAGAACTCATTTTCCAGGATTGCTATGTACCTATGGAAGACCGTCTCGGCCGCGAAGGTCAAGGCTTCCGTATTGCCATGAACACTCTCGACGCAGCTCGTCCTTTCGTCGGTGCTGTATCTGTCGGCATTGCCCAAGCTGCCTTTGATGCATGCTGCGAATATGCAAAAGTACGGAAACAGTTCGGCCAGCCCATTGCGTCGTTCCAGATGATTCAGGCTATGATTGCCGATATGGCCATGGCTGTAGATGGTGCTCGTCTCCTCGTACAGCGTGCTTGCTGGTTAAAAGATCAGGGCAAAGATTTCAGCCGCGAAGCTGCTATTGCTAAATGTAATGCGTCTGACGTAGCGATGAAAGTCACGACTGATGCTGTGCAGGTTATGGGCGGGTACGGCTACATCAAAGAATACCCTGTCGAAAAATACATGCGCGATGCGAAAATCATGCAGATTTACGAAGGGACAAACCAAATTCAGCGTTTAGTTATTGCAAATAAAACTTTATACTGATACAATATAGCTGTTATATTTACTATGGCAATGACAAAGAGAGCAAGGAACTTGCCCCGGAACAGGAATAGGCAGCCTAAGACTGAGAGTTGCGTAACCGGTCGTTTCTTGCGTTCACTTTGGAGCTTCTTGCTGAAGAGAGTAGGCAAGACGGGTGTTCCCGTTACAGGATGAAGAGTACAAATTAGGGTGGTACCGCGAATCAGACTTTCGCCCCTTACGGGGTGGAAGTCTATTTTTTATTTGTAGGAGGAATGAAAATCCATGATTAGTGATAAGATTGAAGCCATCAAGGCCGCTGTGGATGCACAACTGGCCCAAACCAGCGCGCTCCAAGAAGTCCAAGATATTCGCGTTAAATACTTGGGCAAAAAAGGGGAACTGACAGCGATTATGAAAGAGCTGAAGACCCTGTCAAAAGAAGAACGCCCCAAAGTAGGACAACTCGTCAACACGGCACGAGGCATCATTGAAGACCATTTAAAAACGAAAATGGACGAATTGAAAGAACAAGCCTTAGCCCAGAAATTACAGTCTGAAAAAATAGATATTACCTTGCCGGGCCGTAAACCTCAGTTGGGCCATGAACATCCTTTACATATTACGCGCCGTCTCATGGAACAAGCCTTCCTCAACATGGGCTTTTCTATCGTCGAAGGGCCGGATATCGAATCGGATTACTACAACTTCCAGTGTTTGAACTTACCAGAAGACCATCCGGCACGGGACATGCAGGACTCCATGTATGTAACGGAAAATATTTTGCTCCGTACCCATACATCGCCTATGCAGGCACGGACGCTCCAGTCTCATAAACCAAACGAACCGATTAAAATTATTGCTCCTGGGAAAGTATACCGCTGCGACTATGATGCAACGCACTCGCCAGTTTTCCATCAGATGGAAGGTATGATCGTCGACAAAGGCATTCGTTTCTCCGACTTAAAAGGCATGCTCGAAGACTTCTTACGGAATATTTTCGGGCCCGAAACGAAAGTCCGCTTCCGTGCTAGTTACTTCCCCTTCACAGAACCGAGTGCAGAAGTCGATATTTCCTGCGTCATGTGCGGTGGGAAAGGCTGCCGTGTTTGCTCCCATACGGGCTGGCTTGAAATCCTCGGCTGCGGCATGGTCAATCCGAACGTCTTGCGCATGAACGGCTATGACCCGAACGTCGTCTCGGGCTTTGCCTTTGGTATGGGCGTTGAACGCATTGCCATGCTCAAATACGGCATTGACGATTTACGCTTGTTCTACGAAAACGATATGCGGTTCTTGAAACAATTCTAGGAGGTACATAACGAGATGAAAAGTTCATTACAATGGATGCAAGACTATGTCGATGTCGACATGAATCAGGACTTGCAGCATTTTGCCGATACATTGACCATTGCCGGTATTCCTGTAGAACACGTGGAATATTGGGGCAACGAAATTAGCAAGATCAAAACAGGGAAAATTTTAAAAATCGAAAAACATCCGGACGCTGATAAATTAGTCGTCTGCCAAGTTGATATGGGCGACGAAACGTTGCAAATCGTCACGGCTGCAACAAACGTCCGCGAAGGTCAGGTCGTTCCTGTAGCTGTCCACGGCGCACACCTCCCTGGCGGTGTGAAGATTAAAAAATCGAAACTCCGCGGCGTACCGTCGCATGGCATGTTCTGCTCGGCTCATGAACTGGGCTTTGATGACAGCGTCCTTCTCCCGGAAGAACGAAATGGCATTTGGATTTTACCGGCAGACACACCTGTTGGTATCGATGCTATTGAATACTTGCAGGCCAAAGACGTAGTCTACGAATATGAATTGACACCGAACCGGGCAGACTGCTTCTCTATGGTCGGCTTATCCCGTGAATTTGCAGTACTTAGCAACAAACAAGCAAGATATCCGGAAATTTCCGTCGATGAATGCGAAACGTCCATTAGCGGCAAAGTAAAAGTCTCCATTGAAGACGAAGAACTGTGCACGCGCTATGCTGCCCGTCTCTTGCTCAACGTTAAAATCGGCAAATCGCCTCTCTGGATGCAGCAGCGTCTCCGTAAATCCGGCGTTCGTCCTATTAACAACGTCGTCGACGTGACGAACTACGTCATGATTGAACTCGGTATTCCTCTGCATGCTTATGACTACGATAAAGTTGCCGGTCATCACCTCATCGCTCGCCGCGCACACGAAGGCGAAACTATTAAAACTCTCGATGGCAACGACCGTACGTTGACGAATAACATGCTCGTCATTGCCGATGAAGAAAGACCGTCGTGTATTGCCGGTATTATGGGCGGTTTTGATTCGGAAGTTACAACCGATACGACGACAGTTATCCTTGAATGCGCTTCCTTCAAAGGCTCGAATATCCGCCACACAGGCCGTACGTTGGGCCTGCGCTCCGAAGCTTCTGGCCGTTTTGAACGTGGCCTCGATGCAGACAGCTGCCTTCGTTCTTTAGACCGGACAGCACAGCTTCTGCAGCAAATGGGCGCGTGCGATGTGGCGCAAGGCATTGTCGATGTCTATCCTCATCCTCAAGCAACGACGAAGATTCCCTTCACAGCAACTCAGGTCAATGCCTTCTTAGGCACAGACATTGCGGAAGACAAAATGATTTCCATTTTGGAAACTTTGCAGTTTGGCATCGAAAAAGACGGCGACCAGATTACAGCTGTCGTCCCGTCGTACCGTGGTGACTGCACGGAAATGCCGGATATTGCCGAAGAAGTAGCACGTATTTATGGCTATGAAAACATTCCGTCCACTCGTCCGTGGAGTAACCTCTCCAAAGGCGAAGAAGGATACCATCATGAAATTAACGAACGTATTTCGGCATACCTTTCTAGCTGCGGCCTCAATGAAACGGTTACGTTCAGCTTCATGAACGAAGGGTCTTTAGAAAAACTCTTATTCCCGAAAACAGACGACGTTTACAAAGCCGTTCCCATTTTGAACCCTATTACAGAAGAATTCCCGCTCATGCGGACCATTCTCTTGCCGTCCTTAATGGAAGTATTCGTTCATAACCAGGCTGTAAAAAATCCGTCTGTCGGCATTTACGAAGTCGCTCCGGTCTACTTACCGAAAGCCTTGCCGATTACAGAACTTCCAGACGAAGAATATCACGTAGCTGGTCTCTTATACGGCAAACGGGTTGCTGCAGATTGGCCGAACCAAGCTGCAAACTACGACTTCTATGATGTCAAAGGCATTGTGGAAGGACTCCTCGATAACCTCGGCATTCACGCTGACATTGAAGTCTCTGACTATGCACCGCTCCATCCGGGCGTCGCTGCAAAATACGTCAAAGACGGTGAAGTGCTGGCTCAATTAGGCGAACTCCACCCGAAAGCTATTGCTAACTACGATGTAGCCGGTCCGGTCTTCGTCTTTGAAATCAACTTGACGAAACTCTTGCCGCTCATCAACCTCATTCCGGATTACCATAAAGTAGCTAAATTCCCGGCTATTAGCCGTGACCTTGCCTTTGAAGTACCGCAAGATACGAAGAATGCGGACATTTTAGCCGTTATCCAGAAGAACGGCGGACCGTACCTCGAAGCAGTTCATCTCTTCGATATGTATCAAGGCAAACAAGTTGCCAAAGGATTCAAGAGCCTTGGTTATTCCTTAGTCTTCTATTCCGACGAAGGTACCTTGACCGATGCAGACGTACAGCCTGTTATCGATGCAGTCATCAACGAATTGACAACGTCGTACCAGTGCAAATTGCGCTAGGCGCAAGAATAGGGGAAACGGCTTCATACGAAGCCGTTTTTCTTGTATTGTAAATATTGTAAAGTTGTGGTATGATGTAGAGCGTAATATGATTTTTTAGAGATAATTCAGGGCGTAGACCCATAAGGAGGACATACTTATAATGAACGTAACAGTTAATGAAGTAGACCAACACAAAGTAACCCTGCACATCGAAGTTCCTGCTAAAGAAGCTTCTAAAGCAGCCGCTGCTGCTTGTAAACAACTTGCAAGCAGCGTAAACATCCCGGGCTTCCGTAAAGGTAAAGTGCCGCGCATGGTGTTGGAAAGCTTCTTAGGGAAAGATGCTGTTAAACAGGAAGTATTTGAAGCTATTGCTAACAAAGCATACAGCGATGCTTTAAAAGAAAAGAATATCGTCCCCGTAACTGACCCGGAAATCAACATCATTTCTGATGAAAAAGGCAAAGACGTTGTTTTCGAAGCAACGCTTACGAAAAAACCGGAAGTTAAATTAGGTGAATATAAAGGTATCAAAGTTGTTAAAGATACAGTTAACGTAACAGACGAAGACGTTGCCAAAGAACTCGTTAGCCTCCAGAAACAGCACGCTAAACTCGTCATTGCTCCGGAAGGCACAGAAATCGCAAAAGACGACTTTGCTGTTATCGACTTCAAAGGCACTGTTGACGGTGTTGCATTTGAAGGCGGCGAAGGCAAATCCTATCCGCTCCAGATTGGCTCTGGCAGCTTCATCCCTGGCTTTGAAGACCAGTTAATCGGCTTAAAAGCTGGCGATGAAAAAGACGTTAAAGTTACTTTCCCGGAAGATTATTTCGAAAAGAAATTAGCTGGTAAAGAAGCTGTTTTCGCTGTTAAAATCGAAGACGTAAAACGCAGCGAATTACCGGAATTAAACGACGAATTCGCTAAAGAAGCAGGCAAATTCGACACGATTGATCAGCTCAAAGAAGACATTCGGAAACGCCTCGTTTCTAAAGCTTCTCTTGCAGCTCTTCAGAAATTCAACTCTGAAGTCATCAGCACTGCTGTCAACCGTGCGGAAGTAGACATTCCGCAGGTCATGATCGACGAAAAAATCGACCAGATGATCGAAGAATTATCCATGAAGCTCGAAACACAGCACATGAACTTGGATGATTACCTCAAATACATGCACCAGGACAAAGACAAACTGAAAGAACAGTATGCCGCTCCTGCTAAAGAAAACGTAAAAATGGACTTAGTACTCGAAGCTATCGCAAAAGCTGAAAACATCGAAGTCAAAGACATCGATCTCCAGGCTGAAATCATTACGATGGCACAGAACTTCGGTGCAGATCCTAAAGAAGTATATAAGATTATTACAAAAGAAGGACGCGTTCCGATGTTGATTCAGTCCGTTGGCCGTAAAAAAGCAGCAAGCTTCATTTTGAGCAATGCTATCGACCCGGCTGATGAAGTAGCAAAAGCTGCTGACGAAAAAGAAGCAGCAGAAAAGGCTGAAGAAAAACCGGAAGCGTAAAATCCGGAGGTGTTAGTTATGCCATATGTTCCTATTGTTGTCGAACAGACGACGCGCGGTGAACGGAGTTATGATATTTATTCCCGTTTGCTCAAGGACCGTATTGTCTTTTTAGGCGGCCCCATCGATGATGGTGTTGCCAATAGTATCATTGCCCAGTTACTCTTCCTCGAAGCAGATAATCCGGACAAAGATATTCACTTATACATCAATAGCCCCGGTGGTGTCGTTACTGCCGGTATGGCTATTTATGATACGATGCAGTACATTAAACCAGACGTTTCGACCATTTGCGTTGGCTCTGCTGCCAGCATGGCTTCCGTCCTCCTCACGGCTGGAACGAAAGGGAAACGGTTTGCCCTACCTCATTCTCAGGTCATGATTCACCAGCCTTTAGGCGGTGTCCAAGGCCAGGCAACGGAAATCGAAATTCACGCCCGTGAAATTCTCCGCATGCGCGAAGAATTAAATGGCATCTTGGCGAAACATACAGGACAGCCTTTGGACGTGATTAAAAACGATACAGAACGGGATAATTTCATGACAGCACAAGATGCTAAAGCATACGGCTTAATCGATGAAATCCTCTCTCGTCCTAGTGATGCGGCAAAATAATTAGGAAGCACAGGAGGAAGACCCATTGAAAGATAAGAATGATGAACCAAGATGCAGTTTTTGCGGCCGGCCCCAGAGTGAAGTTAAAAAGCTCATTGCCGGACCTGGCGTATACATTTGCGATGAATGCGTCACCGTGGCCCAGCACATCTTGGAAGAAGAAACAAAAGAAGAACCTTCTTCTGACTTCCAACTGAAAGAGCTGCCTACACCGCACCAGATTAAAGAAACGTTGGATGAATACGTCATTGGTCAGGACGCAGCGAAAAAGACTTTGTCCGTTGCTGTGTACAACCACTACAAACGCTTGCAAACCAACAGCGTTGTCGAAGACGTAGAACTCCAAAAATCCAACATCATTATGGTTGGCCCTACAGGGAGCGGGAAGACCTTGCTGGCTCAAACGCTGGCACGGCTTCTCGATGTTCCCTTTGCCATTGCTGATGCGACGAGCCTGACAGAAGCGGGCTATGTTGGCGAAGACGTAGAAAACTGCTTGCTGAAATTGATTCAAGCAGCAGACTATGACATTGCCAAAGCCGAACGGGGTATTATCTATATTGACGAAATCGATAAGATTGCCCGGAAATCGGAAAATCCGTCCATTACACGTGACGTATCAGGCGAAGGCGTACAGCAAGCGTTATTAAAAATCCTCGAAGGGACTGTAGCCGGTGTACCGCCTCAAGGGGGCCGGAAACATCCTCATCAGGAAATGCTGCAAATCGATACGACGAATATCCTTTTCATTTGCGGCGGTGCCTTTGACGGCATTGATAAGACGATTTTAAATCGTACGACTGATAAAAACTTGGGCTTTGGTGCAGATATTCATTCCAAAACGGAAAAGTCTATGGAAACACTCCTCAAGGAAATTACGCCTACAGACTTACAGAAATTCGGCTTAATCCCAGAATTAATCGGTCGTCTGCCTGTATTAGTTACGCTCAATCCTTTAGACGAAGAAGCAATGGTACACATTTTGACAGAGCCGAAAAATGCCCTGGTCAAACAGTATCAGAAGATGCTCGACATGGACCATGTAGACCTGGAATTTACAGACGATGCGCTGAAAGCAATTGCTAAAGAAGCACTTCGTCGCAATACCGGTGCTCGTGGCTTGCGTTCTATCATTGAACGCATTATGCTCGATGTCATGTTCGATGTACCGAGCCGTCATGACGTACAGAAATGTATCGTCAATGCAGACTGCGTCACCAAAGGGGCTGAACCGGGACTGGTATTAACACAAGGCGAATGATATATTATAAGAGAAAAGCAGGTAAAACTCATTTCTATTCGCAGAAATGAGTTTTATTTTTAATAAAGAAGGTGAAATACAATGGCTCCAGATATTATAGCAATGCCCTTTGTGCCGATGCGGGGAATCGTTATCTATCCGCGCATTCAAGGCCATATCGATATTGGCCGGGAAAAATCCTTAGCTGCTGTAGACTATGCCATGGAACATGGCCGTACGCTCATTATGGCCGCGCAAATCGACGACATGGTCGAAGACCCGACTTTTGATGATGTCTATCAGACTGGCGTGCTCGTCAAAATTGTCCAGCTCTTGCGTCTTCCTGGCGGCCTCGTGCGTCTCCTCATTGAAGGCATAGACCGGGTGCAAATCCAAGGATTTTCGCAAAAAGAAAACTATTTAGAAGTAGCTGCTGTAAAAGACCAAGACGTGATTACAGATGAAATCGAAGCAGAAGCACTGCGCCGAGTCGATTTAAAACGCTTTGGCGATTGGATGAAGAATATTCGCAACCATGACGAAATCATGGAGAAAGCGACGTCCTTGACCGAACCGAGCGATGTGGCAAACTTCATTGCGTCCCAGCTGCCAGTCCGCCTTGTTGTGCGGCAACAAGTCTTAGAATTGACCGATGTCAATGAACGGCTCCGTAAAGTGGCCGTTCTCCTCGATACGGAAGTAGACATTGCCAACCTTGAATCGGAACTGAATATGGAAGTTCGCGGCAAAATGGATAAGCAGCAAAAAGAATACTATTTGCGCGAAAAAATCAAAGCTATCCATGAAGAGTTAGGCGATAAAGTCGATAAAGACACAGAAGTAGATGAACTGCGGAAGAAAATCAAAGGCATGCATTTAGCCAAAAAGATTGAAGAACCGCTTTTAAAAGAAGTAGACCGCCTCGATTCCATGCCGCCCATGATGGCCGAATCTGCCATTATTCGGACGTACTTAGATACGGCCTTAGAATTGCCGTGGAAAAAGGAAACGAAAGACCGGTTAAACCTGCAAGAAGCGCAAGACGTACTCGATGCCGACCATTACGGTTTGAAAAAGGTCAAAGAACGGATTATTGAATTCCTCGCTGTAAAACAGCTGACAAATAGCTTAAAAGGGCCTATTCTCTGTTTCGTTGGCCCACCGGGCACAGGGAAAACGAGTATTGCCCGTTCTATTGCTAGAGCGATGAATCGCAAATACGTCCGCGTCTCCTTAGGCGGCGTGCGCGATGAAGCTGAAATCCGCGGCCATCGCCGTACCTATATTGGGGCTATGCCGGGCCGTATTATTTCCGGCATGAAGCAAGTAGGCGTAAAGAATCCGGTTTTCCTCCTCGATGAAGTAGACAAGATGACGTCGGATATGCGCGGCGACCCATCGGCAGCACTCCTGGAAGTGCTCGACCCGGAACAGAACAATGCCTTTAGTGATCATTTCTTAGAAATTCCTTTTGACTTGTCGAAAGTATTCTGGATTACGACAGCAAACGTAGTCAGTGATATTCCGCGGCCTCTCTTAGACCGTATGGAAATCATTGAATTTTCGAGCTATACAGAAGACGAAAAAGTCGAAATTGCTAAACAGTACCTCGTACCAAAACAGGTCAAAGAAAACGGCCTCAAACCGAGTCAGGCAAAATTCTCAGATGCTGTGCTCCATCACATCGTCCAAGATTACACACGCGAATCGGGCGTACGTACGTTGGAAAAAACTATTGGTACGATTTGCCGTAAAGTCGGCAAGTCCTTATTATTAAAGGATGAAAAGCCGATGACCGTGTCTGTGAAGAATTTAGAAGCTCTCTTAGGGCCGATTAAATTCTTGCCGACGAAGATTAGCCAAAACGACCAAGTCGGTCTCGTAACGGGCATGGCTTGGACGCAGGTCGGCGGTGAAGTCCTTGAAACGGAAGCCGTTACGGTCAAAGGGAAAGGCCATCTCATGCTCACAGGCCAGCTCGGCGATGTCATGAAAGAATCGGCTGAAGCTGGTATGACGTACATTCGCCGTCGTGCTGATGTCCTCGGTATTCCTGAAGATTTCTACACGAATATGGACATTCACATTCATCTCCCAGAAGGGGCTATCCCCAAAGACGGCCCGTCTGCAGGGATTACGATGGCTACAGCCTTAGCTTCGGCCTTGACTGGCAAAGCCGTCCGTCATGACGTGGCAATGACTGGGGAAATTACGCTCCGCGGTACGGTTCTGCCTGTAGGCGGCATTAAAGAAAAAGTCATTGCTGCCCATCGCGCTGGGATTAAAAAAATTCTTCTTCCAGAAGCGAATAAACGGGATATGGTTGACGTACCGCAATCAGTCAAAGATGATGTGAAATTTGTCTTCGTCAATAATATGGATCAAGTGCTGGAACAGGCACTGGTGAAGTCGTAATGGCACAAGAATTATCCATCATTAACGCTAAATACGTCGCTTCTGCTGTCCGCAAGGACCAATACCCGGCAGAAGAATTACCGGAAATTGCCTTCCTCGGCCGCTCTAACGTAGGCAAATCAAGCCTGATTAATTCCTTGTGTAATCATAAGGGATTAGCCCGTGTGAGTAATACGCCGGGGAAGACGCGGACGATTAATTTCTTCCATGCCGAGCTGCGGATTCAAGACGGCGATGACGTAACGCGTAAGCCTTTTTGTCTCGTTGACTTGCCGGGCTATGGCTTTGCTAAAACAGGGGGCAAGCATCGCGATACATGGAGCTCCTTTATTAGCGAATACGTCGTGGCATCGCCGCAATTACGGTTGCTCTGCTTGCTCATCGATTCGCGGCACCCCAGTCTGCCCATTGACCAGGAAGCCTATAACTGGCTCGTAGAACATGAAGTACCGTTGCAGATTATTGCGACGAAATTTGATAAGCTCAATAACCGCGAACGGGCACAGCATACGGCAGCTATTAAAGCGGCCTTGCCGACACCGTTCCCGCCTGTAGGCTATTCTTCCTTAAAGGGAACTGGCAAACAGAAAGTACTCCACCATATTTTAACAGTACTAACAGATGAACCATAAGGCTAGACAAGCAAAAACGGTTACACCTATTACGGTGTAACCGTTTTTTTTGTATTCAGCCTTTTTTCTTGCGAGACAATACGTATTGCGTCAGCGCCGCCCGGTTCGTGACTTGTACCTTTTTATAGAGACGGCTCAAGGTTTTCTTCACTGTAATTTCGGCAATGTTTAAAGTAGACGCAATATCTTTATTCGTTTTTCCTTCTGCGACCATATGAGCAATAGCTTGTTCCCGCGGCGTTAGCGTAGAGTGCGTGGCTATCTCCGGTGCGGCGTTGGTTCTACGGGACTGACCAGTTGGCGCAGCCCTTCTTTGAGGGAACAGGTCTGGACGTATTGGAAAAAGTTCGTATACGCCGGGTTACATTGCAGTCTGTACATCGTTTTTGGAAGATATTCATCATGCTCTGCAAAGGGCATGACCAAATGGTCTGCTAGGGCCAGCGATACAGCCTGCTCCAATGCCTGCAAGGCATCGTCGTAGGACTGGGTTTGCTCGCACGCAGCGGCAAGAACAATATATTCATATATAGATGTCAGCGTGTACTCTTGAAATTCCGCCAGATGTTTTTTTAGCATCTACAATCACTTCGGTATAGGCGTGCCGCGCCTGTGAAAGGCGGTCATAAATCATGGCGGCAATAGGCCGGCAGGGCTGGTAAAACGCCGTATCCTGCAGGCGTTGCATACGTTGTGTCCGTTGACGTCAAGGCAGATATATAGGCATCGCAGAGCGTCAGCATAGACAGGTAAAACGCAGGCTGCCTCTCTAGGGCTAAGGAATGCATTTGTACACGGTATCGCTCTAAAATGGAAGCTTCTCCTGTATATACAGCCAGATGGACAGCGTAGCAAAGAGCAGATAGATACAGGTCCAAATGAGTTTCTGGTAACGTCGTCTGCTGTAAAAACAGCGCTAGCTCTTGGCGGGCCCGTAAGGGATTGCCTGTCAGATAATCGTATTCACAGTGAAGACATTGGTGCCATTCCTTGGCATATTGCGGCTGTATGTGTTGATACACGGAAAGGAACTCATCTATAGTCTCTAGTTCCTGTGCCAGCATACCGGTTTTACGGTGATAGATACTGAGCATAGACGGAGAACCAAAGGTCCAAGGCAGTACAACAGCCGTTGTATATCCTGCAAAGGGCAACGCCTCCAACGCACGCTGGGCCTGCGTCGTCATGGCACGAATATCCGGATATAGGCTGAGTACCTTAATCAGCGTTAAAAAATAGGCCTGCTCCCGGTATACTGTACGGGGCAGTGATTGCTCCACAAGCAGTGCTTCCAGCATCGGTGCATACTGCACAACGGCATCCTTGGAATGAGTCAGGCAGACACGCAGCAAAGTCAGCAGCAAGCCCTTGAAATGACGGAACGCTGGCTGTTGCGAATACCGCTCCAGGAGTTGTAACGGAATATGGATAGGCAGGGCAAATAACGCTTTCAGACCGCCTCGTTCTATAGCTGTTAGTAACGTTTCATCGTCACTCGCCATGGCACTATAGAGAATGGCCTTCTCATAGTCACCACTTGCAAGGAACCAACGGCCTGCCCGTACATATTGCCGATGCTGCCATTCTTTAGGTTGGCGCGCAAAGTGAGACCGTAAATATTCGGCATATACAGGATGAAAGTAATACTCTCCTTTACGAGAGTCTCGATATAAAAAGGAATGGCGGTCAGCTTCACGGAGAAGTATTTCTTTGGCGTTCAATCGTTGCCACATATACATGGCCTGCGTATCGGAGAAGTAGGGAAAGGGGGACAACATGAGGAATAACTCCTGCGTGTCGCTGTCAAGCGGTGTATAGGCACTGCGTTCCAGCAGGGAAAAGAGCTCATTTTTGTCTGCAGCCGATAAATTCGTCAGGTCAATGTCATAGAGACGCTGGTAATTCAGCAGCCCTTGCTCTGTGGCAAAAAAGGATTCATCTCGTAACAGATTATAGGCAAAAGAATTGTTTACATGTTTTATGTCTGTCAGGACACAGTGCTGCATCGTTTTAATGCCTGTTTTAAAGGCTTCACTGACAGCATCATAGCCGGAGAGATGCATGACTTTGCCCGCTCCGGCCCAAAGAATGTCTGCTGCAAAGGTAGTCAGTAATGGTCCAATATCAAGATGATGAAAATATCTATCGACAATGTGATAGCTCAGGTGTTCGATTTGTTCCTTTTCGGTCATAAGCATACAACCCTTTAATGAGACTTTATACAATTATTATATCATGGAACAGGTGGGTTCCCTATAGGCCTGTCGTAACTGTATACTTTCGTATATGCATTTTATAATTTCTCTAAGTATATACTTTTGTATACTAAAGTTATGGTATGCCTATATGGTATGATTAATGTGAAAAAGTATAATTGTATCTTTACAATGGACACACGAAATACATAGCATATTGCAGAGAAAGAAGGGATGTACATGAAGCATAACGGAGCTATAGCCCTGTTGACAGTCCTTCGCTGTGCCGTAACAGGAACACTGGCGGCAGCTAATGATAGACCGGCTGGTCCGCTTTGCGGCTTAAATGATTCAGGCGTGCAGCTGCATCGAACGAGACAGTATTTGGAATGGCAACGAACGCAAGAAAAAATTGCCGAAGGGCGAAAGGCCGCTAAAGTAGAGCAAGAAGCGTCCACAGATGCGGCAGCAACGGAGCAGGGGATACGCTTTATCTTGCAAGGCGTAACAACAGATACATCCGCTGTTTTACAACCAGCAGATACAGAGACCGTAACGAAAGACTATGTAGGAAAAGAAATTTCCTTGTCCGATATATACGCTATAGCAGCTGCCCTGAACAAGGCCTATGCCGACAAAGGCTACGCTACGTGCTGGGCCTATGTGAGGCCACAGCGGATTCGTGGCGGCATCGTCCATATCAGCTTAGTCGAAGGGAAGACCAAGGACGTTACAGTTCAGGGAAATACGTCGACGCGGACCACCTATATTACGCATCGCTTACCCTTAGCTAAGGGCGAAATTTCTAATCTCCATGAGTTAAACGAATCACTCCTGCGTTTTAATGCCACCAATGACGTACAGCTGCGCATTGCTATGAAGGCCGGCAGTGAACCGGCGACGACGGATTATGTCATTACGGCATATGAGCCGCAGCGGGACATCTTCGGTATCTTTGCGGATAATGCCGGGACGAAGACGAGCGGCCTCTATCGGGAAGGCATGTATTGGCAAAACTGTAGCCTATCCGGCAATCGCGATGCCTTGATGGTTGTAGGAACTCGTTCAGAAGGTACGAAATCGGTGAGCGCGTCGTATACTATGCCCATTAACCGCAACGGCACGAAGCTGGGTCTTAGTTATAGCGCGAACAGCGTCCATATTATCGACGGCCCTATGGAGCCGCTCAACGTGCGGGGCCATTCCTACGCCTGGGGATTTTCCCTGGTACAGCCTTTGAAGACGACAGAAACGGTCAAAGCCGAAGCAGGAATGGAACTTACATACCAAAATTCCAAAACCGATTTTTCCGGTATTCACTGGGTAGATGACACCATTCAAGGCGTGACCTTGTATACAGACCAAATCGACTATGGTAAGACGACGATTTTATATCAAAAACATGCGTACCGGTTTGGCGTCTATGAAGATATTGCCCATACGTCACGGCAATTTGGTAAATATACGTTCAATACATTATATCAACGGTCTTTCACAGGCGGGCAAATGCTGACAGCACGGCTTGATGGCCAAGTGAGCAGTACGCCGTATTTACCATCAGCAGAGCAATTTTATCTTGGCGGCATCTATAGTGTCCGCGGCTATACAGAAAGCTTGCTCGGCGGAGACAGCGGCTTCCTGGCTAGCGTAGAATATGCCGTGCCCATTACGAAATCGAAGCAGACCAGTGCCTACGTGTTTGTCGATGGCGGCCGCGTCTTTGGCGATAGTGCCTATGGCGATACTGATTTAATCAGCGCAGGCTTTGGCATTAAAACTAATCTTAGTGACCATCTGTCGGCTAATATCGGTATGGGGATTCCGTTAATATGGAAAATTAATGATGTCGAACAAAGTCATGGACGAGTCCATTTCTCTGTGAATGGCCAGTTTTAGCACAGGAGGTGTAACACATGGGATATGAGAGACAATTTCAACGGCAACACGAGCGGATATACGCTGACATAGAGAAAAAACAAGTACCCAATCAGGAATGGACGAAAAAAGTATTGTCCGCTTTTACAGCCTTAAGTTTTATGGCTAATCCCTTTGCGGCATTAGCCTCAGAAATCGTCCGCACAGACGGGATAAAAGAAACATTTACGAATCATATTGCCGACATTTATGCAGGCATGATGCTTGATAATAATAAAACAGGGGTCAACAAATTTTCTAAATTTGATGTGTCGGCCAATGATATTGCCAATATGTATTTCAATCAAAAAGACCAAGCTATCTATGCCGATAACTTGGTCAATCTCGTAGGTTCGAAAATCAATATTGGCGGTACAGTAAACGCCATTAAACAGAATAAAATTGACGGTAATCTCTTCTTCCTCAGTAGTGATGGCATGGCCGTTACAAGCAGCGGTGTCATCAATGCTGGCACTCTTACGGTCTTAACGCTCAAAACGGGTACGATGGACGAGTACATGCAACCCGGTAATGAAAGCATAATTACGGCTATGGTTGCGAATCCATCCAGCGTGGCTCTGAATCCATCGGGGACGCTTACTGTCGAAGGCGCGCTGTATACGACGAATGGCATGAACCTTCGCGCGGGCTATACGATTGATATTACCAAAACAGGGAAGTTCCAGTCCGGCGTAACCGATTTTGCCCAATTCGGTAAGATGGTCAATATTACAGACGGACAAGGGAAAGTCGTCGTTAGCGATTTAAAAGCTGTACAGGCTAAAGACAGCGGCGATATTATCTTAGCTGTTGACGCGTTAGCTATGAACGCCAAAGATGAAACGTTTAATACGACCATGGCCAATGGTTTTGGCATTACGGATAATAATACAGTGGAAGCGAAGATTACCCAAAGTGGTACGATTACTACTACTGGCGATGTCGTCTTGGCGACGAAGGCTTCCAGCGAGAAACAGCGCGTAGCCCAGACGGTTTCGCAAATCGACATTAATGGCAATATTACCGGGAAGACTGTCCATATTTCCGCAACGGCAAAAAATGTCTTTGAAGACGACGGCAAATGGGATAATTTGGCAAAAAATATTCCTTTAGAAATCCTCGGTATGGGTGCTGTCAATTTAGAACCTGATTATGCGGTACTAAAGGGACAGGCCACAGTTAATATTCATAAAGACAGCGTAGTGCAGGCGACAGGTGCCGATGTTAAAGACGAAGCCGGAAATATTACGCAAAAAGCGGTACAGATTCATGATGATAGTACCGTCGGTACGCAGATTGGCGCGAAAACATCATCCTTTAAGCTGGCAAATGTAGCGCATACCGATGCTGTCCCCGCTGCGGCAGTGTCCTATGTCAAAACGGAAAATGACGCGTCCACGACGGTCAATGGCACTATTAAATCGGCAGATAGCACGGCAATCAGCGCCGATGCCAAGTCGGAAATTGTAGCCGACGCTTCGACAACGACGACGACCTTTAAAGGCAATCCGAATTTAGTTAATGTGGCCTTACTCTTGGTCGATGGGAAAAATACGTCTCATGTGACGATTGGTCAGGACGCAAAGCTCCAAGAAGGCCTCAACGGTAATGTTCATATTGCCAGTACGGCGACGAACAGCCTGACGGCTACGGCTCATACGTCGGCTAAGGATACGTCTGCCATTGCGACAGCTGTCAATATTACGAAGTACGAAAGTGATGCCCAAACGAAGGTATAGGTCGGCGTCACGGCAGGAAAAGACCTGTCCATTACGGCAGATACTATTGTTGAAAAAAATACAGTGACGACGAATAACGCCATTGGCAGTACGGCTCTGCAGACAGCTCTGACCGGTAAAATCATGAACTCTCAGACGTATAATCAATTATTTAACGGGAATAATCCGAAGAGCTTTATTACGATGTTGGAAAATGACATAGGAAAGTTAGGCAAGGTAGGCTCAAAAATACAGAATGCCATGCAGTCCCCGACAGAAATTGGCAAACTCGAAGAAATCGGTAAGACTGTCAGTATTGGCGGCGCTGTCCAGTATGTAGACGAACAGAATACGTCGAAAGTCACCATTGGTGCCGTCCCCTTAAAAGCAGGCAGTAACGCAACTATTGCGGCGAAGACGGATATTCAGGATACGCATATGACTGTCGTCAGCGAGACCCAGAACCATCAAAAAGATTCAGAAATCAAAGGTGCTGTCAGCGCGGCTGTCCTCTATTCCGATATGGAAAATACGAGCGCTGTCGTCATCGAAGGCGGCTCCGATACACAGCATACGGATATTTCCGGCGCGAACGTAGCTGTTACGGCAACGACGACAATGCCTTACAACCGTGTAGCCAAACTCAAGAAAGAGCTGCATGAAGCGGTTCAGGCTGTAAAAGAATATTATCGGGGTAAGCCCTTCTCAGAAAGCAAGGACTATCAAGACGCGATTGTCGCTATAGAAGCTGCGTCGAAGGATTTTGACAGTGTCAGCAGTGAAGGCGAGATTCAGGATAAACTTACGGCCTTGGGCAACGCTTTCGCCAATTTAGCAATTAGTGTTGGTAATTTTGCGTCTCTTATCGCTGTGGATGGCTCCCAAGTGCCTGATGCTATTCTGCTACCTGTAGCGGTATTACAAAAAGCAGCTCAATTTACCGGGACGGATCAGTACGCTAATTTCTATGTCCGCACGATGGCTAAAGATGGTGATGACAAGCAGACGAAGCTCACTGCGGCAGGCTCTGTAAACATCAACAGCGTCGTCAATAACAGTAACGTCCTAATCGGAAAAAATGCTGTCATTGCGGCAACGAAAAAAGCGGACATCGCCTCCTCTACAACTGGCGAATCGGTAAGCTTTACAGGGAATGCGTCGTCATTCCTCCTGCCGGGCAAAGCTAATAGCAATGGCGGCGGTGCCAGCGTGGCTTTTGAGTAATTTGGTGGCAAAAGTGTCACTATCATCGCTGAAGGAGTTGTCGTCCGCGGTGCTGATGCGGCCATTGATGCCACCAATTCCCTGAACCGGACAGGCATTGTCTTCTCCGCAGGAACAGCTGGAGAAAATGGCCTGAGCGGTATGGTCGATATGATGACCGGTGACAGCAACGCTCTTACCCTCGTAGATGATGAAGCCGTCGTAGAAGCTCAAAAAGATACTGATGGCCAGAGTGAAGGCAAGGTCGAAATTACTGCTTCTAATGACACGGTGTTGACCAATGTAGCCGGCGGCTTTATGCAATCTGAAGCCGTTGCCATTGGTGCCGGTGCGGCAGTCAACTTGTACGATACGAATACCCTTGCCGGGATTGCCGATACCGATGCTGATGTCGATACGACCGTGAAAACAGGGGACCTGTCTCTTCGTGACGAAAGCGACAATACCATTAAAAAGGCGCAACAGTTAGCTGATGATGTATTGGGGCTGACCGATGACGAAAAGAAAGCCTATTTAGGCGATGGCCAGACGAAGAAGGACGGCCAGATTACGGCTCATACCGTGGATATTCATTCCACTGCCACAGGGACCATCAACAGCGTCGCTGTAGCTGGTGCTGTTTCCAAGAGTGATGATTCCGGTGAAGAAGGATTCTTTGACCGCTTAGGTAAAAAATTTTTAATGGGTTACAGCAAAAAATTACGACGCCCCTTAATAAGGGGTTCGACAAATTAGATAGTGCTGTATCGGGAAAACCTATACGTGATGCTATGAACAGCGGCGATGCCAGCCAGGGCGCGACGAACAACAGCCCTGTAGGCCAGGGAGAAGAAAGCACTAAGTCATCTGTCAATGTCAGCGGCGCCGGTTCGGTGGCTGTCAATATCGTCAATGGCCAGACCAGTGCTTTAACGGATGGCGCGAAGATTACCCTCGTTGCCGATGCAGACAAACAAGAAAAGGGTTCCTTTACGTCTACAGCTGCTGATGATGTCTTCATCGGTGCCTGGGGTGGCGCGGCCGCCATTAACTGGGTTACGGCCAAAAACAATGCTAAGACCTCTGTCGGTATTAGCGGCGTTGCGGCGGCTAATGATATTAACCGTGATGTGGTCTCTGTCATCTGCAATATGTCTCTGACCAATGCCGGTAGTATTACCAATAGCGCGATAAAAGAAGGCACTCTCGTAGCGGCAGGATTGGGACTGACGCTCAGTAAGGCCAGCGGCGAAAGCTCCGGCACGAATGTAGCAGATAATGTCGGTGTTTCGTATAATCACAGCGATAGCGATGTCCATGCCCTTCTCATTGATACTCAGGCTCAAACGGATAATCACGCCCAGACGACGCTGACGAACAGTGCCGCTAATAGTGATGTCCAAGTAACAGGCGGTATTAGCGCGTCTATTGCGGCCAGCGGTAAGAGCGGCTATGGCGCAGGCGGTTCCATTATCATCGGTACGCTGAAAAATGATGTCGAAAGCGGTATCCTGGGCGGTACGTATCAGAACATGGCATCCATTGAAAATGACGCTGTCTTAGGAACGAAGCAAATTGGTGCCGACCTTGGCCTGGCTGTCTCAACGAGCGATTCCGGCGGCGCGTTTCAAGGTGTCGGAATCTATAATGAGCTGGATAATATAGCTCATGCCCGGATTGACGGCGCAACGATTACGGCTTCAGGTACAGTCAGCGCCGAAGCTTATGATACGAATTCCGTAAATAAACATGAAACTTACATTACAGACCGTGGCTTAGATGCGACCGGTGCCAGCTATAAGGAGGCTGTAGCCTATGGCGAGCGAGACGAAGAGGTTGATGGTAAGCTGGACGATACGACCGATTATTACACCAAATTAGAAGAAGCTATGGCAAAAAAAGATAAAGACGGCGGCAATACGATTGTCACCGGTACTTTGTCAGTAGCCGGAAGCGGCGGTAAAGGCGGCGTAGGCGCAGCTGTCGCCATTGAAAATATTAAAAATACTCTTACGTCCACTATTTCCCATACCAACATTACGGCAGATACAGTGAAAAGCGATGCCAATACGGATACGGTCCTCGTCGGTGTTGCCGCTGGTGCCGCAGGAAGCAAAAAGTTTGGCGGTGTCGGTTCTGTGAGTTGGCAAATGGTAGATAGCGCGGCGAAGGCGAATATTAATTCGTCTAAGCTTACGGCTAATACGGTTTCTGCGGCTGCTACGAATGATGTCCTTGGTGTTAATGTAACCGGGCAGGTCAGTGCTGGTAAGACTGCTGTCGGCATGGCTCTGGCTTATCATGGCTTGGAAAACCAGACTGGTGCTTATATTAAAGGGACGGACATAGTGGCTAAAGATAAGAACCAAGGCGTCGCTGTGACCGTGCAGGCAGACAATGAATTGCAGATTGTGTCTGTAACGTCGCTGTCAATACATTGATAATGACGTGACGGCTCATATTGGCCACGGCGCAAACATCACGGCAAATCGCAATGTCGGTATCATCGCGACAAGTGATGACGTCATTTCTAACTATGTCGGCACGCTGAACGTAGCAGGCCAGGGGGCCGGTGTCGGGATTTCTGTCAGCGTCAATGAAATCACGGGCTCTACGCAGGCCAGTGTAGGAGACGCGAATGACAATAAAACGAAAGTCAAGGCCAAAGGCAATGGTGAGGGGCTGAAGACGAACACTGCCGTAACGGATAGTGAAATCAACGATACCCTCATTTCTAGGGATACCATTGACATTAACGCTAAGATTAAACGGACTGATGAAACGCGCAACGGCATTATCGTCGACGCATACGACGAAGTCTTTCCTAGCCAATGCTGCTATAGCCGGACAAGGTGTCGGCGTGGCTCCGACGGTTAATGTCAATACCCTTGGCGGCAATACGACGGCGAAGGTCACCAACGCCGCCCTTACTGGCAGAGATGTAACGGTGACGGCGGCAGATTATGCCAATAGTTCAGGCTTTGTCAGTACTGTCGGCGTAGCCGGTCAGGGCGCGGGGATTGGTCTTGGCAGTGATACGAATACCATTAGCCGTACTGTCGAAGCAAGTGATGTTACAGCAAAGGAACTCGCTGTAGACGCAGACTCGCGGCAAGGCGTTTCCAGCTATACCATTGGCGCGGCTGTCGGTGGTCAAGGTGCTGGCGTAGCCGATGTCGTCGCCGTGACGAAGCTCGATAACGCGACGAAAGCGGCTATTGTCGATAGCACCGTGCAGGCTGATGCTGTCGCTGTGAAAGCCAACCACAAGGGCATTGTCAATGCTGGGGGCTTTAGTGTTGGCGGTGCAGGTATAGGCACCGGTGTCGGCGCGTCTGTTGATATCGTCAAAGACGAGTCGACAACAGAAGCGACTATTGGCCAGACGAAAGACAAGACAGAGGTCGTTGCGGACAAATATATTACGGTAACGGCGGCTAACGAAACGGTGACGAAGCTCTGGCTTGTGGCAAACGGCATCGGCATAGCTGGCACTGGCGTAGGCGGCACTATCTCTGTCAACAACATGAACAGTACTGTCAAGGTAAACGTTATCAATGCGAAACTAACGGCGGAGAAACAGGGCATTGACGTCAACGCAGAAAACACCTTTACGATGGATTCATACCTCGGTAGCAACGCCGCTGGTGCTGGCGGTATCGGCGCGTCCGTTTCGGTCAATACCATTGATAGTACGGTACAGACGAATGTTACTGGCAGTACACTGACTGCAGGCGGAGATATTGACCTCAATGCTGTGGAAACACGGAATATTGAACAACTAGCGACGAATGCCCAAGTCGGCATCAGTGCCTTAGGTGCCAATATTGCTATTACCACAGTAGGCAAGAAAGTGGAGGATACAGATGCTCTCGCTTCTATTGAGACAGCAAACGGTGCGTATGGCGCAGAGAATCTCTTGGCTGACGGTGTCGTGTCTGGGGCAATGCAGAAATCCGGTTCCAGCGCCGATACAGCGAAGCCGTCTATTGATGCCGAAAGCGGTGGCAAAGGCTCACAAATTACGGTCAATGTAGATAGTAGTACTATTCAAGCGGGGAAAAACGTCGGTGCTGACGCAACAGAAAAAGGCGACATCCAGATGACCTTAGGCGGCGGCTCTCTTGGCGCAGTAGCGGTCAATGCCGGTGTCGGTAAACTAGATGTGAACCGCAATGTCGCTGTCAATCTCTCCGGCAGGACAGCCCTTAGCGGTGAGAAGATTGCCTTAGGGACAGACGTTACGAGCAAGGCGACGATGAATGTATATCAGGGCAGTGCGGGCCTCTTAGGCGTAAACGCGGCCCTCGGCGAAGCAAAGACTGGTGGGAACAGTGTCATTACCATTGGCAACACGACCTTGTCTGGGCAGGACATCGAGGTGCTGGCACAAGATAATAGCCAGACAGAAGCGAATACTCTGGGTATTACGGCCGGCTTAGTAGCCGCTGGCGTCATTGAAGCAGAAGCGACTAACCAGAGTCATACGAAAGTCGACATCAAGAGCAATATCTTGGTTGGGCAGAAGCTGACCCTTTCGGCAGTTGCCAGCCCGGCTGTGAAAGCCGTAGCAGATAGTATTGCTGCGTCCCTCTTGGTTGGCGGCGCTAGCGCGACGGCTACGGCCAAGACGACAGGCAGCGTCGACGTGACCGTACACGACGGTAATTACCTGAACGTTGACGAAGCGAATATCAAGGCTGACGCCTATGCGCAGGAAAACAAGAAAAATACCGCAGTCTATGTCGAAGAAAATAGCGGTGTCGGCGGTGTCAATGCGAGCCACAACGGGGCAACTGCAACGACCGATTTAGATGTCCATGCTACGGTCGGCGCCATTAAGGGCAAAGAAAAAACGACGACTACCGTTGTAAAAACGACGTGGGATGAATACGGTAATAAGCAGGAAGAAACAAAAGAAGTCACTACAGGCTTGACTGCCCTGCGCATCCAGGGCGAGAATAGCACGCAAACCGCGGCAGACGCGCGGGGCATCGTCGTAGGCGGCGTATTTGCGAGCGGTAATAATCTGGCCATTACAGAAAACACGTCTGATACGACTGTATCCTATCAGGCTGGCACCGTAGACACGCGGCTCGGCAGCCTGCAAATTAGCACTTCCGGTGCTGGTGATAATTTCGTCACGGCAGATGGCAGTGGCGGCACCTTGATTAGCACAGACCTGGCGGCACATGTCAAAAATACGATGACAGCAGATGCCAAAGCGATTATCGGCGGCAGTGTCATCGTCAATGGCGATGTTTCTATTCAGGCAGCCCAAAAGGATACGGCGAATCTCAATGCCGATGCCCTGAAAGCGACAGCTATCGGTATGAGCGTCACGAAAGCAGAGAACACGATGACAGGTTCGACTGTTGTCGATCTCAATGCCTTACACCTTGTCAGTGCCGGTACCGTTGCTGTAGGCGCGACGAATACGGTCACTGTCGGCGATAGGGAAAACTATGCCGTCGAAGGCAGCGGTCAACGTCGGTAACGGGTCGCTCCTGTCGTATGGCAAGCAATCTTTTGAAGCGAAATCCATTGGCGATATAACAGCTGGCGGCTATATTAAAGCAGCCGGTGCTGGTGCCACGTGGGTTGACGTAGATAATCAGGTTACGTCGAATAATAACGTCCTCGTCGGTTCAGGCGGATCCTTACAGACTGCCGGCAGTACTGGTGATATTACCTTAGCTGCTATGGACAATATGGACATTACCGTCACGGCAGTCGCCGATACGCAAGGCGGTGCTGTTGGCGGCGCATCATCTCATGCTAAGAATACACTGAACCGAAACAACGCGATTGCCGTTGACGGCTCCTTATACAGCATGAATGACATCAATCTTTATGCCGGTAAGGACAAGGATGTCAAGCTCGGCTTGACTGTCGAGTCTGAAGCGTATAATAAGACAGCTCTCGCCGTAGCAAAACCTAAGTTGAATAATACGATTCAGCAGAATAATCATGTCACCCTGGGCAAGACCGCTACTGGCAAGAGCGTGCGCAATATCAATCTTTATGGTGACAGTGGCGACGAAAGTATACGTGGTACGATGCCGATAAAGATGAAAACTATATCAGCAAACGCCATACAGCAGCGGATTGGATGCGCGTCCTCAGTGACCACGATAGATACGATTTCTATGGAAAGTACTACCAGCCAGAAATTTCTTACCATGACCGGTACGGCTTAATCACCGGTGAGGGAGCAATGCCTTCCCATGCGTTAGAAAAGGATATTGTAATAGAATAAATATATGTAGAGGCTGTACCGTCTTCCTAGAGGCGGTACAGAACCTCTTTGGTTAGGAGTATGTATAATGAATGCAAAAGCAGAAGTATTTCAGCAATACTTAAAGGAAAAGGACATTACTGTATTTAAATCATTTAAATATTATACAGACGATGAAGGCAATCTGATTTTGAATATGTGTATCTTATGCCGTGATGGCGAAGCAGACGGCGATATGATTTATACGATGTTGATGTCCTTATTACGCACTTACAGGACACATACAAAGACATAATGAAAGTGATTTGGCAATAACGAGTAGAGACGGCTAGCACACCGGTGCTGACCCGGCGTGCTAGCTCTTTTCTCTTGGTAAATGGCTTGGATTCTCTTTTAGATTTGCCCTTTGCCCCTATTTTTGTTATAATAGACGCGGTGTATTGTAAGCGGACACAGGAGGTATAGACAATGGTATGTATTTCCATCGACAAGGAAGGCGATTTTTCGTTACAGGTCATGCGTAAGACCGGTATTGTAATCGCCTATTTTTCGGCACCCTGGTGCGAGCCGTGCAAGACGATTGGCTCGGAAATTACTGCTGCTGCAGCAAAATTTGCTGGTCAAGTCCGCGTTCTACAAGTCAATGTCGATGCCCTAAAAAATGTAGCCAAGAAGTACGATATTGTCGCCGTGCCGACGCTCCTATTCTTTCAAGGAGGAAAGCCTGTGAAACGTATTATTGGCACTGCCTCGCAGGACGAAATTGTAAAGCTGTTGACGGCATTACTAAAAAATCCGGTGCAGGCATAGGAAATGGCAGCCTGTTTTGATAGTAAAAATGTTGGGATGGTATAATAATGATAGGAAGCACAGCACAGGGGAAAGAACAGCAGATGTTGTCTATTGTCGTTCCTGTATATAATGAAGAATTAAACATCAAAAAATTTTACGAAGAAACGACAAAAGCCGTCCAAACCTTGGATATGAACTACGAAATTATTTTTGTAGACGATGGCTCAAAAGATAAAACGCCACTCTTACTGAGTCGGCTGACAGACGAAGATGCCCATGTGCGGGCTTTGATTTTAGCGCGCAATTTTGGGCATCAATTAGCTATTACGTGTGGCATGAACCATGCCCGTGGCGATGCCATTATTACCATGGATGGCGATTTGCAGCATCCGCCGACTATGATTCCAGAGCTCGTAGCCAAATGGCGTGAAGGATATGACGTAGTTCAGACCATTCGCGACGCTACGGCTGATGCGAGCTTCTTCAAGAATCTGACATCGAAATGGTATTACATCATTATCAATGCTATGTCCCCTGTCCATATTACACCAGGCGGCTCTGATTTTCGCTTAATTGATAAGAAAGTGCTTTCTACATTTAAATTATTCCGGGAACATGACCGGTTTATCCGCGGCATGATTGGGGATATTGGCTATAAGCAAACGTCCCTCGATTTTGTGGCACCCAAACGGTACGCAGGGAAATCTAAGTTTTCTTTGCGGAAAATGTTCAATTTTGCCTTAGACGGCATTACGGCATATTCTAAGATACCGTTGCGCATGGCTTTTTATGCCGGCGTATGTAGTGGTTTTTTTAGTGTAATTATGATACTTCATGCCTTGTATTGCCATCTTGTCGGAGAAGCCGTACCAGGCTGGACGACGACGATTATTATCGCCTGCTTATTCGGCGGGCTCCAGCTCATCTTTTTAGGCATTATTGGTGAGTATATTGGGAGGATTTTTGAAGAAGTGAAGCAGCGGCCGTTATATTGGCTGCGGGCTGAACTCGGACAAGATAAGAAATAAAGGTATGAAGCCATAAAGTTGTGTCGAATCCTTGTATAAGGTACGGGGGAATCAAATTCATTGGGGTGAATCGCACGTGTTTTAGGAAGCATTTGCGGAGGCGGCCTTCAAGCCTAACCCGTCAGTTAACCTCGGAGACAGAGAGGAGTCTTTATGTGGAAGAAATTAAGTAAAGTTTGTATGGTTGTAGCTCTGGCAGCAGCAGCCAGCTTACCAGTAAGTGCAGCTTCGTATTATACCGTTGGGAGTAAAGGCGATGACGTCAAAGCCATTCAGAAGCAGCTTCGGAAATTAGGCTATGATGTCAACACAAACGGCGTGTACACGAAAGACACAGCCGATGCGGTATCGCAATACCAAAAAGATAAAAAAATCGAAGTCAGCGGTAGAGTAGGTGGCTGGACATACTATTTATTAACCGGTAAGCGCACAATGCTCACGCAGAATGACAAAGCCTCAACGGCTGCTAGTAGTAAGAGTAAGTATGCCAACATCGACAACGGCGGCCGTGATTATAAAGGCTCTACAGGAAAGGTTTCGAAGTGGAAACAATTTTCTGGCAACAATGCAAAGTTTGGCCAAAGCGTCGTTTCGTCTGCCTATGAATATTTAGGCGTGCCCTATGTCTTTGGCGGCAATACACCAGATGGTTTTGACTGCTCCGGCTTTACGAAATATGTTTTTTCTCATAATGGCATTGAATTGCCGCGTATGGCTGATGAACAGTACGAATTTGGTGATAAGGTCAAACGGAGCGAATTAGTTCCTGGCGACTTAGTCTTCTTTACGACGTATGAACCGGGTATTTCCCATACAGGGATTTATGTCGGCAATAACAATTTCATTAGTGCAACGAGCAGCGGCGGTATTCGCGTAGACAGCCTGGACAGCTCCTATTGGGGTCCCCGGTATGTAGGCGCAGCGCGCGTTCATAAGTAATCACGTGGCTAGTAGGGAGTGAGCAGTGCCTGGTTCACTGCGTACTCCTTACTAGCCATTCCTTATACAGAAAAGCTATGGGAAATACGATAAAACTATTGCCTAAAAGGCGTAAAAAGGCGTATAATTTTCCCATATAGAAAGCATAGAGGAGTGTTTTAGATGAGATACATGACAGGCAATGAAATTCGCACTGCCTACTTACAGTTTTTCAAAAGCAAGGAACATTTAATTCTCCATAGTTTCCCCTTGATTCCGCATAACGACCCGAGCTTGCTCTTAATCGGTGCCGGCATGGCTCCGCTTAAACCGTATTTTACAGGCAAGCTCGTACCGCCGTCGCACCGTGTAACGACGAGCCAGAAGTGTATCCGTACCGGCGATATTGATAACGTCGGACGGACAGCGCGGCATCATACGTTCTTTGAAATGTTGGGGAATTTCTCCTTTGGCGATTATTTCAAGAAGGAAGCTATTTCCTGGGCCTGGGAATTTCTCACAGAAGTCCTCGAACTGGATAAGGATAAATTATACGTTACGATTTACCCAGATGATAAAGAAGCTTATGATTACTGGCACAATATGATTGGTCTTGCTGATGAACGCATTTTCCCGATGGATGACAACTTTTGGGAAATCGGCGAAGGCCCATGTGGTCCGGACAGCGAAATTTACTACGATTTAGGGCCGGAACGGGGCTGCGGCAAACCGACTTGCACTGTTGGCTGCGACTGTGACCGCTATTTGGAAATTTGGAACCTCGTATTCTCTCAGTACGACCGCCAGAAAGATGGTTCGTACAAACCGCTGGCTAAGAAGAACATCGATACAGGCTGTGGTCTCGAACGGCTGGCTTCGGTTATTCAGCAGAAAGAATCGAACTTTGAAACAGATTTGATTTTCCCGATTATCGAAAAAATCATTGACCGCTGCCATGGCGATTACAGCGACCCACAGCAGAAAATCGCCATGAAGGTTATTGCTGACCACATTCGCGCAACGACGATGATGATTAGCGATGGTATTTTACCGTCTAACGAAGGCCGCGGCTATGTTCTGCGCCGTATCATCCGCCGTGCTGTCCGTTTCGGCAAACTCCTTGGCATTACGGATATGTTCCTCAGCAGCCTTGTTGATACGGTCATCGATATTCTCGGCGTGGAATACCCGGAATTAAAAGAACATGAAGACCTGATTAAAAAGGTTATTGATACAGAAGAAAAACAGTTCAGCACGACGTTGGCCCAAGGCATGGAATTACTTGACTCCATGATGGCTGCGACGACAGATACGAAAGTTCTTGCCGGCACAGAAGTATTTAAATTATATGATACCTTTGGCTTCCCTATGGAATTAACCGAAGAAATTGCCCAAGAAAAAAGCTATACCATCGATAAAGACGGCTTTGCTGCAGCCATGAAAGAACAGCAAGACCGGGCTCGTGCAGCACGAGCGAAAGTCTCGGCTAAAGTGGCTACACCGGATACGACAAAGCTCAACCAGAATGCCCTCACGAACGACCCGACAGCAACGAAAGCAACGGTCGCTATGCTCGGTAAAGGTGGCGTTGAAATCAACGAAGCTCATGACGGCGAAGAAGTAACGGTTATCCTTTCGGCGAACCCCTTCCACGCAGAAGGAGGCGGCCAAGTCGGTGATACAGGCGTTCTCGTCGGCAAAGAAGGGAAAGCTGATGTTACCGATGCGAAAGCCTTGCCAAATGGCTTGACCTACCTCGTAGCGACAATTACGGAAGGTGTCATCCACGAAGGGGACGAATTGTCCTTATCGGTCGACACAGAACGTAATTTAGCCTTAGCTCGTAACCATACGGCTACGCATTTACTCCAAGCAGCACTGCGCAAAGTCCTGGGCAATCACGTCAACCAGGCTGGCTCTCTCGTTGAACCGGATCGTCTCCGCTTTGACTTTACGAACTTCTCGCCTGTATCGGCAAAAGAACTGGCTGAAGTAGAAGACATGGTCAATGCAGAAATCCTCAAAAACGTACCCGTTACGATTGAAGAAATGCCCATTGATGATGCCAAGAAAAAAGGTGCGATGGCTCTCTTTGGCGAAAAATACGGCGACGTTGTCCGCGTCGTTTCCGTTGATGACTTTAGCTGTGAACTCTGCGGCGGCTCGCACGTTACGTCGACAGGTATTATCGGCTCCTTCCGCATTCTTTCCGAATCGGGCACAGGCACAGGCGTACGCCGTATTGAAGCCGTCACCGGTGCTGCAGCTGTAGAAAAAGCGAAAGCTGACGCAGCTGAACTGGAAAACATTGCAGCTCTCTTAAAAGCGAAAGTCGCAGACGTACCGGAACGGTTAGCCCACGTCTTACAGCAGATCAAAGACGCTGAAAAAGAATTACAGCAACTGAAGAAAGATGCAGCTATGTCCGATATGGATAGTATTTTAGGGGCTAAAGAAGATATTGCCGGTGTACCTGTCGTCACGGCAGTAGCCCAAGCTGAATCGATGGATGACCTCCGCAGCCTCGCCGATACAGTCCTTGATAAACTCGGCAGCGGTGTCGTACTCCTCGGTACAGCTAATGGCGATAAAGTCAACTTCGTCTGCAAAGTTGCTAAAGTAGATACGAAGAAAGGCCTCCATGCCGGCAAGATTATCAAAGCAGCGGCGCAAGCTGCTGGCGGTAACGGCGGCGGCCGTCCGGACATGGCCCAAGCTGGCGGTAAAGAACCAGATAAATTAGAAGCAGCCCTGGCCGTTGGGAAGGATACAATTCGTTCCATTCTCGGCTAGTATATAGTAAACTCAAGTCTACGCAAAGGATGTGATGACATGGCAGTAAGCGACGAAACGATGGTTGTCAAAAACCGTAATGAAGAGCAAACCGTTGCCTCCATGATTTTAGAAGACGTATATCATGCGCTTGAAGAAAAAGGATATAATCCGGTCAATCAAATCGTAGGGTATTTACTCTCCGGTGACCCGACCTATATTACGAGCCATAACAATGCGCGGAGCAATATCCGCCGTATTGAACGGGACGAACTGATTGAAGAATTAGTCCGTTCGTACGTCAAACAGCGGGGGTTATAAGCGTCTATGCGTATCCTCGGACTCGATGTAGGCTCGCGGACCATTGGCGTGGCTTGCAGTGATGCCTTGCTCCTTACGGCACAAGGTGTAGAAACGATTCGGCGCGAATCAAAAAAGAAAGACTTTGCTCGGCTCCAAGAGATGATTAAAGAAAAAGAAGTGCACCGTATCGTCGTCGGCAGACCGCGCCATATGAATGGCGATTATAGCGAAAATATGGAGAAAATTGAACATTTTGTAGCAGAATTTCGTAAAGTTGTTCCTGATATGGATATTGTCTATTGGGATGAACGCTTGACTACTGTCATTGCACAAAATGTCTTAAAGGCTGGCAATGTACGGCGGGAAAAGAGAAAACAGTTTGTCGATAAAATGGCAGCTGTGCTCATATTGCAAAATTATTTAGATGCTCATCAAGGAGGATAATATGTCAGAAGAATTAGAAGAAGTTCAGGTTGTTACGATTACCGGTGAAGATGGCGCAGAAGAATACTATGATGAAATTGCGCAATTAGAAATTGATGATAAGGTGTTCTCTGTGTTAGTCCCTATTCCTAGCGACGAAGAACATGACCATGAAGGTTGTGATTGCGGCTGCGAAGGTGGAGACGAAGCCATTATTGCCCGCGTCGATATTATCGACGGCGAACCTACATACGTAGCACCGACAGATGAAGAGTTTGAAAAAGCAGCTTATGCATATCAAGATATGGTCGAATCTGAACTCGAAGATGACGAAGAAGAATAAAGCGTGAGTTACACCAACGAAAAGACATGCTTCGGCATGTCTTTTTTGTTGTCCTCCACGCAGAGAAGGGGAAGAGTATGGAATTACCAACGATTCAACAGTTAAAGAACTTCATCGTGTACGGCACATGCCGTAATTTCACTGTAGCTGCTCAAGCAGCGAATATTACGCAGTCTGCCTTTAGTGCGCAAATGAAAAAACTAGAAGATAGTGTAGGCCTCCAGCTCATTGAACGGTCCAATCGGGGGAGCCGCTTAACGCCGGAAGGAGAAGAGTTTTTAAGACGGCTCACGCCGATTTTACATGAATTAGAAGGCTGTCTGTATGATATGCAGGCGAAAAATGGTACGATTCAAACCTTGTCTATTGGGACCATGCTCTCCTTAGGCGACGTCCTCATGAATCGCCATATTGAATATTACCAAACGCATCATAGTGAAGCATCGCTACGCGTGTATAATATGGAAGCACGCGAATTATTGCAGTGGCTCCAAGACGACAAGCTCGACATCGTTTCCTTGTATTATTTACCCAACATGGATATTGACGGCTATGAACGGCAATTTGTCTGTTCTGAAGAAATTGTCTACTATGCACCGCACATTCCCGTTCCGACTAAGACGGTGCATATTCCCTATATTGCGGCCCAGCCGTTGGCGCAATATTCGCCCCATTACTTGATGCATACGTTCTTGGCGCAATTCTTTACGGATACAGCCTGTCCAGCTGTGCAGCCGCAAGCTTGGTTTTCTACGCCCTATGCAATCATGCATTATTGCCAACAACACCACATTGGCGCGCTCTTACCGAAGCGGTTTCTCCAGGCTATGGGAGCCGTAGAGGGCATGTATAGTGTTGAGCCAGCGATTACAGTTCCTTGCTATTTAGTGTATAAAAAGGATAATCCTAAGTATCCTTCCATAAAAGTTTTTACAGATTATATGAAAGACATTCAATCTTTTTCGCCGGAACCGTGAATGCCTATAGCGATGTTTGTCATGATGAGAAACGATGACAGACATCGCTTTTTTTCGTTATACAAGGCAAAAGAGGAGGTGTAAAATAGGCCTATCATCTGCTAAGGGAGTTGGTATTCATGACGGAGAAATCACTTTGGAATAGAGATTTCATCCTCGATACAGGCATCAATTTTATGGTGTATTTAATTTATTATTTACTCATGGTCATCATTGCAGTCGTCGCCAAAGAAGACATGCACGCCAGCCTGAGTGAAGCAGGCCTTGCGTCCGGTATCTTCATTGTCGGCACCTTGCTGGCGCGCCTCCAATTTGGCAAAGCTATTGAACTCTATGGTCGGGCGCGTTCTTTATACGGCGGTATTATTTTTTATTTACTCACAACGGTATGCTATTTTTATTTACCCAATTTAGCCGTCTTATATGGCATCCGTTTCTTAAACGGCATGGCTTATGGTATTGTTTCGACAGCAACGAATACGATTATTACGAATTGCATTCCTGAAGATAAACGGGGCCAAGGAGTCAACTATTATGGCCTCAGTACGAGTCTCGCTGCTGCTGTAGGGCCGTTCTTAGGGATGGCCCTCATGTTACTGGGCAATTTCCAGATTATCGTGGCTTTTTGCAGTGTCCTCGTCGTCTTGTGTATGATTGGTTGCTTCTTCCTCCGCGTCGATGAAATCGAATTGACACCGAAACAACGTGCTGAAATGCAAGCTATGACCTTAGAAAACTACGTAGAAAAACGAGTTTTCGTCATTTCTGGTGTGGGCTTTCTCATGGGCTTTGCTTATTCGAGCGTCTTGGCCTTCCTTGCTGAATATGCCAGAGAAATTCATCTCGTCCAAGCGAGCACGTTCTTCTTCGTCGTCTATGCCGTCGTCATTACCTTGACCCGTCCGGCAACGGGCATCATTTTCGATAGAAAAGGCGAAAATTACGTTCTCTATCCGTGCTATTTCTGTCTGGCCATCGGCCTCTTCATTTTGGATATGACTGGCGCATCGTGGCAGCTTCTCTTAGCCGGTGTCTTCGTTGGCCTGGGGTACGGGACGTTCATGTCTAATGGACAAGCTGTCTGTGTAAAATTAACACCGCCTCATCGTGTGAGCGTTGCCTTGTCAACCTATTTTATTGCCTTAGACTTAGGGATTGGCGTTGGCCCTTATGTCTTAGGGATGTTGCGTAATGTCATGACATTTCCGGAATTATACGCTGTATCTGGCGTAATTTCTCTCATTTGCTTTGTCCTCTATTACGTCTTTTATGGCCGTCATGTGGTGTTGGCAGATGAAACAGTTTCAGAAGATTTGCTCGTTGCTAACCGCAAATAAGAAGAGAATATATACACAGGCTAATCTTACGGCATTCGTGAGATTAGTCTTTTTTATTGCAACCATACATATACTTTATGCAAAATACAGTATACTAATACATAACAATACAGTCATATCTTAAAGGGGGACTTAGTATGGTCCAATTTACCAAACGTATGGAGTACATGAAGTCTATTGCTGATGTCGTGAAAAATTTATTTAGTACAGGGAATGCACCGGGATTAATTCCCTTTAGCATTGGCTCACCAGCATCGGAACTGTTGTCTGTAGACATCGTGTGAGACATTGCTAGTGATATCCTTACTTGGGATAAACGAGGTGTAGAAGCCTTGCAGTATAGCAGTCCCAAAGGCATTGCTGATTTGCGTGAAATCGTCGCTCACGACTTATTAGCTCCTAAAGGTATACCGGCATCGCCAGATGACATTGCCATCGTCTGTGGGGGGCTGGAAACGATGAATCTCATTTGCCAATTATTCATCAATCCTGGTGATGTCATCCTCGTCGAAGACCCGACTTTTGTCCATTGCGTAGAAATCTTCGATATGTTCCAGGCAAAATGTATTCCTGTCGCCATGGATGATGACGGCATGCGCTTGGATGCAGCAGAAGCGGCCATTCAGCAGTATCACCCAAAGATGATTTACACCGTGCCGACTTTCCAAAATCCTACAGGCCGGACCTTATCGTTAGAACGGCGCAAAACCTTAGCTCAATTAGGGAGTCAATACAATGTGCTCATCCTCGAAGACGACCCGTATCGGGACTTGCGCTATAGTGGTGACGAGTTGCCACCTATCAAATCCTTTGATACAACAGGCCATACGGTCTTAGCCAACAGTTTTTCTAAGATTTTCTCGCCAGGGTCACGCCTTGGTTATGTTTACGCTACACCAGAAATTATTAGCAAAATTGTCGATGCCAAAACGGCAACCAATTCCCATACGAGTGTCTTAGCCGAAGTGCTCTGTGCAGAATTTTTTAAACGTAGCTATTTCCCGGCTCATTTAGAAAAAGTACGAGCAACCTACAAAGAACGGCGTGACGTCATGATGCAGTGCGTAGACCAATATTTCCCGGCTGGCACGAAGCGCACTAGTCCTGATGGAGGTTTGTTCCTCTGGGCTGATGTGCCCGATGCAGGATTCTTCGTCAATGGCCAAGGAAAAGGCCAGACTTGTATGCGCCTTAGTTATGGCAATGTCAGTCTCGAACAGATTGAAAAGGGCATCAAAATATTAGGCGATGTACTGAAATAACAGCAATAGCAGAAGAAAAATGATGTGTACCCAGAATCCTGGACACTGTAATGACAACTAAATAAGATGGTTTAGATGGATGCTAACCGGTATGTTACTGGTGGCATCCATTTTGTTTTCTGTT
>OIXX01000009.1_pt1 | contig 158826 bp, 125 predicted proteins | sample 1588161 | NCBI WGS metagenome assembly OIXX01 (sample SAMN03283274) | human gut metagenome | biome: human-associated habitat; material: feces | host: Homo sapiens | place: Peru | collected 2012 | reverse complement strand
AAAAACAACGTGTAACGAAATAATCTTTTCGTGTCTACTTCTCGCGCGCAGTGCAAGACGAATAGTAGAATCAAAATAATTACGCAATGAAAATCATAATGTTAATCTTCGGCACCCGTCCCGAAGCGATAAAGATGTGTCCTCTTGTGAAGGAACTCCAAAAATATCCGGAGGATTTCAAGACGGTGGTATGTGTGACTGGCCAGCATAGAGAGATGCTGGATCAGGTTCTTAGGATTTTTGATGTGAAGCCAGACTATGACCTCAACATCATGAAACCTGGGCAGGACTTGACCGATGTGACGGCTCGTGTGCTTACTGGTCTCCGGGGTGTGTTCAAAGAATGCCGTCCGGATGTGGTTCTTGTTCATGGTGACACCACTACCTCCATGGCAGGAGCTCTTGCCGCGTTTTATGCGCAGATTCCTGTCGGCCACGTTGAGGCTGGTCTTCGTACACACAACATACGCAGTCCATGGCCGGAGGAAATGAACCGACAAATTACAGGGCGTATTGCGGACTACAATTTTGCGCCCACTCCTCTGTCCGAAAAGAATCTTATTGATGAAAAGGCGCATGGCAGGATATATGTGACAGGAAACACTGTCATTGACGCTCTTCACATGGTTGTTGACAAACTCAAGACAGACCATGCTCTTGCCTTGGAGCAGGATATAATTCTGGCTTCCGCTGGCTACGATGTCTCTCGTCTTGCGGACGGTAAGAAACTCGTGTTAATTACTGGACATCGCAGGGAGAACTTCGGTGATGGCTTCATCAGAATGGTAACCGCGATGAAAGATCTGTCTGAAAAGTACGCAGATGTTGATTTCGTGTACCCGATGCACCTCAACCCCAATGTTCGCAAACCTATTCACGAGGTGTTCGGAGAAGACCTGACACGCCCTAACTTCTTCTTCATCGAGCCGCTTCAGTATCTAGAGTTTGTCCGTCTGATGAGCAAGGCGACCGTTGTCCTGACAGATTCGGGAGGAATCCAAGAGGAGGCACCTGGGCTTGGCAAGCCGGTTCTCGTGATGCGTGACACGACCGAGCGCCCAGAGGCACTCGAATCGGGTACTGTCCATCTTGTCGGTACTGACTATGATAAGATTGTGACCGAGGTCAGCGTGCTCCTTGAAGATACTGCAGCCTATGAAAAGATGAGCAAGGCCGTGAACCCTTATGGTGATGGTAATGCTTGTCGTCGTATTATTGACGTGCTTACAGATAAGAAGGCTGATCGATATGTTTCCTTTAAGTAGTGCAGGGTTAAGTGTGCGTTCAGGAGTGGGGCAAAGTATCAAATAATACTCGTTCAGTTTATGACAGATAAAATGAATATTCATTCTAACAAAATTGCTCTTGTTCTTCCGGGTTCCATTTGGTATGCGCCATATGTGAGAAACTATACACGCATTCTTGACGAGAGCAAGATTGAGTATGCCATTATTTCGTGGAATCGGGAAGGAGATGACAAGCCAGAAGGATTTCAATATGATGCATTATGTGAAAATGGACATGGTTCTGCTGGTTTTGCTGCATATAAAGGCTATGTTAAGTTTATTAAAAGAACCATTAAGGAGCAAGGATTCGATCGAATAATCGTGTTTGGCCCACAGATGGCATGTCTGTTGTGTACATACCTGCTCACACATTTCCGTGGTCGCTATATGATTGACTATCGCGACCTTTCAATAGAACAGAGGGTTGGATTCAAGCAATTATTTGCCATTATGCTCTGGTTCAGTTATGCCAATGTTATTTCTTCCCCAGGTTTCAAACGTTGTCTGCCTGATCGTGATTATTTCCTGTCGCACAACTTCGATGTGAATGCGGTAAAAGCAGCTCTTGAGAATAATACAGACGAAAAGGCTTTCAATACTCAAAGAGGTATTGACGTGCTTACTATTGGTGCCATTCGTGACTTTTCTTCCAATATTGAGGTAACCAAGGCTCTTGTCAATCAAGAAGGCTTTTCACTTCGCTTCGTGGGTAGAGGAAAAGGGACTGTAGAACGACTTCAAGAATTTTGCGAAGAAGTGAACGCTAGTAATGTGTCATTTGTGGGGTCGTATAACAAGCCAGAGGAAGCAGGATATGTAAAGTCATCCACTTTCATGAACATATTCTATCCGCGTGTCATTACCCATGACACCGCCCTCTCAAACCGCTTCTACAACTCGCTTATTTATCGTAGGCCGATGATTGTAACCAAAGATACCTGCCAAGGCGATTATGCCGAGAAGTATAATGTGGGTGTGGCTCTAACCGATTGTGGTAATCTCATCACCGCTCTTTTAGACTTCCTTAAACAGGACTATGCAGATTATGCCAAGCGTTGCGATGGTCTCCTTCGTGACTTCCTGAAGGATCAGGAAAGGTTTGAAGCAGCCGTTGTAAAGTTCATCACCAAATGAGCGTGTGGATAATATGATATCAATAAGTTACTAAATAAATGCCACCCATACAATATTCCGTCAATACGTCTTCTATTCCGTTGTTTTATCCGGCAGTTTCGAAGAATTACCTGTTAAAGAGCAATGATATCCGAGTCGCTGATGTATGGCCTTTTATGAGTTATACAATCAAAGTTGCGAAGCATAATGGTAAACCGTTGACAAAGAATCAGAAGGAATTTCTGTTGAATCTCTTGGAACAAGCCGAATACTTCTTCAAGACAGCCATAGATGCTCCTATCAAGTCGCAACCACTGTTGTACTATTATTCTTTCATGAATCTAGCAAAAGTGGCGATTAACTTGGATTCGTATATAGGCAATGGACAGAAATACAAGCATGGCATTAGTGATAGTATATCTCTTACTACGAAACTAATGAATGCTAAACTAACATTATGGAAATCATGTGCAGGGAGCTATTCCGTTAGCGAGTTTTTGCTAAAAATGTTGGAAGACAAACCATTGCCATATATGAATAACAAGTTTGATTTCAATGTTAAAGATTTACTACGAGATTGTGTTGGCATTAGCAAAACATACTGCGAGATTTACAACAGTAAGCCTATATTTTACAAATTGGAGAAAGTTCGAGTCTATGCTATGCATAGAAAGTTATTCTTTGAGGCCGATGTTTGCGACTGCAACGACAGTATAATGGCAGATTTGATTGCAAAAGGTTATACTATTATAAAAGAAGAAGATATTTTTCGACTATCTGCACATTGTTCCGTAAGGACAACCTCAAAACCTACAATAAAAGAAAAACATTCACTTTCTAAAAGATTAAGAGATGTCGGTGTCTGGTCTTATTCTGATGGCGACTTTTTCAAATTGTATATATCGCCATTGGCAGACAATCTCTCTTCAGCATCAGTGATTTATCACATTATGTTCTTCTTCGGATCAATAACACGTTATCATCCAGATCTGTTCGATGATATTATTTCCGCACGCGAATATTGGTTGGTGAGTGAGTTTTTGAAGACTCAACCTATTCAGTTCTTATATTATATTGTGTCAAAAATTAACGGATCTGAGATATTGATGAGTAAACAAGTCTAAATGAAAGTGATGATTTAGTGAAAAATCTGTTAGTGGTCAACTTTAGGACGCGCGAATAATCCCTTTACCTTAGCCGGAAAAAACGAAGGTTATGTAGGGACTATCGTGATGTACGCATCCACTTTTCCGTTAGTGGTCAAATTTTGGACCCGGAGAAAAGCCCCTTACCTTAGCCGGAAAAAACGAGACCAATGTACAGCAGCGAAGACTTGGAGCGTTTCTATGTGGAGTACCAGAGTGAGTGGGTGCCGCGCGGGATGACGATGCGGGCGTTCTGCGACAGAAACAACGTTCCCTACAGGGTGATGGATAACTTTGTGCGCAACATCCGCAAGAAGATCGTGGAGGTGGAGGTGACGGGCCGCCCTGAAGAAGGCGAACCGGAGGCGTCGGCCGCGACCACATCCTCAGGCCGTGATATCAAAGTGCGGGAGGCCCCAGTGACGGAGCGTCCCACACGCCCTGCCGGACGCATATCGGTATGTATCCGTTTCGGAGACGGGACGGAGGTGAGCCGCAGGGGACTGGACTATGTGGGGCTGAAGTTGCTGACCGAAAAGCTTGAGGTGCTATGCTGAGCGTGACGGGGATGAACAAGTTCTACTACATACGGAACTTCACTGACATGCGCTGCAAGTACAACCGCGTGCTGGCGGTGATCCGCCACCAGCTGGGCCGCGAGCCCGAGCCGGGAGACGTGTTCATAGTGCTGTCGAGGGACCGCAGGCTGATCCGCCTTTTCTCGTATGACAGGATATCCTGTCAACTGTTCGAGAAGCGTTTCATGCCGAACTACGAGTTCATGAGGGTGGAATATGACGGAGAGCAGCCTGTCTACAGGATGGACTGGAAGGATCTTGTGCTTCTTCTGGAGAGCCCGGTACGCAAGAAGTTGCGTCTGAGATAAAAAATGCATTTTTTTTGAGAACCTGTTCTCCATGGTCTTTGAGATTGCTCAAATGTGCCCGTGGAGCTTCAATACAAGGGGTTACAGGGGGCTTTCCCGTTCCGGGGTGTTTGCCGCCCAAACGATACGCGAAGCCGTATATGGCTTATTTAATGCGTTTATAATCAATATGTTAAATTTGGGCATCCGGAAGAATATCACTATCTTTGATGAAAGAATAGTCATCAAAGGGAATGGTGTTCGCGGAGTCAAAGAGACGTGGGATGCTGGCGGTTCTGTCGCAGGACGAGCTGCTGGAGTTCGAGCGCATGCTGGAAAGCTCCCCGGAGGTCTATGACTATTGCGCCAACATGACGGACGAACATCTGAACCACCTGATAGCGTTCATCTCGCGGAACAAGGAGAACATGTTCCTTGAGCTGAGGCATGTGAAGGAGGACCGTGACGCGAAGGCCCGCGCTCTGGAGGAGAAGGATCGAATCATTGCCGAACAGGAAACAGAGTTGACAAGGAAGGACCGGGTCATCAGGGAGAAGAACAAGGCGCTTGCGAAGAGGGACAAGAAGATCAGCGACCTTGAGGAGCGTCTTGAGGAGTCGAGGGAGGGCCGCTATGGTCGTAGGCGCGGCAACTCGAAGAAAGCCAGTGCCGCAGAGGATGAGACAAAAGACGACGGCCCTGATCAGTCAAATGACAATCCCGGCGGAGCCGACCGCCAGCAGGGAGAGGATGAATATGACGGCAGGACGCCTCAGTACCCGGTGACGGAAGACAACACCGGAGACGGAAAGGGCAGCTCATCCACGGGCCGCACTTTCAACCCGGAGAACAGGCCGGAAGAGTACAGCACCATGAGCCTGCTGAACATGTCCGGCTTTGATGAGATGAAAACGCTTCTGAGGAAGACCGACCATAAGTTTGACCGAGGGTGTCTCCCGGAAGGGGCGGTGATCAAGGACAGGCGCATTGACACGTTCTATACGATGAAGACTGTCCTGATAAAGGAGACGATAGAGAAGCTTCGCGTGAGACTGCCTGGCGAGAAGTCCGCGCGCTGGATGTACATCCCTATGCCGGGCGATGAGTCCAGGCGTCCTGTCGGCGGTACGAAGGCCTCCCCCGAGCTTCTTCAGGCCCTGTCCTACGTGACCTACGTGAAGCGCGTCTCGCTCGGGAACCTTCTCCGACAGCATCAAGACACCGGGATGCGCATATCCAAGAACACGCTTCGCAACTGGCTGAAGAAAGGGAAGCGCCATCTTGACAGGCTGATAATGGATCTGAAGGACAAGGCTCTGGAGAAGGACAGCATCGTGAACTGCGACGAGACGTGGTGCAAGGTGAGGCGGTTCAACAAGTACCTTAAGAAGTACATGTGGGTTCTTGTGAACAAGGCCGAGAGGATAGTGATCTTCTTCCACGATGAGGGGTCGAGGGGCCGGAAGGTCCTCACGGACTTCATGGGCGAGGCCGAGGTGAGGGCTATAATGACCGACGGCTACACGGCGTACAACTTCCTCGACGGGAGGCTGGGAGTCGACCACCTGATCTGCATGGCGCACGCGCACGTGAAGTTCAAGAAGGCCCACAGTCTGGGCAAGGACTCGTCCGCCATCAGGTTCATAGAGCTGATAGAGAGGCTGTACGAGCTGGAGCGGAGCTACAAGGCCGGAGGCTTTACCGCGCGGCAGGTATACGATGCGCGCCAGTCAGCGGAGACCTCTGATATCGAAAGACGGCTGAGAGCCCTGCTGACCGAGGAACTGAGGAAGGAGAACCCGAAACGAAGCTACTACATGGAACAGGCGCTGAGCTACTTCGACCACTTCAAGGACGGCCTTTTCCTTTACCGCAGGGACGGGCGATACCCGATAGACAACAACCTTGCGGAACGTCAGGTGAGACCGTTCACGGCATTGCGGAAAGTGATCCAGCACTACGGCAGTGACGAAGGCGCGGAGATGGCCTCGGTCTACTTGGGCGTGGTGAGCACGGTGAAGCTAGCGGGGGTGTCGGTGTGGCGTTTCCTCGGAGACTTCTTCGAGGACGCGGTGACAGGCGGCAGGAAGCATCTTGGACACCTGAGGCTGTCGCCAGCGTAGAAAAAGTAAAAAAATAATCAACAAGAAATACCAAAAACGGACAATTATTGGCCTGGCGACGGGTCGAGCGGACGCTATGTCTCTGACTTTGAGCTGAGTCCAAAAATTGACCACTAACATATATTCAAATATATATTAAATAAGATTATGACAATTCGCAACGCAAATAAAAATGACATAGAAGGTATTGTAAGGATACATTGTAGTGCATTCAAGGGATTCTTTTTAACAAGCCTTGGTGCCGACTTCTTGAAGTTCTATTACTTAAACTTTGTAAGAAGCAAGGAAACTGTTACCTTGGTGGCTGAGGACGGCAACAGGGTTGTTGGTTTTTCTGCCGCGACTACAAATTGCAAAGGATTCAATAGTCGACTGATAAAGAGCAATTTGTTTAGTTTTGGCATGCTAGCCCTGAAATTGGTTTTCACAAACCCGAAAGCATTACTTCGTCTAGTTAAGAACCTGACCAAGAAAAGTTCTGAAATTGATGACAATGAAGAGTATGCGGAGTTGTATTCTATTGGAGTAGATCTAAGTCAGCAAGGAAAAGGTATCGGCAAACTCATGTTGACAGAAACTGAAGTTGCTCTTATGCATAAAGGCGTTGAAAAGGTATCGCTGACAACCGACTATAACGACAATGAGCAAGCTATAGGTTTCTATAAATCAATGGGCTACAAAACACTCTATGAGTTTGTAACGTATCCCAATCGAAAAATGTACAGATTCATAAAAACATTATAATGAAACTACTATTATTGCCTCCATACTTTACACCAGAAAAGCAATCGAGTGCTATGCTCGATCATCAAAGATATGAAGCTTTTGCTAAGGCCGGTATGGAGATGTCTCTTTTTGCTCCAACGCCGACTCGAGGCATCTCTAATGAGGTACGAGAGACATACCGGAATCGCAAACATGAACTGATGTACAATAATAGGATGTCAGTTACACGTTATCCATTAATACGAGAGGGAAAAAATCCAATCGGACGCGCGATAAGATATTTTCTGGGTTTTGCAAAGCAGTTTTTTATCGGAATACGGCAAAAAGATGTCGATTGTATTTTTTTAGTCAGCACACCCCCGATTCAAGGTGTGTTGGGTGGTCTGCTTAAAAAGCGCCTTAAAGTACCTTTTATCTATAATATTCAAGACATTTTTCCAGATTCCCTTGTGGGTTCCGGCTTGGCGAAAAGGGATGGATTACTATGGAAAATAGGTTGCAAAATAGAAAAATTCACATATCATTATGCGGACAAGATAATCGTAATTTCAGAGGATTTCAAACGCAATCTCCTTGCTAAAGGAGTTCCCGAGCATAAAATAGAAGTAGTGTATAACTGGGTCGATCAAAATGCTGTTGTTCCAATACCAAAGAATGAGAATCCTCTCTATGACGAGTTCGGAATCAACCGCGAAAAGTTCAATGTGGTTTATGCCGGTAATCTTGGTAACGCTCAGAATATTGATGTAATCATAGACGCAGCAAAAATTATGGTTGAGAATAAGAATGTGGAATTTCTTATTTTCGGATCAGGAGGATTGAAAGATAAGTACGTAGAAAAAATAAAGTATGACAATATTGTCAATGTGCGTTTCTTCCCTCTACAACCTATAGAGCGCGTATCACAAGTATACGGATTAGGAGATGTCTGCGTAGTAAGCTGTAAACCTGGTCTAGGAGGTGCGGCAATGCCATCTAAGATGCTCTCTATCATGTCGGCAGGGAGAGCCGTTGTAGCAAGCTTTGATAAAGGAGAATTAACTTATATTTTAGATAGATATAAGTGCGGTCAATATGCACCTGCTGGAGATGTAAACGCATTTGTTAAAGTGCTTCGCACGATATCTGACAATCATGAAAAATGCGAAGAAATGGGACGCAATGCACGTCACCTGATTCTTGAGCGTTTTACTCGTGAGTACGGAACTCAAAGGTATGTGGATATTATCAAGTCTGTAGTAAAACGACAAGATTAATACAAACTCTGGTTTTACACTATATATAGTTATATTGTTTATTAGCAACTCGGTTTATTAATAATGAAACGAATATTTGATATTGTAGCAAGCGGTCTTGGTTTGTTGGTCTTGAGTCCATTGTTTTTGGTCATTGCGATATGGATAAAATTAGACTCGCCGGGACCAGTTTTTTATAGGCAGGTACGCGTTGGACGGCACAATAAGGATTTCCGCATTTTCAAGTTCCGGTCAATGAGGGTCGGGGCTGACAAGGGAAGCCTTGTAACTATCGGTGGACATGATCCGCGAGTTACGCGCAGCGGCTACTTCATACGCAAGTTCAAGATTGATGAACTGCCTCAGCTAATCAATGTTTTCATCGGCGACATGAGTCTGGTGGGTCCGCGCCCGGAAGTAAGGCATTATGTCGATTATTGGACACCGGAACAAATGCATGTGCTGGATGTCCGACCAGGCATCACTGACCCGGCATCCATTAAATTCCGCAATGAAAATGAGTTGATGGAGAAGGCAGAGAATCCTGAAGATTACTATATCAATGTGATTATGCAGGAGAAAATCAAATTATATCTGGAGTATGTACAAAACGCATCATTCTGGTATGATATCAAATTGATCTTCAAAACATTTTGGGTGATCGTCAAAGAGCGTTAAATTAGAGACTTTTAAAATAACAATACAATGAGTACAGATTTGAAAAGAAGAAATGTACCTTTCAGCCCGCCAGATATGACGGAGGCAGAGGCAAATGAAGTTCGTGATGCTATTCTTAGCGGATGGATTACTACCGGTCCGCGAACAAAGAAACTTGAAAAAGAGATTTCCGGATATGTCCATACGGAGAAGACGGTCTGCCTGAATTCGGCGACTGCTTCTATGGAGATGGCTCTTCATATACTTGGTGTCGGTCCCGGTGACGAGGTGATTGTTCCGGCCTATACTTATACTGCGTCGGCATCTGTCGTCGCTCATGTCGGTGCTACCATTGTCCTGGTGGATTCTCAGAAGGACAATGTCGAGATGGACTACAGCAAGTTGGCAGATGCTATCACAGAGCGCACCAAAGTCATTGTCCCTGTGGATATTGCTGGTATCTGCGCTGATGTGGATAAGGTTCGTGAGATAGTGAACCGTCCTGAAATTCTGGCAAAATTCCATCCTGCAAATGATATTCAGAAGCTTCTGGGCCGTATCGCCATTTCCAATGACTGCGCTCATTCATTTGGAGCTTCGCGTCATGGCAAGATGGCTGGCGAGATTGCTGATTTTTCTTCGTTCTCTTTCCATGCGGTGAAGAATTTCACTACTGCCGAAGGCGGCGCATTGACATGGAATCTGCCGTTCGGAAACGAGAAGGTGGAGCGCCAGCAGGTGTATTGCGGAAGTCCTGTGCCTTTCATTGAGGGTGAGTCCTGGAACGAGTTTATCTACCGTCTCTCCCAGTTGTTCTCGCTTCATGGTCAGAACAAGGATGCGCTCGCGAAAACGAAGCTAGGTGCATGGGAGTACGATATCATTGGCCCATGGTACAAATGCAACATGACCGACATCATGGCGGCTCTCGGTCTCGTCCAGTTCGAGCGTTACCCGTCAATGCTGGAGAAGCGCCACGAGATGGTTTCATTGTACAATGCCGGCATCGATGCTCTCAACGCTAGCCTCAATGCAGACCACCAGGTCAAGTATCTGAATCACAGGGCTCCAGATCATTGTTCTTCGCACCATCTTTACCTGGTCCGTCTTCAGGGCCGCACCCGCGAAGAGGCCAACAAAGTTATCGAGCAGATGGCCGAGCGCGGCATCGCAACCAATGTCCACTACAAGCCTCTCCCGATGATGACCGCCTACAAGGCTCACGGCTTCGACATCGCCGATTTCCCGAACGCCTATCACCTGTTCGAAAATGAAATCACGCTTCCTCTGAACACCAAAATGTCAATGGAGGATGCCGAGTACGTGATAGCGAATTTCGTGGAGATTGTGAAGGGAATGTAGCTGATAGATGAACTAGTCGCTCGAATTTTGGTGTAATCTGTGGGATTATACAGGATTCGAGCGAATTATTTTCGTTTGGGTGACAATGAGACTATTACGTACATTTTCATTGACAAGTATCTTGGAGATGGCTGGTCTGCGTTTAGCGGGCGCAACCCCAGAGTGAAAAAGGTTCTCATACGCGAATGGCAATAGCTGACAAATATGGTATTCCTGTGGTGGAGGACGCAGCTGAGGGAATGGGTTCGTATTTCGAAGGAAAAGTGCTTGGCACTTTCGGCAAGTATGGCGTTTTGTCTTTTAACGGTAATAAGATGATTACCACATCGGGTGGTGGCGCGCTTGTCTGTCGTGATGAGAAGGATGCAAACGAGATTATGTGGTATGCTACCCAGGCTCGCGATGCTTACCCGTATTATCAGCGTACCGCAATTGGCTATAATTATCGTATGTCGAATGTTTGTGCTGGAATTGGCCGTGGTCAAATGACTGTGCTTGATTCTCATATCGCGCACCATAGGCACGTACAGCGGCTGTATGAGGAGTTATTGGCAGATGTTCCAGGCGTTCATATTCATAAGCAGCCGGCTGATGCGCGTTTCGATGCGAATTTCTGGCTTTGTGCGGCTACATTGGATCCGGATGTGTATATTAAGGGGCAGGAAAATGCTTATAAGGAGGTCATTAAGACAGCAGTGGGTGATGCTGCCGGTGTGATTCACGCGGTGGATTCGGCTACTATTGATTGTCAGCCAAATGCGAATGTGGAGGCGCTGCGTGTGTTTATGCTGAATAAGAAGATAGAGGCTCGTCCGATATGGAAGCCTATGCATAAGCAGCCTGTGTATGCCGGTGCTCCTGTCTATTCGAATGGTGTGGAAGAGGATTTGTTTAAGGTGGGTTTTTGTCTTCCTGCGGGGCCGTATGTTTCTGATGAGGATGTGAGGTATATCGTGGAGTGTATTAAAGAGGCGATGGGACGCTCGCAAAGCGAGTTGTAATTAGAACTTGTTAGGAGAAACAAGCATTCAGCGATATAGATTGTTGCTTATGACCCAATGCGAGGTGTGGCTAAAGAAATACCAGGAAATGAGGGCTTTCATCGAATCCCATCGCCGCAATCCTTTCCGCCACGTGGGGAGAAGTACAGGAGAGTGAACCAATATGAATAACCGCGTCATGCCGGCCTAATCGAGCATCCCGTTAGCGATGAGTTGTTGGTTTTGAATTATCAAATGAGTGATTTGTAGTATTGTGGAATGAACAAACGAGATAAAAAAAGAAGAAAAGACTTGATACGTACTCGTAGGCGGGCTATTACACGGAAACGGGTTAAGAAGAAACCTAAAGATAGGCCGGGGAAGTCACATCTTCCTGCTGGAGGTGTTCCTCAAGATGTTCGTAGGTCACCAGAAGTACTGGCGGCACCCAAAGATTTCAGACTACTTCATAACACAGAGGAGTGTGTCAATTTCTTTAAAAAGGTTAGGAGTCGCAATAATGCAGTAATGAATTATGGCCGGATGGAGATTAGAATTGATTTGAGCCGAATAGACCACATTGATTTTGCCTCTACAATGATGCTTGACGCAATCTGTGAAGAGCTAGCATCGTCGAATCCTGTTTGCAATGTTTATGGAACCTCTCCATTAAGAGATGATTGCCGTCACTATTTACTTGACTCTGGATTCTTAAACAATAAATACAATGAGTTTGGAAGGAAATATCCGGATATGGGTCATAGTGCAAACATTAAGATTGAGAGGGGCCAAACTAGGCTTGAGGACTCGGATATTCAAAAGGTTGTAGATATTGAAAAACGTATTTGCAAGCATGTTACTGGAGTGGAGGGAAAGGAGTTCGCTCACATCAATATGATCAAGGAGATTTGCGGCAATACGGTTGACTGGAGCGAGGCTGTTCATGACCAATGGATATATGGTACAAAGTTTGAGGATGATAAAGTGATTGTTGTGGCTCTGGACCTTGGGAAAGGAATTCTTGAGTCTATTAGTAGAAAGTTCTCCGCCTTGATCAAGGATATGCTTGAAAGTAATTCTCATGTGGAAATATTGGAAGGTGCATACGAGAGGAAGTATGGTTCGAAGTCGGGAAAGCCCAATCGTAACAGAGGCCTCCCTAGTATTAAATACGCAAATGAAAAGGGACAAATCAAAGATCTTGTTGTGATTACCAATAACGTTTTGCTCGACTTTACTGATAAGAATAATAGTTGTAAATTTGTGGCAAATAAGTCTCGAGGTTTCAAAGGGACGCTCTATAGTTGGCGAATTGATGCCTCGTGTTACAAGAAAACATAGAAGATATGAAAACATATATTGTATCTAAAGATTACTTCCCTCTGACTGGATTAAGGTACTGCAAGCGTTCAGCGCATTCAGGGGAGGATTTTTATCACCAAAAGCTCAATACATGGTTTGCTGATGCATATGAGAACCAGGAGAGGATATCCGTTGTCCTCGATGGGGGGGAAGATGGATATGGTCCGTCTTTCTTGGATGAAGCCTTTGGTAATCTTGTGTATGATTTTGGATTGGAGATTGTGAGACAATGGCTCACGATAGATTCATCTGGAGATCCAGAATGGGGAGAAAGCATTGAAACGGAAACATTTCCGATATGGGAGGAAAATCGAAAAAAGAAGATTGCTCCTCTAAAAACAGAGGAACACGAAGAATGGTTCAGAATTGAGGACGGGAAGCTGGAGAAGAAAGTCTGGCTTCACAAAACTGAACAAGAATAACCCATGTTTCAAGGATGGAGTTCTAGTGATTATTTGGTGGCGACCCAAATAGTCATTGCCGTGATAGATATTCTTATCACGGCTTTCGTTGCATTTTGGGTGGTACAGTCTGTTCAGAGTAAGATTGATAGTGAGAAGGTTCTGAAAGATTTTTTCTCAAAAGAACTGATACAGTTGCGCTCTGATTTGCGGTCATTCTTGGATAAACTGATAGCAGGTGGAGTTGAGGCCCAGTCTATTAAAAGAGGGCATCATCTGTTAAGTGTAAGAATTCAAGATTTGCTTTCTGCTATTAACAAGAAATATGGAATCGATAAACGGTTTCTAAAAGCATACCGGCTTAATCTGATGAAGATTGTTGAAGCAGACGATAACTACGTACAATCCTTTAGTACAAATGGTATGGTGACACTCAAGGAAGAAACGGTCTCCGAGTTGCATGCACTTCGTACGAATAACGACCATCTCTTTAATGATATCCTTCTGAAACTATATGAAACAAGATAGGAAAACGGCATTTCGGACCATTGTCACTATCGCTTCAGTTGTTCTTTGTTTAGTGGCATTTGCCCTATTTGTGGTTGCCATTTTTGCCGACAGTAGCAATAGTATACCTCATCAAGATGACGTAAAAGTCCATGTCTATTATCTGAATGATAATGATAGCATTATTAATCGCCTCCAGCAGGATGTGTCACGTTTAACTAGGATAGTTGAGGACTTTCAGGAAGACACGCTGGAGTAAGCGTTCACTTCTCCGCCTTGCCTTTTGAAAAATAGGATTCACCTTTGCCGAAATCAAATTTCAAGGCAAATGGAAACAAAGAACCAAACAGCACAGGAGTCCGCCCAGTCGGGCGTAGTTGATTATGCAGCGGCGCTGCGTCAGTATCACAGATACGGCCGGGGTCGTTCGATGAAAAAGTTTTGCGAGGACGAGGGGTACGACTACTGGAAGTTCTGCAAGCTGGCGAGAGAAGGTCAGAGCGAGATGGGTGCGAAGATCATCGCGGACAAGCATCCCGTTTTCATAGAGGTAAATCCAGATGTGCCTCAATCATCGGTGCAACGCGATGAGCCGATGAGGGTTTGTGAGATCCGCATCCGGTTCAACAATGGTCTGGTTATGAGTCGCAAGGGCGGTGATGTGGAGGAGGTCATAAGTGCAATCCGCAAGATTCTGAACTGAAGGATCAGAATGCAAAGCTGATCGATGCGGTAGCCGCCTTGGAGCGAAGGCTTGCCGAATCTGACGGTCGTGACCGGAGAATGGTTGAGGAGTTCTATAAGGGGATGATAGAGGATATGAGGGCGGCTCAGGAAAAGACTTGCGCATCTTATGAAGGCCAGTTGTCAGACTTACGCAAAACGATATCGGAGCTGACCGCTCAAATCTCCGCCCTTGCGCTCAGCAGTAAGGTAAACGCCGGTAAACTCTACGGTCGCAAGTCGGAGAAATCAAGTCGTCTTGGTAAGCGTCGTGATGACGATGATCGCAACAGCGGCAAGGACAACTTCGATGACACTGCGGGGTCTGACAGTGGAGCCAATACTGAGGTTCCGCGGAGTAATCCATCTTCCGGAGACACCGTGAGTGCTGTCCAGAAGAGGTTGCTCAGGACTCATCCCGGAAGTGAGGTGAAAGTTGAGCGCACCGATTACTCGAAAGCGGCTGCATATACGGACAGTCCGACATATCACAGGCTTGAGGACTACTATAAACTGCCGGAAGGAGCATATTATGTGACAAGGAATGGAAAGATAGACAAGAACTTCGTGAAGGTTATCTTGTTCACCCCGGCGAAGGTAGAGGAACACATCTACGAGACGGCCACGGTACGCTTCGGCAATGAGGAAGACATCCGGACACTTGATACAATAACGGTAGACCGCCCGATAGCAGGTTGCTGCTTCGGTACAGATACCCTTGGCTACATATTGATGGAGAAGTTCTGGTATAATACTCCGTTCGAGCAGATAGCGAGGAAACTCAGGGCTCTTGGCCTACGGATGTCGAAATCGACTCTCGGAGACAATATCCACAGAGCCATTGAGTATATGCGCGGCAAGATGAAGGAATATTGGGAACGGGCAATGCTTACAGCGGGTTACTGGATGATAGACGAGACTCCCGGTCTGGTAGGATGCGAGGATGCCGACGGCAACAGGGTCTATAGGAAAAAGTACTTCTGGAGCATCACAGCCAAGGTGCTGAGACTCTCCTGGCTGTTCTACGAGGAGGGCAGTCGTGGCGCGAAAGCCATCAAACCGTACCTTGAGAAGTTCATCTGGTTCTACACAACTGACGGATATGTCTGCTATAAGGTGTTTGACATGACAGACGAGGAACTGGCGAAACTGGAAAGTCCTCCTCGTGGAGGAGTCAAGAAGAGGAGTGCTTGTCTCGTTCACATTCGATGTCTGTTTGTTAACGCATTGGAAGAGAACTACGATGAGGCGATGTGGTTCATAGACAGAACAGGGATGGTCTTCGCAAAGGAACACTGCTTCAAGGAGCAGGACATGACAAGCGCTGAAAGATATGCTGCCAGGCTCAAGCCGGGCAGCACTGCCGACTTGATGCGTTCGATAGAGGATAGACTTGCCGACTATGCTCTGTCTGATGATGCCGGATGTGGTGAACTGCTGAAAAAAGCCATGCGATATGCAAGGGCCGAATGGCCAGCGATGAAACGTGTACTTGAAAGCGGAGATGTCGAGGTGTCGAACAATATCAGCGAGCAGAGCGTAAGGAAACTCAAGATGGACCTCCGCAATGCCGGCAATATCGGAAGCGAGAGCTCTGCGGTGGACAACGCCTTCATGTACTCGGTGATCGAGAGCTGCAAACACAATGAAATCGACCCCGGCAAGTACATCAGCTATCTTCTCGGCAAACTGAAAACCGCCCATGAAGGCGAGGACCTGACAGCCCTCCTGCCGTGCTACTGCAGCCTGTAAACCCTTAAAATCAACGATTGTTAAACAAAATCTTCCAAATACCAGCTGAAAATCAATGGGTTGGAGAAGTGAACGCTTACGTCAAAACGACCGGAAACAGATATAAAATTGAAATTTTGATGAGTCGGACGCAGAAATTGAAGGAATTGTCTGCTGCTTCGCTCAGATTGAAAACATTTAACGTGAATCCCTTTAACAGGCATTGTGTTCGATAAATAATTATTATATTTGTTGAGTTATTTATGCAGCGGCAGGTCATATCTGCCTGTGCACAAATGTATTAAAAGAGTAAAACTATGAGGTATCCGTGTTTTGATGACATAGAGGTGAGTAGGGATTGGGCTTTTGAGAATGTCCGATCGACAGAACAGTGGACTCATGGATATCATAGGTATCCTGCTAAATTCTTGCCAAATGTGGTTAAGAAAATAATTGAAGACCATAAACTTGTAAATTGCGTCGTGGCTGATTTCTTTGCCGGCTGCGGAACTACTTTGGTTGAGGCGAAAGTTCATGGCATTAGTTCTGTTGGAACGGATATTAATCCTATAGCGACGTTGATCACTAGAGTGAAAACAACTCCTATAGAGCCTTTATACTTAGAAGCAAGTTATAATGTGCTTGTTGAAAAGTTTAATGAATATCGTGAACGTGATTATTCTGAAGTCGTTACTCATGAGCGTTTAGATTATTGGTTTAGGCCAGAAGAAAAGGGCAAGATTGCTTACTTGTATGCGATTGTAAACAGAATTGAAGATGTTGCTATTAAGGAGTTTTTTCTTGTATCAATATCTCATATTCTTAAGAATTGTTCATGGTGGTTACAATCTAGCACAAAGCCACAGCGTGATCCGCATAAAGATATCCCTGATCCATTTGAATCTTTCAAGAAGCATACGAGTCAAATGTTGAGAGGAAATCAGGAATTTTATAATGAATTGCAGAATAGAGGCTTTTTAGATGTGCCGTGTGATATTTCGTTAGCTGATGCGAGAAAGACGCCAATAGCAGATAATTCTGTGGATGTTGTGATCACATCACCTCCATATGTAACCTCATACGAATATGCAGATATTCATCAGCTGACAGGCTACTGGATGGAGTATTTTTCAGACATCTTGGCATTCAGAAAACAGTTTATAGGAACATCCTATTCTGACAACAGGTCATCAGATACAAATGGAAGCGCATTGGCTAGAAAAATTGTATCGCAATTGTTAGAGAAGGATAAAAGAATGGCGTATGATGTTGCAAACTATTTTAACGATATGCAAAGTGTCGCGAATGAAATGTACAGGGTGGTGCGCAAAGGAGGTTTGGCTTGTATAGTAATAGGAAATACGACATATAAGGATGTCCATGTCCGGTCCGCAGAAGTGTTTTTCAATCATCTTATTCATGCTGGATTTAGGAAAAAGGATGTCATTAAGCGCAATATACCAAATAAACTGATGCCGACACTAAGGGATAAAAGGACTGGTAAGTTTACGACATTGGATAATAAGGATTGTAAGCAGGTGTATCCTGATGAGTATATCTTAATAGTGAAAAAGTAATTATGGCAGTAATAAAACAAAACAGTATGCCGTTTAAGCCCTATGCGAGGCTTATGAATATACTCGGGGATCAGTTGATCACAGATAAGATTGTTGCTGTTATTGAGGTGCTCAAGAATTGCTATGATGCGGACTCTCCATCTGCAGAGGTCCGTTTTGGTAATCTTGATAAGATAGACTTAAATGATCTACCTCTGGATGAGCAGGCATATATTGAGATTAGCGATACGGGTTGTGGCATGTCTCTGGAGAAAATCCAGAATGTGTGGTTGCGTCCTGCGACTCCTGATAAGTTAAAAAAGAAAAGTCAAAAACTTATTAGAACACCTAAAGGTCGGGTTGTGCAAGGTGAAAAGGGTATTGGTCGTTTTGCAATTCACAAACTCGGAGAAAAAATTGAGTTATATACGAAAGCAGAGGGTGAATCCGAGGTGAAACTAGTTATGGATTTTTCGGATTATGACCCTGATAATATAAATCTATTCAATCAGAACACTTCGTACAAGTTATTGGAGGAGGTAAATAATACTTGGTATGAAAACTTTCCACCAGAAAGAGTAAACACTCCTTCTGGGACAATAATAAGGATTTATAATCTTCGAGAGCATTGGACTAAAAGTGATTTTAAGAATTTATATAAAAGCATTCAGCGACTAATACCGCCATTTGATAAGAATGCAGATACGCTGGGAATAAAGATAAAACGAGACTTCGAAGTTACGATGTATGTAGATGACAAGCAATATGTCTCGGAGGATGTGATGACTTTCGATGATGTGATTGAACGAGCCCAGTTTACCATTATCGGAGCTGTTGACGAAAAAGCTAATATTAAGTTTGATTATAACACGAGTATCTATCACCGAGAAATTCATGACGAATTCAATTTGTTTGACTCTGACGAGACATCAAAGCGTAATTATAATCTTACTGGTATAAAAGAAATACTTAAGACGGGACGCAAACCCGAATGTGGGGAGTTTTGCTTTACTTTTTATGCCTTTGATTTAAAAAAGCCGGACAGGACAATCCTTAATGAGGATCTTAAACGATTTATCAAAGAAAACTTCGTATATGTTCTGCGTGACGGCTTGCGAGTTTACCCTTATGGAGAACCTGGTGTTGATTGGCTAGATTTAGATAAAAAAAGATCTACAATCAAGGCGGGGCAGTTTATAAGTTATAACGATCTCACAGGTTTTGTGTATATCACACAAGAACATAATCCGAAACTTAAAGATGCATCAAATCGTCAAGGAATTGTCAATTCGGATGGAGCCTACGATGATTTTAGAAATCTTGTTACCGCAGTAACAGAAATCTTCAATTCGGAAATTAAGATTGATAAGATAAAATCAGAAATAAAGCGACAAGAGAGGTTTAATCAGGCTAAAAGTGTGTTGGATAATTCATTCGAGGCATTGAATAAGGCGCTTCTCAAAAGTGATAATCAATCCACCTTGTTAGTCGCTCAGCAGTTTATAAATGTATACAAAAATCATTTGTCCGTTATAGAGGATAGAATGAAAACGGTTGAGGATTTGGCTGGATTAGGAATGGCTGTTGAAAAATCTTCTCATGATGCACTGCGTGTTTTATCTTTGATGAGTATCAATATTAAGAATGTAATAGCTTCAATTAATAGGAATGGTTGTGAAAAACAAGATGTAATATCCTTTTTGACGGATATGGATGATAATCTCAGGCTTGTTTATGACGATTTGCAATTGATTCAGCCATTGTTTAAGATACAACGTAAAACGACTGAGAACGTTTCTGTAAAGGATTGTATTAAAACTGTTTTGAGGTACTTTAGATATGAAATTCAAAATAAAATAGACACTAATATTGACAATATCTCGGAGGACTTGTACATCGAAACAAATAAGGGAATTATCTTACAAATTTTAATTAATCTCATAGACAATGCAATATACTGGATAAACGAATCAAAAAATAGTCCTCGTCAGTTGTTCTTTAGATTAAATTCATCTGAGCAGACATTGATTGTGTCAGATAGTGGAAATGGTATCAGGGAAGAAATCGTGCCGCTAATTTTCGATGAGTTTGTATCTATGAAGTCAAATGGACGTGGATTAGGATTATATATCGTGCGTGAGTTGTTATATAGAATTAACGCGGATATCGCAGTGTTGGAAAATCCTGCTGATAAGATTCTTTCTGGTGCTAATTTTATCATTAAATTCAAGAATGAGGAGGAGAATTGATGAACGGTGTTATATTGTTTGCTGATAATAATGTTTTTGAAGAAGGCTGTTTCGAAAACAACCTATTTACAAAGCTCAAGAATGGGAATGAATATGTTGTGCTTCCTATCAGTTCTCTTGAGGCCTTAGATGAAACCTTAAAGAATGTATCCACGTTTAAGGCTTTAATACTTGACTGGAACTTCAATCGTGATCAGATAGATGATATCTCAGGACTTAGTTTACCGATTGCAACCCCTGAAGGTTTACTGTTGGATGCGAATATTTACTCTTTGGTATATATTTATTCCCAAAGTGATTTGCCTGGACAGATAAAGTCAAAGTTGCAGGACAAGTTCGGTGGGAAAATATGCTTTAAGAGGAAGGGATGTCCTGAGAATATTGAAGAAGATGTGAAATCTATAAAGGATGATATTTCTAAATTTGAGAATAGTAACAAGCAGATGGAAATTCCATTGGTTTGGAGTCAAGCTATAAATCAATCTGTTCGTGATATTTTTGTTGAATTTGAACAAGCAAATCCTAACTGGATAAAAGAAATTTTGGATACTGCCAAATCTGATGGGGCGGAGCCTACTTCAGAAGTTATAGATGTCTTTCATCATATTCTGAATGAGTCTCTTGTTCAGAATAAATCTTTGAGAGAGGGCTTGAATGAATATCAATGTGACGAAGAACCAGTTCCAGAGGAAAGTACAGCGAGATTGTATAGACGGATTCTTTATACAAGAATCCATAAGGATACTCCTCTTATGACAGGAGATATCTTTAAATTTACTGATGATGAATATGGAATTTTAATAACTCCTGAATGTGAGGTGGGAAGACGCAAAGACTCAAATCTTGTGTTTTTAGTGTTTAAAAAAATGCTATAGATGCATATCTTCAAAAGAATAATTCTTATACTCGAGGTGGAGATGAGTACGAGAATAAAAGTAATAATAGTAAAGGTAAGTTAAAAAAAGTGTTTAATAATGACAGTATGAGTCATCACATATTGCCTTCTTTCCCTTATGATGATTCGTGTGATAAGGCAGCATGTATAGAATTTGAAACAGCATTTACAATCCGTAGTGTCGATGACTACAAGGACAAAAGGACTGATTACAAACTGAATGCTCCATATATACATCAATTAAGGCAGAGATACGTCGCGTATTTTGGCAGATATGGTGTTCCTGCAATTCCTGATAGTTTGAGGGTTTATAATTTAAAGTGATGTGGATGCCATTCATATATGTTTATATGCTGGGGACTGTCGTGAAATGCCAAAAAAGTTTTTAACTTTCCTAATGAATTGATTGATAACGCAATAGAAATTTCCGTCGAAGATGAGAAATTGGGGAATCGCAAAATTAATCTGCATGTCAAAAGTACGAAATTTTTCTGAAATAGCGCCAAACATTGCGTTTCCGGAGTTCATTTTTTATGACCTCATCTTCCTGAAACTGAAACATGCAATCAATGTGAAGCTCTTGTGGGAAACTTGTTCCCTTGTATTTAAAAACATACAAAAAAATCGTCCGAAACGACCGGGATCAGATATAAAATTGAAATATTGATGAGTCGGATGCAGAAATTGAATTGACTTGACTGCCGATTCGCTTAGATTGAAAAGAATAAGTTGCACCTCAATACGATAGAATCTCAATTATGCGACTTAGGTGTACAGGTGATTTGGTATGAAGACCATAAAGAGGTGCCAGAGATATTGAGGATGATTATCGCTCCTTTGCAGTAAGATGTGAAAAAATCACTATATTTGCCCAAAATAACATCTGAAGGTATGCTTATAAGGTACTCGGTAGAGAATTTTCTTTCTTTCAATCAAAGGACTGAATTTTCGATGATTCCAGGCAAAGGCTCTTTGAAAAAAGAGCATAAGGCGCCGGCAATCAATGGCGTCAGCGTGCTTAAAACTAGTATAATTCTTGGGGCCAATGCATCTGGCAAATCGAATCTCATCAAGGCCATGGCTTTCGGGCGATTCATGGTCGTGAAAGGCTTTCCTGCCGGACAGATGATTGATTATGAAAAATATCGTTTGAACAAATCTTCAGCTGAAAGTAATTCTAGAATGGAATTCGAAATTCAGGCTGACGGCAAGAATTATGCTTATGGATTTGTCTTCAATAACACTCGGATTGTTGAAGAATGGCTATATGAAGTCACAAAGCGTTCGGAGAAAAAGATATTTGAACGTAATCCGCAATTTACAGGCAACTATGATTTGGCTCTGCTTCTGAAATTGAACGAGAAGGAGGAAGACAGGCAGTTTATCCGTTTCACGGCAAAGGGAACTCCGGATAACCAATTGTTTTTGAGGGAACTGATAGTGCGTAAAGTCGCCGAGAATGTAAGTTGCTTGAGCGATATAACCTCAGTTTACAACTGGTTTCTCAATACATTGAAAATCGTCTTTCCGGAGGATAAGTATAACGTCGGTTTGGAGTCCGAGGTCAATGATAATGAACGGTTAAATACCATCTACAAAGAATTGCTCAAGTATTTTGGGACAGGAATCGTGGGGGTATGCCTGGAAGATGTCGAGCCGAGCAGTGTCGTTATACCGGATTTTATCCTTTCCGGGATAAAAGAGCGCCTGATGAATTCCAAGAGTGAAAACGTGAGGAGCATATTGGGCCTCAACAACTATACCTACGTTCTGTCACGTGAAGGGAGCGGCCTGAAGTTCCAGCAACTTAAGACAAAGCACCTCACAAATGAAGGGAAAGAGGTCTTGTTTGAGACGAAGGATGAATCTGATGGAACGAATCGAATCATTGACCTTATACCTCTGCTCATAGACTTGATTGAGGGTAATAATGTCTTTATTATTGATGAAATGGAGCGTAGTCTTCATCCCAATCTCATATATGGCATCTTCGACTTATTCCTCGGTTCGTCATCGAGTACACACAGCCAACTTATTGTAGCGACGCATGAGTCTTCTCTTCTCACCCAGAAATTGTTCAGGAAGGATGAAATATGGTTTGTTGTCAAGGATGACAATGGAACAAGTCATATGCATTCATTGGAAGATTATAATGTCCGCTTCGACAAGGAAATCCGAAAAGACTATCTTCTCGGACGTTTCAAAGCCATTCCTCGTATAGGGAACAGGTATGACCTATCATTAAAACTTAGTAAAGATGCCTAGAGAAAGTACTCCACTAGTCCGTAAAAGTGGCTTTTTGGTGGCTGAGAAGTTTTATGTTCTTGCCTATGATAACTGATTCTAAAACTTATTGAATGTAGAAAAATACGATAGCGGCAATGATACTTAAATGGATTTTTGATAGAGTGGTGGCCTTGTTGGGCTTGCTCGTTTTGTGGCCGGTATTGGTGGTCGTGGCAATTATGGTGAAAGTGAAGATGCCTGGAGGGCCTGCGTTCTTCGTGCAGAAACGTGTGGGCAAGGATGGCAAACTCATTAATTGTCATAAGTTTAGGACGATGACGGTCAAACATAATGGTTCGACGGTTTCTGTCGCAGGTGATTCGAGGATTACTCCGTTCGGAGCTGTTCTGCGTCATTATAAATTGGATGAGCTTCCTGGATTGTGGGATGTGTTGGTAGGCAACATGTCTTTTGTGGCCCTCGCCCGGACGTTCCTGGTTATGCTGACAAACTCGTCGGTGATGACAGGGATGTGCTGAAGCTTCGTCCTGGCATTACAGGTCCGGCGACATTGAAATATCGACTCGAAGATGAGATGATTTCAGAGTATGTGGCGAAGAAGCAGGCTGAAGGTGATTCCAGGTCAATGCAGGAGATTGCTACGGAGTACAATGATACTGTAATTTACCCCGGACAAGGTGCGGCTTAACTGCTATTATTACAGGCACTATTCGTTCATCAAGGATGTCGAGATGATTTTCGCGACAGTGCTGCATTTCAAGGTAAAGTTCGCCGGTGAGGAAGTGTAGATTAGAGTATTTAAGTAGCTGATTTTAAGAATTCTAAAGTAAATAATACTATGTCAGAGGAAAGAAAAACAATTTACCTTTCTCTGGCGCATATGTCATAAGAGGTCTGGGAACAGAAATTTGTCAAAGAATCGTTTGACACAAATTGTGTGGTGCCGATGGACCCTAATGTGAATGCTTTCGAGAAGGATTTGGAGGCGTTCGTGAATAGCAAAACAAATGAAACTGAGCCGCTTGACAGGAATGTGGTATGTTTGTCTTCCGGCACGGCTGCAGTTCATCTCGCTCTCTTGGCTTGCGGAGTGGGTCCCGGTGACGAGGTTTGTGTACAGTCTTTCACATTCTGCGCATCTTCTCATCCGATAACCTATCTCGGCGCAAAACCGGTGTTTATCGGTTCGGAGCCGGAGACGTGGAATATGGATCCTGCGCTTCTTGAGAAGGCAATCATTGACCGAAAAGAAAAAACGGGCAAATATCCGAAGGCGATTGTCCCGGTGGCTCTCTATGGTATGCCGTACAAGATTGACGAGATCATGGCTATTGCCGACAAATACGGTATTCCGATTGTCGAGGATGCCGCTGAGGGCATGGGTTCGCGCTTCAACGGCCAGGTGCTCGGAACTTTCGGCAAGTACGGCGTGCTGTCGTTCAACGGCAACAAGATGATCACGACTTCCGGCGGTGGCGCTCTTGTCTGCCGCAATGCAGAAGATGCCAATGAGGTCATGTGGTATGCGACACAGGCTCGTGACGCCTATCCTTACTACCAGCACACTGCCATCGGCTACAACTACCGAATGTCCAATGTCTGTGCGGGTATCGGCCGTGGTCAGATGACTGTCCTCGATGCCCACATCGCTCACCATCGTCATGTGCAGAAGCTTTACGAGGAACTGCTGGCCGATGTTCCGGGCGTACATATTCATAAGCAGCCTGAGGATCCGCGTTATGATGCGAATTTCTGGCTCTGTGCAGCGACATTGGACCCTTCCGTTCACGTTCAAGGTCAGGAAAATGCCTACAAGGAGGTGATCAAGACCGCAGTGGGCGGAGCTGCAGGTGTGATTCACGCCGTAGATTGTGCGACGACCGATTGTCAGCCAAACGAAAATGTGGAGGCTCTCCGCGTGTTCATGCTGGCCAAGAAAATCGAGTGCCGTCCAGTCTGGAAGCCAATGCACAAGCAACCGGTTTACGCAGGTGCCACAGCATACACCAACGACGTGGAAACCGCTCTCTTCAAGATAGGCTTCTGTCTTCCTGCCGGCCCATACGTAACCGACGACGATGTCCGCTACATTGTAGATTGTATCAAAGAGGCGATTCGGTAGGGGATGTAACGGCTCAGAGTCCTGCAGACAGTTTCGATTTACCGTAGAATGTATCCAGATGGTCATAGGCTATCTGGATATATTCGTTTTTGAAGAGTTTGTTCTTGCGCTCCGGCCACGTTTAGTGATTGCGACACTTTAAAGTGAACTCCAAGCCAATGAGAAATTGTATCTGAGGAAAATGGTCGCACCAATCGTACTACAGCTACTGAAAGATAAAAGTAATACCGATGCTAACCTATCCGAATGGCAAACCTATTATGTCTCCCCGGAAACATGTCTGGATATTAAGAATAGCTTTCTAGATGAAACTGAATAGACTTGATAATACAATGCATTTCGAGGATATCGATATTAATGCAATACGACAAATGCTCTGGAAGAATGAGGAGGACAGGTTGTTTGGCAAGAATGTAACAAAGCAGCAGGATAATCCGGAGTTCCATCCCATCAAGCGAGGCGCGAATGACAAGACTGTGTTTCAGGAAACGGCTAGACATATCGAAGTTAAGTCTTTGGCAAATCTATTTTTATCGAAGTTTATTCTGGCGTATTTTGATTTTTATCGATGTTTTCGTATCTTGCACGGTGCAAATACAATGATATGATGACCGTACAACAGATACTTTCAATCCTCTCTTCCCAAAAGGAAGAATTAAAGTCAAATGAACTCGCCTCCTTCGTGAGCCGTTATGAAGAACCGCTTATAAACCTTGATAGCAAGATGGCTCAGGTGGTTATCGGGGTCAGGCGTAGTGGGAAATCGACCATCTGCGAGAAAGTCCTGCGTGAGAAGGTAGGCGATTTTGCGTATGTCAACTTCGACGATGAACGACTGGTCTCTCTGAAGACCGGGGAACTCGACACGCTTCTGGAGGCGCTTTACCGACTAAACGGTGACTTCAAGTATCTGTTCCTGGATGAAATTCAGAACATCGACGGATGGCAGTTGTTTGTCAACCGCCTCCTCCGACAGAAGATACACATCCTTATAACCGGCTCGAACTCTAAGCTCTTGAGCAGCGAACTGATGACGCATCTGACAGGGCGGCATAACCGGATCAACCTGTATCCGTTCTCGTTCTCCGAGTATTGCGGCATTACCGGGGTTGATACCAAGTCTTACTCGACCAAGGCCCGGGCATTACGCAAGAACGCCCTGGAGAAGTATCTGTCGGAAGGAGGTTTCCCTGAGATGATTTCGGAAACAAACCGCGTCGGATACATCAGCGGGCTTATTGATGCCATTATCAATACAGACATCGCCAAGCGTTTCAAGATCCGGCACAAGGATGTTCTCAGGCGGATGGCAACGTACCTGTCGGACAATTACTGCCGCGAATTCATCGCCAAGAATGTTGCTGCAGAGTTTGGTGTATCCGACCACACTGCCGAGAATTATTACTCCTACCTTAAGCAGGCCTTCCTGCTGATAGGTATCAACAAGTTCTCTTTCAAGAGCAAAGACAGAATCCGGAACGAGAAGGTATATGTTGTTGATACCGCCCTGGCAACCGATAAAGAGGGGACCATCGCCAGTGATAATCTTGGCTGGCGCCTGGAGAACGTTATTTGCGTTGAACTTCTGCGTAGGAGCAAACCTCTTTTCCACGATTTATTCTATTACAAATCTGCCAGTCATGAAGTTGATTTCGTCGTGGCTGACGGAGGAAAACCTGTTGAACTAATCCAGGTGAGCTATGACATTTCATCCTCTAAAACTCGGAATAGGGAATTAAACGGCCTGTTTGTCGGTGCCAAAGATCTCAAGTGTGAGAAGTTGACATTGATTACATTTGACACGGCGGAGACAGTCAGTATGAACGGCCACACCATCGAAATAGTTCCGGCAATAGACTGGCTCTGCCAGAGATAGCCAATGTGTAATTGTTTGATAATAAGCCTGTTCGTTTGAAATAATACATTGGATATAATGGAATTAGATCTGAACATATTCTTTGCTTCAGGCGATCTTGAAGGAAAAGTTGTTGATGGCTAGACCGTGGTATCAAAGTTGGCCAGCCCCGACAGGGCGAAACATGAGACCGGAGGAAACATCTCCACTTGCTATAAGGTTGAAAAGGATGGGGAATCCGCTTTTATGAAGGTCTTGGATTACCCGAAAATAATGATGATGAGAGGGGGGGCCTTATGACGTGAACTGAAAAAAGTAGACACTATACGAGGAGCAAAAAGAATCAAACATATAGTGAAAAATGGAATAAAGAATTGGTTAACGGTGTATTGTGGCATTGACAGCGTGCCGGCTTCCCTTGTTTCCCATGAGAGTTGGCAGGGGCTGATTCGGGCGCAAAACCCGGCCGAAGGCCGACCGCCTTTTATTCACGTCTGTACTTATTCCGTATAAGATGGTTTCGTTCACAACGGTAGCGATGTTATTTCATGTTCAAAGGCAAACCTTGCCGGCTGGCCAATATGTGACGGACGAGGATATGAGGTACGTTGTGGATTGCATTCGGGAGGCGATTGTTAAGTAGGGTAGGAGCTGTTTGGCTTGGCACCTTAGTGCTTGGCTTGAGCTACGCATGTGCTCCTTTCATTTAGCTAGCTCACGTTTAGGCTATCGGCTTTAGGCATGGGCGCTTAACTTCTAAGATAAAGAAACGTTATTGTCAAACACTTGAGCTGGTTGGGGACAGCCAGATGATTGAGAGCTACATCGAGGCTCACCGGCACGTCTGGCCCGAGATTCAGGAGGGGATCCGTTCCGTCGGCATCCTTGACATAGTGGGAACCCTCTCGATGTACCGTGGTGTCATGCGTCCATATCCTCACCCACGATCAACGGAAGCCCTTGAAGGCTTCGCCGCTTATCGCGGCTGTCAGGCCGGGTGGAACTATGCGGAGGTGTTCGAGGTTATACTAAGAAGGCAGTGAGTGTCAAGTGTGAGTTGTGATTTCGTTGAGATGGAGCATGTTTTTTGCGCTAATAACCATTAATGCGCTTTGGAATATCTTTGAAAAAGATTATCTTTGTGAAAGATATTTAAAACTGTATGTTATTCAAGAAGTTTATTGACAGAAAGTCTGATGTTGTGAGGCTAGGAGAGGCATTGAAGAGGCCTGACAGCCAATTCATCGTGGTTTATGGGCGGAGACGAATCGGAAAGTCTTCACTCATAAAAAACGTGATGGACTTAGGCAGGGATTTCTACTTCTTGAGTGATCAGACTTCGGAGCAGAATCAGCGGGTCTTGTTCTCTCGCATAGTGTCCGGGAGTGTGGATGGCTTCGACAAGGTGGTTTATCCTGACTGGGAGACATTATTCCGGGCACTCAACAACCAACTGAAGTCAAGGGTGACAGTCTGCCTCGATGAGTTCCCCTACATGGTCAAAAGTTGTCCTTCATTGCCATCTGTCCTTCAGAAGCTGCTTAATTTCCATATCTTCAAGTTTAATCTTATCTTGTGTGGCTCATCACAGCAAATGATGTACAGTTGCGTCATGGACAAGAAGTCTCCGTTGTACGGACTTGCTGATGAGATCATAAAGCTCTCCCCGATTCCTGCGAAATTTGTCCCAGAAGCACTGAATTGTGATGCAGTACATGCTGTAAAGGAATATTCCGTCTGGGGAGGAATCCCCAGATATTGGGAACTGCGGAATGACTATCCTGATTGTGAGACGGCGATAAGAAAATTGCTTCTGGACACCCAAGGGATTCTGTTGGAGGAGCCGCAAAGGTTGCTTCGGGATGACATGCGTGACACAGTCCAGTCCATGACTTTGCTATCTATAATCGGAGACGGCGCCAACAAACTGTCCGAGATAGCGTCCCGGGCCGGCAAGCCTGCAAGCGAAATTACAGAGCCACTTAAGAAACTTAGGGATTTAGGCTATGTGCGTCGGGAGATTCCATATGGCGAGAACGAGAAGAATAGCAAGAAGGGGCTTTACTTCATCACGGATCCTTTGTTCCGGTTTCACTTTAGATTTGTCTCCCCGTATGCCTCGTTACTGGAGGTTGGAGCGGAAGAGACTGTTATGTCAATGGTAAAAAAGCAGTTTTCATCCTTTACCAGTGAGTGTTGGGAGTTGATGTGCCGGAAGTATGTGAGTGGAAGGGGCATCGATGGCGTCATTTACAACAAGGCTTCCCGCTGGTGGGGAAAGATATTCACAGACAATGACAAAGATGGGCGAATGGTTGAGCTTGATGTTGTCGCTGAATCATTGGATAGAAAGCACATCCTTGTCGGTGAGTGCAAATGGACCGGAAATGAGGATGCCGCCGCTCTGACCGCCAGACTTCAGGCAATAATTCCTCACCTTCCGTTTCTGAAGAAGGCGCAGGCCGTTCATGTGGCCCTGTTCACCAAAGTGCCGCCTAAGAATGCTGGGGCGGCCAGAGTGTTCCTTCCGGAAGATGTCTTGAAATAACTTTGTTTGAACAGAGGCCTTTTTTGTATCTTTGTGGTGTTGATGATTGATTAGGAGAAGTGATTATGCTGATAGATTCCACTTTGTTAGACAACCTGACCGAGGAGGCGAGGCGGTCGCCGAGGTTGAGGATGAATTATGATCTGCGGAACTCTTCGGGGGATGGGTCGCAGAGGATGTTGAACGCTATGGAGCCGGGAACGTTGATTCCGGTGCACCGGCACACGAAGTCGTCGGAGACGGTGGTGGTGATCCGGGGGGCGATACGGCAGAATTTCTATGACGATGGCGGGAACGTGACCGAGTCCGTCATCTACAGGGCGGGGGCGCCGGTCCCGATCTGCGTTGTCCCTGTCAATGCCTGGCACAATTCTGAATCACTGGAGACAGGGACCATCATATTCGAAGCCAAGGACGGAGCGTACGAACCGCTTGGAGATGAGGACATATTGAAAAGATAATGCGGCATGCCGCCGTGTACATAAGGCTATGTCCGGAAGTAGCGGCGACAGCTCAGACATGATTACTCAGAACAATTGAATATGTGGCCTTTCACGAGAAAACGCACCCTTGGCGACATCGGAATATTCAATGGCCTCACTGACTGTCACTCCCACATTCTTCCGGGGGTGGATGACGGGGTGAGGACGATGGAGGAGTCTCTGGCGATTCTGGACCGCTACGAAAGATTGGGGATGAAGACCGTTTGGTTGACTCCGCACATCATGGAGGATGTCCCCAACAAGACGGCTGACCTGAAAGAACGCTTCAACCTCCTCTGCCAGAATTACAAAGGAGGATTACGCCTTCACCTTGGGGCGGAGAATATGATAGACAACCTCTTCGAGGAGCGTCTCGCGGCAGGGGATCTGCTGACAATGGGGGAGGGACACGATCATCTTTTGGTGGAGACCTCCTATTTCACGCCGCCTTACGGATTCTATGACACACTCGAGACCATAAAGTCCAAAGGTATGTACCCGATTATAGCCCACCCGGAAAGGTACATCTACATGTCGGAAGATGACTATGCCCGCCTCCGGTCCATGGGGGTTCTCTTCCAGCTGAATCTGTTCTCTCTTGCCGGCCTGTATGGACGGCGGGCAAAGAAAGTGGCCGAGTTGCTGCTGAAAAAAGGTTATTATGATTTCACTGGAACCGACATCCACACGATCCGCATCCTTGACGGCTGTCTGGAGGCTCCGATAACGCCAAAAACATTGAACGGTTTTAAAGATTTGTGATGAAATCGCAAAATGTGTTAAAATCTGAAAGAAATTTTTGAATATTTGAGATTTTTCGTAACTTGTAGCCGAAATAACACAAAAACTGTAAACCGCTACGAGTTATGTCAGAGAAGAAACTTCTATTGGGTGACGAGGCCTTGGCCCTGGGAGCGTTGCATGCCGGACTATCCGGCGTGTATGCCTATCCCGGCACGCCTTCGACTGAAATAACTGAATATATCCAGTCCCACCCTCTCACAAAAGAGCGCGGAATCCATTGCGACTGGTCTTCCAACGAGAAGACGGCGATGGAGTCCGCGCTTGGCGTTTCATATTCGGGAAAACGCGCCCTTGTGTGCATGAAGCACGTCGGGATGAATGTCTGCGCGGACGCTTTCGTCAATTCGGCTGTCACCGGGGCCAACGGTGGCCTTGTGGTCGTGGCTTGCGATGACCCGTCCCAGCATTCCTCGCAGAATGAGCAGGATTCCAGATTCTACGCCGACTTCGCCATGATGCCCTGCTTCGAGCCTTCGAACCAACAGGAGGCCTACGACATGGTGCGCGAGGCGTTCGACTATTCCGAGGCCAATCATATTCCTGTGCTCATGCGCCTTACAACCCGCATGGCGCATTCCAGGGCTGTCGTTGAGGCCGGGGAGATCCGTCGTGAGAACGAGGTTCATTTCCCGGACGAGCTTCACGAGAAGAACTGGGTGACCCTGCCGGTCAACGCCAGGAAACGTATCAGGCAGCTGGCTGACGATGTGCTGTCGTTCGAGAACGATTCCGTGGCCTCTTCGGACAATAGTTATGTCGAGGGGCACAACCACAGGATGGGAATCATCGCCTGCGGAATCGCCTGGAACTATCTGATGGAGAGCTTCCCTGACGGATGCCCGTATCCGACTTTGAAGGTGACCCGCTATCCGTTCCCTAAGGCTTTGGCAAGGGAGATGGCAGCCACGTGCGACGCCATCCTTGTGCTTGAGGAGGGACAGCCTCTCATCGAGGAGAAGCTGCGCGGCATCCTTTACGATCCGGATGACAGAAGGTGGACGAAGATCCAAGGCCGTCTTGACGGCACTCTTCCAAGGACCGGCGAACTCACACCTGACTGCGTGCGCGTCGCCCTTGGCCTGCCGCCGATGGAGACATATTCAAAATCAGAGGTAGCTGTCCCTCGTCCGCCGGCGCTTTGCCATGGATGCGGCCACAGGGATTTCTACACCGCGCTTAATGTGGTGCTTAAGGAATATGCCCCTACGGCACGTGTGTTCAGTGACATAGGTTGCTACACTCTTGGATATATGCCGCCTTTCAACTCGTTCCAGACCTGCGTCGAGATGGGTGCTTCCATCACTATGGCGCTTGGTGCCGCCAATTCCGGTGTGTGGCCTGCCGTGGCGGTGATCGGAGACTCCACATTCACCCACAGCGGGATGACCGGCCTTCTGGACTGCGTCAACGCCGGGGCGAGCGTCACGATCTGCATCTCGGATAACCTGACGACCGGAATGACCGGAGGTCAGGACTCCGCCGGAACGGGAAAACTGGAGGAGATCTGCAAGGGACTCGGAGTCGAGCCGGAGCACATTAGGACAATCATTCCTCTTCCTAAGAATTATCCGGATATGGAGAAGGTGATCGACGAGGAACTCAACTACAGCGGCGTGTCAGTCATCATCTGTCGCCGAGAATGCATTCAGACAGCGAAACGCCACGCGGCGGCCAACAAGAAAGCGTAATCGATATGGCAAAGAAAGACATTATATTATCTGGTGTCGGGGGACAGGGGATTCTCTCGATAGCAACGGTGATCGGTTGGGCGGCGCTTGACCAAAACCTTCATCTGAAACAGGCCGAGGTGCACGGAATGAGCCAGAGAGGCGGAGATGTGCAGAGTAACCTGCGCATCAGCACCGAGAGAATCTGGAGCGACTTGATCCCGAAAGGGGAGTGCGACCTTATCCTTTCGCTGGAGCCGATGGAGGCCCTCCGCTACCTGCCTTGGCTCTCAAAGGGCGGCTGGATAGTGACAAACTCCACCCCGTTTGTGAATATTCCGAATTACCCTCCTGTCGAGGAAATCACCGCCGAGCTTCAGGAAATCGGCAATGTCATAACATTGGACTGTGATGAGATCGCGAAGCAGACGGGCTCTCCACGCAGCGCTAATATGGTCCTGTTGGGCGCTTCCGCCGCTGTTTTGGAGATCCTTGATCCTGAGAAACTCCGTGAGGGAATCACAAACGTATTCTCCCGCAAGGGCGGGAAGATAGTTGAAATGAACATAGCGGCCTTCAACGCCGGACTGGATGTCTCCAAAAACTTCTCGAAATGAAACCGGTCTCCAGACAATCCATAGACGAAGTCCTGCGAAGACTTGACATAGCGGACATCGGCCGGACCACAATCCGCCAGTGTGTCAACGTCTCCCACGAACTGGAGAAACTGTCCGGAGAGAAGTTCGTGCATCTTGAGTTCGGTATTCCCGGCCTGAACGCTTGCCAGATAGGAATCGACGCTCAGAAAAAGGCGTTGGATTCCGGAGAGGCTTCGGTCTATCCTCCCGCCTGCGGAATCCCTGAGCTGAAGGAGAACGGCTCGCGCTTCATCAAGGCCTTTGTCGGCGTGGACATCTCCCCGGAAGGGATCGTGCCGACTGTCGGCTCGATGCAGGGATGCTACAACCTTCTGCTGGAGTGCGTTCAGATGAATCCCTCGAAAGACACAGTTGTCTATCTCAATCCTGGTTTCCCGTCGCATTACGTTCAGGCAAAGGTGCTTGGATCCAAGACGCGGATGTTCGACCTCTATGATTTCCGGGGGGAGAAGTTCCGTGAGAAGATCGAGGAGGTATTCGGTGACGGACGGGTCGCCGCTATAGTATATTCAAACCCTAACAATCCGTCCTGGGTCTGCCTGACCGAGGATGAGTTGAAGAGTCTGGGTGAGCTTTGCACCAAGTACGATGTGGTCGCTCTGGAGGATATGGCGTACCTTTGTATGGATTTCCGGAAGAACCGTTCCGTGCCGTTCGAGCCGCCATATCAGCCGACCGTCGCCCGCTATACCGACAACTGCGTGCTGATGATCTCCGCCTCGAAGATATTCAGTTACGCCGGGGAACGAATCGCTATGGTAGCTATTTCGGACAAACTCTATCACAGGGAATATCCCGCGCTCCGCGAACGCTACGGCCTCGGCCGCTTCGGCGACAATTTCTCACTTACCTACCTCTATGTCAATTCATCAAGCTGCTCTCACTCAGCGCAGTTCGCTTTCGCGGCGATGCTTGAAGCGGCGGCGGACGGTGAATATGACTTCGTCGGTGAGATGCGTGAATATGGCCGTAGGGCAGGAAAGGCAAAGGAAATATTTCTGCGCCACGGGTTCCACATCGTGTATGACAAGGATCTGGATGAGGCTGTGAGCGATGGTTTCTTCTTCACGATCGGCTATGATGGCCTGACCGGCAGCCAGTTGCTGCTGAATCTGCTTCGCTGCGGAATCTGCGCCATCACGATGGTCGCCACGAGAAGCACCCGGGAAGGCATAAGGGTCTGTGTTTCGATGCTGAATTCCGAGGATGATTTCCGTGCGCTGGATGAGCGTCTTGGACTCTTTGTCGGACTTTATGAGTCTGGTGATTAATTATTTAGAGAATATTGCTTATGAAATACGTTAGTGCCGACGAGGCCGTAAAACTCGTGAAGTCAGGAGACTGGGTCTTCTTTCAGGGTAGCACCGCCGTGCCTGTGATAATCCAGGAGGCATTGGCCCGCCGTGCTGATGAGCTCCGGGGTGTGAACATCGTTTCGGGATTCAACATCACGAAAGGTCCGGCTCCGTTCTGCAAGCCGGAGTACAAGGACTCGTTCTTTGTGAATAGTCTGTTTCTGTGCGCCGACCAGCGTCAATATGTCGCAGAGGGTTACGGAAGCCTCATTCCGGGATTCTTGGGTGAGCTTCCGTCATTGATCCGCCGTCACGAGATTCCGATTGATGTGGCGTGCATCAACTGCTCTCTTCCGGATGAGAACGGCTATTGCAGCTACAACATCTCCGCTGACCTGGCCCAGCCGGCCGTCGAGACCGCCAAAATTGTGATCGCCCAGGTGAACAAGAGCATTCCGTACCTTTACGGCACGGCTATGATTCACGAGTCTCAGATCACGGCCGCCATCGAGTGCGATGACCCTCCTGTGGATATGCAGTTCGGTCCTCCGACCGAGATCGAGTCGGCCATAGGCTCGTACATCGCCGCCGAGATTCCGGATGGAGCCACCCTACAGATAGGTGTCGGCGGCATTCCGAACGCCATTCTGAACGGCCTCAAGGACCACAAGCATCTCGGCCTGCACACCGAGGCGATGACCGACGGGGTGTTCCGTCTGATGCAGACGGGCGTGATTGACAATTCGTTGAAGAAGGTTGAGCCCGGCCGCAGTGTCGCATGTCTGGCCCTTGGTTCCCGACATATGTACGAGTACCTCGACCACAACAAGGACGCGATGTTCTACGATGTGAGCTGGACGAACGATCCGCAGCGCATCCGTCAGAACCCGAACGCTATGGCCATCAATTCCGCCATCGAGGTGGATCTGACTGGCCAGATCTGCGCTGACAGCATCGGTGATATGATCTTCTCCAGCGTCGGCGGCCAGCACGACTTTATGTACGGTGCTGCCCTTTCGGAAGGCGGAAAGACTTTCATCGCCCTGCCGTCCCGCACCGCCAAAGGCCGCGGCAAGATTGTCGCCCGCCTCGCTCCGGGAGCCGGTGTGGTCACAACCCGTTTCCAGACCCAATACGTTGTCACTGAATATGGTTGTGTCTATCTCCGCAACAAGAACCTTGCGCAGCGAGCCAAGGCCCTCATCTCCATCGCCCACCCGGACGACCGTGAAGCCCTTGAGCGTGCCGCCTGCGAACGCTTCGGCTATTCCTTCCTGCGTTTGAAGTAGTTCTTAAACATTCCTGACAAACTCCAGCAGAACAGAATTGTAGGCCTTGTCCTCCTCCGGCATTCCGAACGAACCGGTGATGAAATGCTCGTCACCCTCTACAATGTATGTACGGATGTCATTGCTGACTGTCGCGGCCTTTTTCGTCAACTTCTCGAAACAGATGAACGGCACCTGACTGTCTTTGCGGCTGTGCATCATCAGAGCGGGCCTTCCATGCAGATTGCCGATTGACTCCAAAGGTGTGGCATTGAATCCGTTGACTTCGAACTTGAGTCCGGCGTAAAGCGCTGTCGTGAGCTTTACCGGGTAGGCGAGCACCGGCGTGATGAATCTACTGAACTGCCAGCCCATGAAATCCTGAACCGATGAATATGCCGACAGGGTGATGAGTGCGTCGCTGTCCCCGTGCCCACGGAGATCCGGCATTAGAGTGGTGAGTCCAATCTCGCGGAACTCTCTGGCGTGACCGTAAAACGCTGTGACCGAAGGATTCTCGATGCCTGAGATGCAGATGACCGCACCCTTGACCTCACCTTCCGGCTTGACTTCAAGCGTGTGGATCCTGAATCCGTCCGCTGTTGTGAGCCAAAGCGTGTCCGGATCCGGCAGCCCGGCCTCCTCCGCCCTGTACACCCGATGGTAAGTGACGTGCTTGTCGCATAACAGATGCTGCAACCCCGCCGCCTCACCGCTGTCCACCCAGCGTGTAACTCGTACGGAATCATATTGCAAAATTAGTCAGAATACGCCTCCCGCCAATGCTTCCTGATGGACAATGGTGTTGTGCAACGTCTTGATACACTGATCAGTTCTTTCGAGTGCTGTGGACATTAAGCGGCTTCCCTATTCTTACCTGTCTGACGGCGGCTGCTTCCCCTCTTGGAATATGGTAGGACATCAACACGTGTGAATATTCAACCTATTTTCACCCGAGTTGATCGTTTGTTAATCTGACGGGTGAGATTAGGGCATATTCTCACCCGGTTCTGTTAGGTGGAGAAAAAAAGTTATGGCAATTGCGGGTGTGAAACGGTTGACTTCCCGGATTTTATTCTTAAATTTGCGAAGTACTGAATGCCGCGGAACATAGAATCCGCAAAGCGAGTTAGGTTATATCGCACCTGACTCGTTTTTTTGTTTTCAGTAAGCCTCGGGTGCCGAAAGGCCATTATCGCCCCCGAGACTGATTCCCAATAACATTCTGGGTGAGAATATGGCGGTTTCTCACCCGAGTTAAACCTGAACATTATGAAAAAGATCTCTTATGCTGAGTCTGAAAGAATGTGTGAGGCTACATTCCGTGGCTGTGGTGCCTGGTGGCATCTTTACACTGCCGGGAAAATGTCATCGATATTGTTTGTTGACGATGACGATTATCGTTATGCGATGAATCTGCTGGCCAGATGTCATAAGGAAACCGGCTCCATCACCATCGTCGCCTTTGAGATTATGAGCAATCATATTCATATAGTGTTGTGTGGAAGTGAACATAACGCAAGGCATCTTTTCGATCTTTTTCGGCGGAGACTCTGCCGGTATCTCACAAAAAAGAACAGCGGCGCGGATATGAAATCATTCCGGATGAGCCTGAAATCTGTCTGTGATCTGAGAACACTCAGAAACACAATCGTCTATGTGAACCGTAACGGGTACGTCGTGAACCCGGCGTACACTCCTTTCTCTTACCCGTGGGGTACAGGGAGGTATTATTTCAATGACTTTCCTTTGGAAAAAAGGCTGGAGGATCTGGGCTACATTCAAACCCGGAAAATGTTAAGAAGCCGTAGCCCTGAACTGCCAGGAGACTATCTTGTGATTGAAGGGCATATCGCTCCGCCTTCATATTGCTCCTTGAAACTGGGAATGTCTCTTTTCCGCAATGCGCATCATTATTTCTCAATGGTCAGCAAGAGCGTCGAGGCTTGTGGAGAGTTGGCCGCGGAATTGGATGATGGTGAGTTCTTGACTGACACGGAGTTGTTCACACAGGTTGTCAAATTGTTGAAGGCCGATTATGGAGCCGTAAAGGTGAAAGATCTGAGTCCCGCGCAGAAACAAGACTTGGCAAGGAAACTTCGTTATGATTACCATTCGTCCAACGGCCAGATAAGGCGTACTCTTAATATGACTCAGTATGAGGTTGACTCTCTGTTTCCGTTAACTGCCGGTGGCTCGTAACCATCTCGGGAGCGGTACCGGCCTTCCCGCACCGGAGGCTGATAACCAGAAACTTATGGGGTGAGGATATGGCGGTTTCTCTCCCATGAGTATCATCGTACGGTCTTTGGGGTGAAAATCGGTTGTTATCTCACCCGTGAGGTTGTCGATGGCTGACGAGTCAATTACACAAAACGAGGACGGCTATGAATTATTAGCCGTCCTCGTTTTTATACTTGGAACTCCCTTGGGGTTACTGCTTTACGAAAAGGGAGGCGAAACCGAACATTTCCGAACTGAAAGCACTGTCATCCCACCAGTTCTCTCCGAACGGCGGCTTGTCATAGTCACGGAATTCAGTAACAAGCCTGCCGTCGAGTATTGTGAACACGATAACGGACTCGCCGATGACCTCTTTGTCCTTGCTGAATGCCCGGTTGGCTGCTGAGAGTTTGTAGTACATGTTTGTATGTATGCCATACTTGTCCTCTTCATCAGCTGCCATGAACATATTGCTTTCTGAGGCGGTATTCTTACCTATTATTGTTCCTTTCGCTATCAGGTTCTTTGGCTCGGTTGGTGTTACTGTCGCCTCTCTGAAGTAATTCGCGAAATCGCCCTTGTCGTTAGGTGTTACGGTCACCACGCCCGAGTCATCCTTGGAAAAGGTCAGGGTGAATCCTTCATTCTTCAACGGGAGAAGTTCTGGCTTATCTTCCATTCCTTCAAAGAAGAAATCCACCTCATCCTTCGCGAACACCTTGCTGAACGTCCATGTTCCGAGAATAGCGTCCGGAACTTTTACTGAATAGAGGGTGTACTCCGCGCTCTCATTGTCACCCGGGATGAACCTGACGGCTGCGTCCATGTCCACAGTCACCCCAACCTTGTCCCCGTCCTTGAAGCCGTCCTTGAGAGAGAACTTGAACGTGGCTGTCGACTTGCCGGCCTTGAGGACGGCGTGAGGGCCTGAATAGGTCTTGTTCGTGGCTTTGGTGGCCGGGTCGAAGACCACGTACGGAGCAGCCTCGCCGGTGATCTTGAGAGGAATGATCACGTCGTCGTTCAGGGAGAGCTTGTCGCCGGAGGTCACGCCGGTCACCTTGATCTTGGCGACATAGGAGCCTAGCACGTCCGCTTTGGTTAACTCGAATGAATATACAAGCGTCTCTTCCGGATCCGGAGCCACGATGGTGACGAACTTGGTTCCGAGGTCGTAGCCTGACGGACACTCGATCCCGAGGTTCAGAGGACTGGCCTGGGTCAGATTAAGATTCTTTACGCTGAATGTGCCGGAGGTCTCTCCGGCCTTGATTGTGACCGGGACGCCGGTCAGCTCGAAATCAGTCCCCGCATTCGCTCCTGAGGAGTTGATCATGACACTGACATTCTCGGTGGCCGGCTCGCTGAGGATGACCTTCACATCGACGCTGCGCTTGGCATAGGCGGTGTAGAGGCTTTTCTCAAACTCGACAGTCGGCTTGTCATCCTTCTGGCATGACGAGATCGTCACCGCGGCCGCCGCGGCCGCCACAAATGTTAGGATTCTTTTAAACATGCTGCTATAAATTAAAAAACAAAACTCTTTTCTTAAAAACACGAACCTCACTTGCCCTTGCCTGCGCTGACCGCCGCCTCGTACTCGGCCCTGATGGCCTTCAACTCCTCCCTTTCGGCGGCGGTGGGGATCTCACCTTTCGGTTTGATATAGCTTTTGGAGGCATCGGAAGTCTTCGGTGGAAGCTCATTGTAGGAACATCCACAGAGGGTAGCGCCGACAAAAACAGCGACTAATATAGCAATTATATTTCTTTTTGTGTTCATAATGCTTAAAAAATGTAAGTTGTCATTAGTAAACATAGCCGGGATTCTGCTCCAGTCCCGGATTCAGATCCACGTCGGACTTGGAGATCGGAGAGGTGTAGAGGTACTCTCTCGTGGTGTATTTCAATCCGTTGCTGATCACCCACCACTCCGGGCAGCCGTTGCGCTTGAGCTCGTACCAGCGGTCGCCTTCCATGTAGAGTTCCTTACGTCTTTCATCGAAGATGGCCTGGAGAAGGGGAGTGACGGCCTTCCCCTGACAATCCACAACAATCCTGTCGTCGGGGCGGACAGCCGGAAGCGACGCCATTGTCAGGTCGGAGACATCCTCGATCCTGTTGCGGCGCAGCTCGTTCAGCCATCTGAGGGCGGAATCGTTGTCCCCTTTGTGATAGTAGGCCTCGGCCAGCATCAGCACGATCTCGGAGAGGCGGACCTTGCACTCGGGAGTCTTGACATTCATCCTTTTGCTGTTGAAGCTGGCCGCATAGCGGACATCCTTTTCAGGATTCTCTCCGAACAGCCTGATGAGTCTTGCGCTTGCCGGTCGGGAGGCCAGATAGCTTTTCGAGTAACTGAAGTACCAGTCCAGCTCGCTGGAGTTGTTGATGTGCGAGCGGACAAGCACCTCGCCCTTGGCTTCATATTGCGCGTTGATCATCCCGGCATATTCGGAAATCGGGGTGAGGGAGACGCCGCTGCGGGCGATGATGTCCTCGCAGAGAGAGACGACGCTGTCCCAGTTCTGGCACCAGAACTCCAGCTTCGCCTTGTAGGCCTTTATGATCCATTCCGTGAACAGGTACTTCGGATCCGTCGGGTTGAGCGCCAGCGCCTTGTCCAACTGAGCCTTGGCGTAGTCGTAGGTCTGGCGGATGGTGCCTCGCAGCGGCTTGTCGTTGATGCCGAAACTCTCCACGACAGGGATGCCCGGAAGCTCGCCGGCCTTGGCGTCCGACCACGGCTGGCAGAACTCCCTCAGCAGGTTGTAGTAGATGATTCCTTTCATTGAATATGCCGCCGAAAGCGCGCCCCGGGCGATGTCCGTGTCCCGGCCTGACATATTCTCAATCACTATGTTGCAGTCTCTGACAATCTTCCAGCTCTCCTCGTAGGCACGCTGGCGGCTGTCGATCTCCTCGCCGGCGAAGAACGTGAGGCTGGCGCTGGTGCGGATGTTGGCGTCGAGATTGTCGGCGCAGCCCTCAAGATGCTTGATGGCGTCCATATTCCCGATGACATATTCATCACCGCCGCCCTCGATGTCCCGCAGGCGGTTGTGGATGATAGCGGCGAATTCCTCGTCCGTCTCGGGGATGACCTCCCCTTGGGGCTGGACGTTGAGGTAGCCCCGGCAGCCGGCGGCGCTGACCAGAAGGGCGAGGGCGGCGGCGCGCTTGAAGATGTTCATGAATATTCCCATGTTTTTCATTTCCGATTCTTTAGAATTCGACATTGACGCCTCCGGACACGCTTCTGGTGGTCGGATAGGTCGCTCCCGGGATTTCCGGATCCATACCGTCGTAGCCGGTGAACGTGAAGAAGTTGTTCATCGAGATGTTGAAGCTCAATCCTCTCATCCTCAGTTTCTTGACAGCCTCCGACGGCAGCGAGTAGGTCAGGATTATGGACTTGATGCGGACGTAGGAGTTGTTCTTCAGGTAGACCGCGTCGATGATGCTGTAGTCCATCGGGTTGTAGGACGAGAAGTTGTACCTGGCGTCGTAGTAGTCGTAGACGCGCGGGTACTTGACTCCGGTCGTGTGGGAAGGTGTCCATCTGTTCGTCCTGTCCTTCTCCACGTTGAGGTGGTTGCCGTAAAGGTCGCTGAACTGGGACTGGACGGTCTCCGTGCTGACTCCGCTGTGGGAGGTGTTGCTGTAGCTGGCCGGGTAGCGCATCTTCTCGTAGGTCTTCGAACCGAGGGAGAACATTCCGCTGACGCTGAGTTTCAGCTGCTTCCACGATGCGCTGAGGTTGAAGCCGCCGGTGTACGGCGCGATGGTGGTGCCGAGGAAGTAGCGGTAGTTGTCCGGCTTGTTGAGGTCGGTGGCCGTGGCGATCTGCGCGTCAGGACGGAGCCTGAACTGGTAGAGTCCCGTGTCGGAGGCTATCCCGGAGTATTTCCCGCTGAAGATCGCCCCGGTCGGGTAGCCTTCCACGTAGCGGTCCTTCGAGGTTATCCCGCTCTGGGAGACGGGCTTATATTTCAGAACCTTGTTGAAGTTGTAGGCGAAGTTGACGGCTGCGCTTACTGTCCAGTCCTTTTTCTGGAGCAGTTTGCCGTTGACCGTGACCTCCACGCCGTTGTTCATGATGTCGGCTGCGTTGAAATAGACATAGGTGAATCCTGTCGTGCTCTGGACGGGCGAGGATGTGACCACGTCCGTGCTGAGGCGGTAGTAATATTCAGTGTTCACCGTGAGCCGGTCCTTCCAGAGGCCGAAGTCCAGGCCTACCTTCGCGTCCTGGGTCTTCTCCCAGCCGAGGTCGGGGTTCGGGGCCGAAGGGATCGTGCCGAGGTTGAAAGTCTCGTCGCCGAAGTAGCGGTACTGCTGCTGGAGGTACTGCATCACAAGCAGGTGCGAGGTGCTGGTGTTCACGTCGCCCGTGAAACCGTAGGCTGCCCTGAGGGTAGCGTGCGAGAGCTTCGGCAGGGCTTTCATGATCCATTCCTCCTCGCCAAGGTGCCAGGCCGCCCCCGCGCTCCATGTCGGGTTGAACTGCCTGTTGCTTCCGAAGTTGGAGCTGCCGTCGGTGCGGAACGACGCGTTAAGGACGATCGTCTTTCCGAGATAGTAGTCCGCCGAGGCGTAGAACGAGGCGTAGCGGGTCTTGCTGAAATATTCCCCGTTGAGTTTCTCGACCTGCCTCACCCATTCGTCCTGCGGGCCGCTGACTGACGGCAGGGAAGTGGTGCCGGTCTTCGGATCGTAGTTGTAGCGCTTTGTGAAGATCGTGTTGGCATCCGAGCCTCGGACTTCCGCTCCCGCCAGCACATTGACGGTGTGAAGTTCACCGAAGGTCTTGTTGAAAGCGAAATGCCCACGGACTACATAGCTGTTCCTGTCGGTCCTGTTCTGGGAGATGCTTCCGTAGAGGTTTGTCTGCGAGCGGTCGTCGCTCCCCAGTCTGTCGCGGAACGCCGAGTAGGTGTACTTGTCCACGATCTTGTCGGTCGAGTTGCCGGCGAATGAATATGACACCAGCCCCACGAAGTGCAGGGGCTCAGCCATCCTGAAGTCCGTCTGGATCCTGAACGTGCCGTTGGTGTTCTTGGTGGAGCTGCTGTTCGAGTCCAGCTCGCGCAGGATGTTGAAACCGTTCTTCGGCATCACCTGCTCGACCCCGCGGCCGTTGAAGTAGCCGAGGGTGAACCAGGTGTTGTCGGCGGCGTAGGAACCGTCATCGTTGTACGCCTTCTCGTACGGATTGGAGAAGTAGGCGTAGTTGAACGGATCCACGCTTGAATATGGCATCCTGGATTCCTGTCTTGCGGCCTCCATTCCGATGTCGATGCGGACCCAGTCCACAGGCTTTAGGGTCATCTTCGAGTTGACATTGTACCTTCTGTAGCTGTTGTGTATCAGCATTCCGTCCTCGTCGTTGACTCCGAGCGCGACATAGTAGGTGTTCTTGTCCGAACCGCCGCTGAGGGAGAGATGGTGCCCCTGCGAGAACGCGTTCCGGAAAAGCAGCCCGTACCAGTCCGTGTCGTTGTTTCTGAGCGAGGCTATGTAGTCGTTCTGGGCATTGGTGTCGCCTTTGAGTCGCGTGAAGTTCCCGAGTCCGGCCCTTATCTGCCCGACGACCCCGACCACCGGATAGACCACGGTGTTGTCCTCCAGCGACTCCTTGTACTTCTCAGCCGAGAACTCGTCCCACAACTCGTCCTCCCAAGCCAGTTTCTCTGCGGAGTTCATCAGGTTCAGTGTCCTTTGAGGCTTGATGGAGAGGGTGAAAGTGTTGTTGTAGCTGATCCTCATCCTTCCCGCCTCACCCTTCTTCGTGGTCACGACGATCACACCGTTGGCGGCCCTGGAGCCGTAGATCGCCGCAGCCGCCGCATCCTTCAGGATGGTGATGCTCTCGATGTCGTTGGGGTTGATGTTGCCGATGCCGTTCACGAATATGTTGTCGAACCCTCCGGTCGCAAGCTGCTCAGAACTGAGCGTAGGGGAGTCGCTCTGCATAGGCACGCCGTCCACCACCCAGAGCGGCTGGCTGGTCCCCGAGAGGTTGTTGGCTCCTCGAATCCTGATCCGGGACTGTGTTCCTGGCTGCCCTGAAGTGGCAGACACGGCCACGCCGGCCACCTCACCCTGCATCAGCGCGTCCACCGACGAGATGGCCTTGGCCTCGAACTTGTCCGAATTGATGACTGCCACTGACCCGGTTATTCTTTTGACGGTAGTCTGAGCGTACCCCGTGACCACGACCTGGTCGAGCTGCGTGCTTTCCCACTCCATCACAATAGTGATGTCCTCCGTCTTCCCCGGTGTGATTCTGTAGACGACATCTTTCATCCCGACCGAGGAGAACAGCACGGATTCCGTCCCCGCCGGCACCTTGAAACTGAACTTTCCGTCCAGATCCGTGGTGGTCCCGGCTGCTTTATTCTGCATGGAGATGATCCCGGCTCCGATCACAGGAGCCCCGTCCGTGTCCACAACCTTCCCGGTAAGCGTGATTCCTTGTGCCGCCGCCGTCACCTGTGTCAACAGGAGGACCGCGATCCAAGCAATCCCACATCTCCGAAGTTTGGATAGTAACTCGTTCATATCTTGTACTTTTTGCATTTCTTTTATATCTTACTAGTCATCAGGAGCAAGACGTGAAAACGCAAATGTACAAAATTGCTGATAAATATGTATAGGTGAATCGGTTTACGAAACTGTGTTTTTCATCAGAGCCGCGATTCTGATTGCGATGATGCGGATCTGGACATCCGCTGTCATTACTTCTTGATGTAGTCCTTAGGCCTGATGCCGAATTGGGATGTGAAGCATCGTGTGAAATAGGACAGGTTGCTGAATCCGACCATATAGCAGACCTCATTGATCCTGTAGGATCCGCTTTGAAGCATCTGTGCAGCTGTCTTGAGGCGGATAAGTTTTATGTAGTCATTTGGAGTCGTACCGAGAAGTCCCTTCAGTTTCCGCTGGAGACTTGAACGGCTGACTGCCATCTCCTTGGCCAATTGGTCCACCGAAAAGTCCTCGTTGGTCAGGTTCTTTCGGATTATGGCGTTGAGGTTGGAGATCCATTCGGAATCATCGTTCTTAATGTTCTCCCCCTCGATTGTGGCTCCAGGGTCGGATGCGAAATGCAGATAAAGCGTCTTCCTGTTCTCAATCAAACCGTTCACTGTCGCCTTTATGTAGTTGATGGAGAATGGTTTCTCGATGAATGCGTCGGCTCCGCAGCGCATTGCCTTTATCTTGGAGTCCGTGGAATCCAGGGCGGAAAGCATAATTATAGGAATATGACAGAGCATCGTGTCTTCCCTTATCTTTTGCAGAAGCTCGTAGCCATCCATCTCAGGCATCATAATGTCAGTGATGACCACATCGCAGCTGTTTTGCGCCAATGTTTCCAGAGCCTCGACACCGTTTCCGGCCGACAGAACCGAGTATGATTGCTTTAGGTTGCGCACAAGATATTCCCTGATGTCACCGGAGTCTTCCACGACAAGGATGGTCGTGGCGTTGCCGCCGTCAGTTTCATCCTGGCGTGAAGTCTCGTCATTGGCCGTAATCACCGGAATCTCGACGACCATCCCGCAGCCGGACTCGGAATCCGAGACGTACACCTTTCCTTCAAGCTTGTCCACAAGCAGCTTGACAAGACTTAGGCCTATCCCGAATCCTTTCTTGCCGCCGGAGGCCTGGAAGAATGGCTCGAATATTTTCTTCTTGTACTCCGGCTGGATCCTTGGACCGTCATTCCAGACTTCCATCCTGAACATATCCTTTCCGTCATTCCGGAACTCGTCAAGGTTCACGCAAATGGATGATGAGGCGAATTTCAAAGAGTTTTCGAGGAGGTTGCCGATGATTTTGCTTATCGCGTCCGTGCTCAGTCTGCCGACCAAAGGGTGTTCAGGGGAGTTTATCGTAATCTGGACAGCACCCTTTTTGCGGAACCGGTCAACTATGTCCGTGACAACCGCCTTAAGGTCTAGGTTCTCGGAACTGAGCACTATGTCTCCGCTGTCTATCTTCCTGAAGTCCAGAAGCTGGCAAACGAGTTCCAGAAGCCGGTCGATATTCTTTTTCATTATCTCCAGGTCGGTCTCAGTGTCCTCATCCCACTTTTTCCGGTCGAGAATGTCTTCCATCGGGGACTTGACAAGAGACAGAGGAGTTTTGATTTCGTGGGCGACTTGGGTGAAAAAGACCATCTTCTCATCATTCATCTCTTTCTGCCGCTTCTCAAGCTGTCGTTTGTGCAACAGCATTCCGGTTCCGTAGATGATTGACAGAAAGACCAGAAGATACAGAATCTTCGCCCATACAGTCAAATATACCGGTGGGTCGATGTAGATTGTCAGTGATGCTGTACCGGCGCTCCAATAACCGTTGTTGTTTCGTCCACGGGCTATGAATGTGTATTTGCCTGGTGACAGTCTCGCAAAGGAAACTTTCGAGGAGTTCGTGGTTATCCAGCTGTTGTTCAGCCCCTTCATCTGCCAGGAGAAACTGTTGTGGTCCGGAGACGAGAAACTTAGGCAGTCCACGTTGATGTCTAAACTGGCCGCGTTGTACGGAAGCCTTATTCGTCCTGCAGGATGGAACTTCCTCTTGGTCATTGTCTTGCTGCCGCGAATGATGTCATAGACCTCGACAGAGGAAATCACAGTGCCCGGTCTGACAGTATTTTTCGGGAGATCGAACGGGCTGAAACCGTTGAAGCCGTTCACTCCTCCGAAATACATAGCCCCGTCTCTTGTCCTTAGCGAGGACCTATAGTTGAACTGGCTGCTTTGAAGTCCGTCCTCGGCCGTGTAGGTGCTGATGTAATGGGTTGTCGGGTTATAGCGTACAATCCCGATGTTGGAAGACAGCCATAGGTTGCCGCTACCGTCTTCCAGCACCCCGTAGTAGATGCTTTCTGGCAATCCCTGCGATGAGCCGTAGTTTGTGAACTTTTCGGTCTCCGGATCGTACTTAGTGATGCCATACCTTTCTCCGCAGAACCATACGGCTCCGCTTTCCCCGATGTTGACCCTCGTGTATTTCAGATCAGCCGGCAAGTCAGTCCTGCCTTCCACCGGTCTGAAACAGACCCACTTCCCGTCTTGTGCCGTGAGCCGAAATATTCCGTGGTCTCTTGTCGGAGCCCAGATGTTGCCGCCGCTGTCTTCAGCAAGGTCTCCGATAAACATTTCCTCCAGTTCCTTGACTCTGGAGAACCGCCCGGACTTTTCGTCCAGGAAACATAGTCCGGACATCGTGCCGACGAAGATCCGCCCGTCCCTTGATTTCAGTATGGAATAGACATAGTCGTTGCACAGTGAGGTCGGGTCGGACGGAATGTTGCTGAAATTGCGGATGCTTCCGGTCTTGAGGTCCAGGCAGTCAAGCCCTTTGGAGAAAGTGCCGATCCAGAGTCCGCCACCGTCCAGCAGCAAGGCGTGGATGTTGACGTGTGTCTTGACTCCTTTGTCAATCAGGGTGGAAGACTTGGTGTCGAAGTAATGCAGCCCACCGTTCTCGGTGGCGATCCAGAGATTTCCGGACTTGTCCTCGCACATCTCACTCACAGCATAACCGGGCAGGAACCAGCTGATCTTGCTTTGGATTGCCGTTTGATAGCTCGCTCCATAGAAATATGTCCCGATCCACAGGCCTTTCTCCCTGTCCTCGCAGAATGTATAGACACTCTCGTTTCCGAGCGGTCCTTTCGCCCTTGCCCAGGTCTGAGTGGCCGGATAGAATGTGAACAGACCGCTGTCGGTCCCGAACAAGATCTCTGTCGAGGATTTCTTGAAGATGGAGTGGATCCTTGACAGAGAAATCCCGCTTCCGTCCTTGTCACGTACTATGCTTTCGGTGAATGTGTTATTCCTTGTGTCGAACACTCCCACCAATCCGTTTTGTGTTCCGGCCAGAATCTGGCGGTGGGAGACCTGGAGCATCGCCGTGACGATGTTGTCACCGTTGAGGCATATTCCCGGCCTGAGCCTGCACGGCTCGTCGAACGCGTCCAGCTCTGGGATGTAGCGGACAAGTCCGCTCTCCATTCCTGCGTAGATGTTCCCTGTCTCGTCCACCAAGAGGCTTTTGACGATTCTTATCGGGGATCTCTCCGCATCCGAGCAGAAGCTGTAGTGCCTGATTTCCCCCAACCTTTCGTTGAATCTGTAAAGGCCGTTGTTGCTGCCGATCCACAGGCAGCTGTCCTTGCCATAGCACAGGCAGTTGCAATTCTGAATATGCACCCCTCTTGGTTCTACCGAATATGTGCTGTCCCGCGCCGCGTCAAAGACGAACAGCCCCTCGGTGCTCGCCATCCATATCTCGTTTCTGGAAATATGCTCGCAGATGTCATCGATGTTGAGACCGTGCCCGGACGCCGAGGAGCAGAAAGCCTCGAAATCTTTGCTGTTGAATTTGTTGAGTCCGTCCTTTGTCGCAAGCCAGACGTAGCCGTTCCTGTCCTGCAGAATGCTCTTCACGCTGTTGTTTGACAGCCCGCTGCGGACATCATATTTCCTATACTCGTTGCCTGACTCGGCTCCGTACGCGGAGAGACAGACAAGAGCCAGGAGCAAAGGCAAGAGTATGGAAATATGCTTCATCATTTTATAAAGGATTGATTTCTGTGATATTCATCACGACCTTCCCCTTGAGAGGGGCGTTGCCGGAATCAGTGAGGGTGATACGGTAGAGACGCTCACCCCAGACTTTCGTGAAGGCCGCGTCATCGAGTACCTTGGCCTCGACTTCATACTTGAGTCCGGCCGGGAAAGACAGCAGGGCGAAAACATTGTCTTCCCCGTGACTGTTCTCTATCAGTATCTCTCCTTCCTTTATCTTTCGCTTTCCGCAGGTCTCGCCCGGGAGGTAAACCTTTCCTTGTACGAGATAATGCCACACATCCGCTCCGACCCTTTCCTTAAGGCTATAAGTGTCGGTAATCTCAAGTGATGGCTTGCCGGAAGGCCTTAGAATATATTCCCTCCTCCAGGAGACGCATTCCGCTGAGTCCGGGTATGCCTTGTTAAGCTCCAACGAGAAACGGCCTTTGCCTATGTCGCATCTGGCATCTGCGGCTTTGTATTTTCCTCCGAACTCCTGTTGTACCCCGTTGATCATCGGCAGGTTGTGCCATTCGCACCGCATCGCCCAGATCTTGTACCTTTCCTTGTTGTCGAAGGTGGCCTTGGTGTAGGTCCCGACCCCGGCGTCCACAAGAACAGGAATATTCCTGATTGCGAATATGCAGGTTCCGATGTCGTTGTGGTTGTGGCTTTCATCGTTGTGTCCTCCTTTGGCGCCTAAGAACCATCCGCTGGAGTTCCTCATAAAACACATTTCTGTCTCATCATACCACGTGGACATCGGAACATCCTTCCTCAGGTCACCGAGAATCCTTTCCATAGCCTCCGGACGGTCTTTCTCTGATGCCGCCGAGAGGATCCTGTTCAGAGAGTCGGTCTGTCTGGCGATCTCCGGAATGAACCGTGCCGAATTCATCGCCCTGTAGCCCTCGTTGGCGACAGGGTGCGGACTTCTGAATATTCCTTTGCTCTTGTCGGCGTAGCGGCAAAGCGCGAAGTCCATCATCTCCTTGCTGCGCACGGCCTTGCCGTATGCCCAGACCATTTCCGGTGTTGATGTCGCCAGGGCGCTCCCGTCGGCGAAATTGGCCGCGAATCCGTCTCCGATGTAGGATCTGGAGATGAACTCTCCCATTCTCTTGATCCTCGGGTTGTCAAAGATGGCGAACTTTCCAGATGAAGCGTCGTAGAGAATCTGAAGGAAATCGTAAAGCTTTCCGGCCGCCGCGTCCCAATACGCCGGGCCTTCCTCACAGGCTCCGTCTGACGTGTTGTAGTCAAGGAACATATCGATTGACTCGATTCCTTGACGCACGGCGGCATCCAGCCTGGCCTGATCCTTTTCCATCAGCAGAAAGCACAGGATCGCGTCTGAGTTGCACCAAGGATTCCAGTTGTTGATCATTCCTCCATAGTAGCCGAGCCATTGGTTGGCCTTGCGCTCCTTGATGTCCAGATAAGGATCTAGAATATTCCTTTTCACCGCATCTTCAATCGCTATTGAGACCGAAGGGTCGATCTTGTCGAACTCGCTGTGGAAGAAGTGATGTATGATGGCGATTATCGCGCCGTACCTTCCGGATCCGAGGTCGATGAATCGTTCCCTCGCATCCGGAAGGGCACGTTTTGTCCTTTGCCTTGGCTGGTGTGCCGACAGAACCCACGATGTCTGCTCGGTCGCGAGCCAGGCACCGTTCAGAATCTGGTCTATGAACCGCCCCTTGCCTTCTGCCAGCTCCGCCAGCATCAATGAGATCAACGCGCCTCTGTTAGCGCCCTGCGGATTCTCCATCGTGCGTCTGTTGCCGGTCCTCTCAAAGTCAAGGTATGCGGTCGCCGGTATTACCTTCCATTGATAGCCAAGGTATTGTTCTCCTCGCCTGACAAGGGAGGCCGAGTCCCTTCCGAGAAGGTTGGCCCATCCGGCCCTGTCATAGTAGGAAGGAAGTGGAAACCAGTCCTTGCATGTCTTGAAGGATTTCCTGACCTCCTTTGAGGACTGGTAAACGTCAAGGAGGGTATTATCCCCGGCGATGGCCGCGGCGCCGAATGCCACAGCCATCGCGAGGGTTGCCAATATGTGTCTTGTTAGTTTCATCAAGATTCAGGTGTGAGTGTTGTCGTGAATGTGGCGGTCTTGTTGACTGTCACGTTGGCCTCGAATCCGACCTCGTAGTAGCCGGAGTTGTCGGCATCGTAATCCTTGCCTTTGGTTGACCACGTCTTCAGGGTGACCTCCGGACCGCTTGAGCTGACTTTCAGGTACATCGTCTTGCCTCCGTTCTTGAGGACGATCCTGTCTTTTTCGACGGTCGGCTGTCCTGTTGTCACCATCGTCCACCGTACTTTTGCCTGAAGGTTGTACTTGGCCGAGATCTCGTCAACAACCACAAGGTCTTTGTTGTTTTCTATCGTGACGGTTCTGTAAGCCTTGTCGCATTGGTTGGAAAGAATGTCCGACATATCAACCTTGCAGCCCTTCGATGTTTCCTCGTCAATGACTTTAGTGATCTTGGCCTCGGCGGAAGCCTTGTGCTTGGCGTTGTTGATCGTCAGTGTGCTGTGGTTGAAGTTGTTGTAGCGGAAGACATCCCATCTCAGCGAGTTCTGGCCAAAGTCGCTGAAATTGCCACCCATCCCGGCGATGACGTTCTCGATCGTGCTGTAGCTTTGGAGTCCCAGATCGGCTGACCAGCGGACACCCATAGCGTCATAGACGAAAGATCCGACATCCATATGCCCGTGGCTGTAGTTGGCCCTTCCGGCCTTGACTCCGAGGAACTTGTCAGAATCAGAGAAAGACCAATCACCGTGCACGAGAGCGACAGGATTGATTCCGTTTCCTGACCATACGTGGTCGGACGGAGCCTGGACCTTGCCGGCGTTCAGCTTGTCGGCATAGACGATCGCCATCGGATAATATTTGTAGGCACCGGTGCTGTTGTACCTTCCGTCCTTGAGTTTGAGATTCTCGATGTAAACCAATGAAGGATCGTTGAATTTCCAGGCCAGATACCACAACGGAGCAAACGCCACGCTTGAAGGAGCGCAGTCGCTATAGTTGAACGCCTTCTTGTTCATTCCCTCCATAAACATTATCCACTTGCCTGTCTTCTTGAATCCGGCGATCTCGGACAAACCGCTGTTGGAGCCAGTGCAGGTCTCAAGCGCGGAAAGCATTATGCATTCAAAAGCCGTTCCATATCCCCAATATCCATATCCCTCCGGATAGTTTCCGTCCGGATTATAGATTGTTTCCATCACTTTGGCGTTGCTCTCGATGGCTTTGTCTATGATTTTCTGAGCGTCTGTCTTGCAGGCCTCATAGACAGCCACCGCAGCGGTGACAAGTCCACCATTGCAGACTTGGTTCCAGTTTGAGGCCGTCGTGTAGAAATTAAGGTTCCATTTGCTGTTCAGAGCGCAGTAGAACGCATAGTTCTGGATGGCTTTCTCCGCCTTGTTCCGAGTCTCCTTGCTCAGCTCATTGTAGAGCCAGTCGTATCCGATTCCGACTCCGTGCGCCATTTCGGCTCCGTCGAGAAAGTGGGTCGGGGCGTTCCAGTCCTTGAAATCGCAGACTGTGTTGATGTCCTTCTCCGCTTTCGTGAGGTATTTTCCGTCACCTGTCATCCTGTAGGCGTACGAACAGGCGATGATCCTGTTCGCCGCCTCCACGGAGACATCCAGTAGCCGCTTGCCGACTTTCTGGTACGTAAGATCCCTCTTGTTAAGGACGGAGTTCGCATAGTCTATCATCAACTTGTGGAGCATCGTGACGTTCTCATCGCTTCCTGATTCGATCTTGGCCTTTATAGATGCCTCGGCGTCTTTTGTCAGTATCACCCTCGGGTGGTTGGACGCGGTCAGCTTCGAGTAGTCCGGCTTGCTGGTGGACGGTTTGTCCGTGCCTCCTCCGCCTGGTTTTGACCCGCCCCCCGGCTTGTATGTTTCCGGTTCTTTGGAGCAGGCCAAGCAAACTATGGCGGCGGATACCATCAGTGCCAGTGTCTTAAGGTATCGCTTCATTTTTTTTATCGATTATCTGTTCTCAGTGTCTTTCATACACCTTACACTCTGTCCTGACGCGCGTGTTCCGGTGGAAGCCCATTGGCTGCTTTTGAACCTGAACCAGAGTTGGTAGGCTTTGTGATCGGTGCTGTTGTAGCCGCCGGAAGGGGAGTTGGACCAGCAGGAGACAATGTCGTTCATCTGATTGGTTGGGTTTCCGGCCGTGTTCCCCCATTTCACTCCGGAGAACGGCCAGTAGGCTTCGTGCTCTCCGTCGTACTTGTAGACGAGCCATTTCATCTTGCTTCCGTTCTTGAAATCCTGTTCTCTACCATCAATGACTTCCTTGATGATGGCAGGGGAGACGACCATCCAACCGGCAGGACAAGGGTCGAAAATCGTCTTTTCGCCGTTCTCCACCGAGCCCTCGGAATCACCATTGTTAGGGTTCCCCCAGAAGTCATCCTTGCGGTCTGATCTGCTGCCAGTCTGTGATCCGAGGTACCAGTCACCAAGATGGTTGTCCGCTCCGTCAGTGTAGAAGAACACATCTGGATTCTTCGCCGAAACCTTGAGATTTGTGACATTTGTGGATGCTTTCTTGTAGGTTTGGCTTCCCCAACTGAAACCGAATGGACGGCCCCATTGGCAGTAAATACCTACTCCGTGCCAGTTGTCGTAGTCCGGAGCATAGCCGTTTCCGAGGTTCCTGTCCATCACGACACCGTTCTTGTACTGATGCTCCTGAACGCCCTGCGGCACGTACCAGATGTTGAATGACCAGATATATTCCTTCTTGGCGTTGCAGATTCCCACTTTGCCGACATAACCGGTATAGCCATCCTTGTTCGCCCTGATGGTAAGTGTGTAGTCAGGATTGATCTCCACGAACTCGGCGTAGTCATCAGGTGACTTAGGGTTGTTCCTCTTGCCGTTTATGACGATCGGATAGTTGCTTCCGTTAAGGTTGTGGGCATAGATGATCTTTGCGTACTTAGGCTCCTCGCAACCGTTGAAGAAACCGCGAGCCTTGACATCAATTGTGAATTCATTGTTGCCCTCTGTGGCCATAAACGTGTTCTGCGGTCCGTAGGCCCAGCCTTCGGCCAGCATTCTGGTCTCCTCCGGCTCGTACCAGGCGAACTTGTTGTCGGACTTGCTGACGTTCTTGATGGTGATGGTGTTGACCGTGTTGGCGAGGATCTTTCCGCCGTTGACCTTGACCGGGATCGTCACATTCTTCTTTCCGTCGGTCATTGAGACTGAGACATAAACATCCTTTCCGGTGAGGTCCACAGGCAGGGTGACAAGCCATAATGTCTGCTCAGAGCTGAGAGCGGAAGGCTCGTCAACCGTGACAGTGACATAGTCGCAAGGGTTCGTGACCTTCATCTCTCCGGTCCTTACATTGACATCCATCTTGCCGACGATCCCGGCTCCTTCTGACCATAGAGATGCTCCGGCAAGCTTGTAGGACGCATATTCACTGGAAGAGATCACGAGTTTCACGTATGCCGTGGCGTGCTTGAGCGAGAATGAGACAGGCGGCTGGTGCGATGACTCGTCTGAAACGACCGTAGCGGGGATATTCCTGACATCGTAGGCAAGGCTGTATCTTCCTATGCCTTCGCTTGAGTTGGCCGCGCTCTGCTTCTGCTCCATCGGAACCCAAGACTTCAAGACATCTCCCTCGAATGTGGTGGCCTCGCTGAATGGATAGTAGATCACTGCTTCCGTCTCGGCCGGAATCTCTGTCTCGTTGTCCAGGATGAACACTCCGCTGTTCTTGCCGGAGTCCTCGTCAATCAGCCTTGCGGACGCGTTGGCGAAGAGTTCTGAGGATGTCGAGACCACTCCGATCTTGTCACCGAGCGACCAAAGCACCGGGTAGCTGTTCCCGTTCTTTTCGCCAATGCTGGTCCTTGTCTGCGGGAACGCCGTTCCCTGGAAGGTCACCTTAACGGCGGAGTTGTGGCTTTCCACCACATCTTCCTTCACGCTGCACGAACTCAATGCGAGCAGTGCGATTCCGATACCATATATAGTATTTTTCATTATCATGAATATTTAAGGGTTATTGGATCACGTTCTCATCAAGCTCTCCGGCGGAATTGTCCTTGCTGATTCCGTCAGGTTTGCCTACCGCCGTCCAGGTCTCGAACGCTGCGGCGCAGGCCCTGCCTTCCTTGTTATAGACAATGACAGCCGAGATGTAGTCTTTCTGGTAGGTGAGCTGTGAGAGTTCCTCGCTGTACGGCAACGCCTCGATGTCCTTGCCGTTCTCCTGAACCCATTGTGTGAGCTTCACTTCCTTGGTGTAGTCGAAATCAAGTCTGTCAACCCTGATTCCGGTGACGATTTTCGCGCCATAGAAATCACCTTGTGTCAGAGAGGCCGAGACTGTCGCCTTGTTGTCGGCCAGACCGCTGACCTCGATCTTTACGTCAGGCTCTGTCTCCGCCGTCGGCTCGTCGGACTTACCGCAGGAACAAACCAACGCCGCCGCGGCAAGAAACGCTAATAATATATTCTTTTTCATAATATTACCTTAAAAAATCTGTTAATATACCCATCCTTCTCTTGTCGTGAGGGCGGAATTTTTCTGAACTTCGTTCTGAGGTGCGGTCCAAGGCCAGAGGCAGTCTGACCAGTACCAGGCGTACTCAACGGTGTCGTCGCCCCACCAGGACTGTCCTCCGTGCACGTCCTTGCCCTGGAATTTGCTTTCCTTGTAGGTGCCCCAGCGCACTTCATCGAAGTAGTTTACAGCCTCCACAGGGAACTCGACCCTTCTCTCATACCTCACTGCCTCACGCATCTGATCCTGACTTCCGAGGGTCACGCCCGGCATTCCCGCGCGGGATCTCACGAGATCAATAAGGGTCTTGGCCTCATCGAGACGGTTCAACTCCACGAGCGCCTCCGCTCTTTGGAGAACCACATCAGTGTAGCGGATGAGAGGAAAGTCCGTGTGGCAGCGGGATCTGTCGATGAGCTCGCCTTTGAGGAAGCGCACGTACTTCTTGTAGCAGTAGTACCCGGAAGTCCTCTTGTCCAGCCAGAAGTCTCCGCCGCTTGTGCCCTGCTTGTAGAGAGGCCAGCGGAGGGCCTTGCCGATCATATTCTCATCCCCGTTGTAGTTAGGGGTGTAGCAGTCAACCGGCTCGTAAGGGGTCACGATGGTCTGTTTCAGACGTGGATCCCTGTTGTCGTAGGCGGCCTTGATGCGGGTCTCGTTGCCGTTGTCCAGATAGTAGCGGTTGAAGACATCGCTGCCGCAGATCTTGATCGCCTGCGATTTCTGTGACGCGAGAGCCTTGTTGGAGTTCAGACCGTCGCGGCAGAAGAACACCGCGCGCTGCTTGGCGGTAAGGTTGTTCCAGTCCTCCAGTCCCGGAACCTTGCTCCAGTCGAACTTGGTGCCGTCCGCGTTCTCGTAGTAGTCCACGAAATCTGCCGCCGGCTTGACCTCGGTCCATCCGCCGTAGGTGTCCCTGGCTCCAAGAGCCTGCTCGATGTTGTCGCAGTAGCCGGATTCCTCGTCGTACTGGATGGCGAAGATCATCTCAGGGCTGTGCTCGTTCTCCGGGGTGAAGAAGTCAATGTATTTTCCCTGCCAGAGGTCATATCCGCAACGTCCCACAGCCTCGAAGTCGGACTCCGCTGCGGAATATTCCTTCATCCACATATACGCCATTCCTCTGAGCGCGTACGCCGCGCCTTTGGAAGGCCTGCCGATGTAGTTGGTGATCGTGTTGTCAGGGAAATATTCATTGTCAATGCAATAGGTGCAGTCGTCGATCACTGTCTTCCAGATCTCCTCCGCTGAGGATTGAACCTTGGTGCAGTTCTCGTTCGTGACAGGCTCAAGGTAGAGAGGTACTCCCTGATAGAATTTGTTCAGTCTTGAATATGCCCACGCCCTGAGGAAGTGCGCCTCACTCTGGAACCTTTCATACGTAGGGGTGTCGAGGCCGGCCTTGCCGAGGTTAGCGATGGCGTCGTTGGACGCGTGCACTATCGTGTAGCAGAACTTCCACTCAAATGTCACAAGCCAGTCGTTGGCCCTTTTCGCCTCGCTGTACAGAAGCTGGATAGGGTAGTTGTTGGCATAGTAGTCGGTGCAGAATCCCAACGCCTCGATTCCGTACTTGTTGAGACCGTCAAGATTCTCCCAACGAACCTGTGTGCCACTGCTCTGCTTGCGGTTATAGAACGTCTCGTAGATTCCGTTCATTCCTTTCTGCGCAAGCTCCGGGGTCGTCCACATATTCCCGCTCGAAATCTGGTTGGAAGGAGCGGTGTCGAGCATATCCGCGCAGGCGGCTGACGCTGTGAGGACAATTGCTCCAAGTGCTATGTTTTTAAGAATATTTTTCATTTCCGTGCTGTTTAGAATGTTATCTGTGCTCCGAATGTCACCTGTCTCATAAGCGGGTAGCCGATGGCTGAACCTTTCTCCGGGTCAAGGCCAGGATATTTTGTGAAGGTGAGAAGGTTCTCTCCGGAAGCGAAGAACCTGAGCTGCTGTACGAAGAACTTCTTGGTCAGCGAGGCAGGGAGCGTGTAGCCGAGCTGCACGTTCTTGAGTTTCAGGTAGTCACCTTTATATTCATAGAACTCGCTTGGAAGCCTGTTGCTGTGAGGGTCTCCGTAGGTGAGCCTCGGGTAGGTTCCGTAGATGTTCGTTCTGGTGTCTTCCGGGTAGTCAGGATCGAAGAAGTAGTGGTCGTTGGCCACCCTCTCGCTGATTCCGTGTCCGTTGGTCGTCTGGGTTCCGTTGTAGTACAGGGCGTTCCAGATGATGTGGAAGTCGAACGCTCCGGACCAGGTCATACTGAAGTCAAGGCCCTTCCAGGCGAAGCCGAGGTTGATGCCAAGGTTGTAGGATGGGGTGCTGGTGTGGCCGTTGAAGTCCATATCGTCATCGTCACCATAGTTGCCGTCTCCGTCCCTGTCCTCGTAGATGAGGTCTCCGTACCAGAGCTGGTCTTTGTTAAGGGAGGTGACACCGTTGAACTTGTAGCCGGAGTCGAGCATCGCCTGCACCCAGTCGAAGTCGGTCTGGGTTCTGATGATACCATCCTTAGGACCAGCGCCTGGGTCAACGGCACCGCCGGTGTAACCCTTGCCGCTTCCTTTGTAAACCCTTCTGAGATAATGCTCTCCCATCGGGTGGCCTTCGCAGAGTTTTCCGCTGCCTGAGTTGGCTGTCACGTTCGCAAGGTTGTTGAAATACTCTCCGTCAACCCATTCCTTAACCAGATCACCTTTGAAGTTTGTGACCTTGTTCTTGTTGTAGGAGAAGTTCACCCCTGCGAAGTAACTGAAATCCTTGCCGATCTGGTCTCTCCAGTTTATCGAGAGCTCGACACCCTGGTTGACAAGGCTTCCGAGGTTTGAAGGCACTCCAGAGACCTCTCCCATCGTGAGGTAGATGGCCGGGGTGTAGAGGATGTTCGTCGTGTTCTTGAAGTAATAGTCGATCTCTGTGGTGAGTTTGTTTCCGAAGAAGCCTGCGTCGATGCCGATGTCCGTGGTCGTTGTGGTCTCCCACTTCAAGTCAGCGTTGCTGAGGGATGAGATGTACAAACCCTTTGTAGGCTGACCTTCCAGAACCATATTCTGTGCTGCATAGACGGCCTGCCAAGCGTAGTTGCCGATTCCCTGGTTGTTTCCTGCCTGTCCCCAGGATGCCCTCAGCTTGAGGTTCGAGAGCCAGCTCTTGGCGCTCTCCATAAAGTTTTCCTCGTGGATCTTCCAACCTGCCGAGAAAGACGGGAATATACCGTAGCGGTTGTTGCTTCCGAACCTTGATGATCCATCAGCGCGGAGATTGGCCTCGAACAGGTACTTGTCCTTGAACGTGTAGTTCACGCGGCCGAAATATGACCTGAGGCCCCATCCTGCCTTGGCTGAGCTGGAGGAAGTCTCCAGGCTTTCGTAGGTGGACAGGTCGTTGAGGGTCCAGTCTGTCGCTCCTTTCTTTCCGACACCCCAGCCCCAAGTGCGGTACTCCATCGCTGAATATCCCGCGAGCACTCCGAGGAAATGATCTCCGAAGGACTTGGTGTACCTTGCCAGTATTTCTGATGACATACTGTAGTTGCGGCTTGTGGTGTTGCTGACGGATGCGTTGGCAAGCTCAGAGCTTGAGTAGCGCACGTCATTCATATAGTCCCAATAGCCGTTCTGACGGCCGTAGGTGTGCCTTTCTCCGAATTGAGGGGAATAGTTGACCGTGGCTTCGATGCTGAGTCCTTTGACTGGCCTGAGTTTGCCGTAGAGGGTTCCGTTCACTCTTGAAGTCACATTGTAACCTCCTGAGCCGTACATCATTCCGAAGATGTTGTTGGCGTTGGAGGATTCCTCTGCGTTGAGGGCCGGCCTTCCCCAGGCGTTCACATCACCTGGATAGACACCAGGGGTGGTCTGGTAGAGAGAGTTGAATGCGTTGGAGATGTTTGCCAGACCGTAGTTCTGCCTTTGGCCGAAGATCCTGGTACCGATAGTGAACCAGTCGGTCACGTCTGCCTCAAGGTTAGTCCTGAAGTTGGCCTTCTGGGTGGAGGAATTGATTCCGAACCTTCCCATAACACCTTGGTTGTCAAGATATCCTGCGGAAATGAGGTATTTCACTTTCTTGGAGCCTCCTGAAACCGAGAGATTGTGCTCCTGTGAATATCCTGTCTGGAAGATCTCGTCGAACCAGTCGGTGTTCGGGTAGGCCGCATAGTTCGGCACGCCGGCGTCGTTCACTCCATATGGATCGAGAGCCTTCTCCCTCCAAAGATCTATGTTGCTCTGTGAGAACACCCTGCTGGTGTTCACGTTGTCGCAGGATTCGTTGATGAGTTCCATATGTCTGGCATAGTCAGACACGAAGTGGAGCTCATTGTAAGGCATCTGGACGATACCCTTGTAGGAGTAGCTGATCTGTGGCTTGTCGGCTGATCCTGATTTGGTCGTGATGAGGATGACACCATTGGCGGCTCGTGTACCGTAGATCGCCGTGGAGGCTGCATCCTTGAGCACGGAGATGGACGCGATGTCGTTCGGGTTGATGTTGTCCATATTCCATTCGATTCCATCGACAAGGACAAGAGGTGAGCTTGAAGACGATGTGAACGAGCCGATACCACGGATCCTGATTGTGGCTCCGTTGCTTCCTGGCTGTCCGGATGACTGTGTGACATTCATACCGGCGGCGAGGCCGGCCAAAGCGGCCGAGGTGCTGACGATGACGCGGCCCTCGCTCTTCTTAGCGAAGTCGATTGATGCGACGGATCCTGTGAGGTTAACCTTTTTCTGGACTCCGTAGCCGACGACAACGACCTCGTCCAGAAGCTCATTGTCTTCGGACAGAGAGACGTTGATCACGTTCCTGCCATTGATTTTCTCATTGACAGTGACATAACCCATACAGGAATATTCCAGTTCGGAACCACTGCCCGTCACATTGATAGCGTAGTTTCCGTCGATGTCGGTCGAGGTTCCGGAGGTCTTGTCTCCTGACACCATCACGACGACTCCAACCAAAGGTTGCCCTGACGCATCGGTGACTTTTCCCGTGATTTTTTCCGGGCCGGCGGCGTACATCGGACTCCAGCTTAGAAAGATGCTGGCGGCCAATGTCAATGCCATAGACAGAAATGATGTAAGTTTTCTTGCCATTTCGTTTTGTTTTATGTGTTATCAGTTATTTGTCTGTGATGCTTTTGTACTTAAGCAAAGCCTCAAGGAAATAGTAGTCGGCGTAGGTGAGCGGAACGTCCACCTCGGAGTTGTCAGGCAGCGAGCCGACGCAATGCTTCAGGATGAAGTTCCCGTTTGTGCCTGGTTCCGCCAGGTATTCCGGTCCGGCCAGTGTGCGCAGCTGCTTCTCGGCCATAGCGAGGTATTTGGCATTGCTGGCCTCATCGTCGGTCAATGTGCTAAGCTGCACGAAAGCGGAAGCCATAATCGCTGCTGCGGAAGCGTCCCTCAAGTCGTTAGGAATCTTGTCCGAATCTAAGTCCCAGTAAGGTACACCGTCCTCCGGAAGCCTTGAAAGCAGCATATCAGCGATGTTCCTTGCCTGTGTGAGGTAACTGTCGTGACCGCTTTCACGGAACATCATCGTGAATCCGTACAATGCCCAGGCCTGCCCTCTCGCCCAGGCCGAGTCATCGCTGAAACCCTGGACGGTCTCCTTTTTCCTCACCTCGCCGCTCTCCGGGTCGTAGTCCACGAGATGCCAGCTTGTGTAGTCCGGGCGGAAGTGGTTGCACATCGTCGTGTTGGCGTGTGTCACCGCCACCACTTTCAGCGAATCATCGTTGAATATGCTCCCGGCGTTGCAGAGATGTTCAAGGTTCATCATATTGTCGATGATCACAGGGTATTTCCAGTCCCTTCCCTTGCGCACGAAATCCCAGCTTCTGATAACTCCAGTCACTGGCGAGAACCTCTTGGCCAAGGTCTTGGCAGAGGTCAGGATCGGCTCTAAGTATTCCTTGTCCCCTGTGATTCTGTAGGCATTGCCATAACTACAGTTCATCTGGAAACCAAGGTCGTGGTCGGTTCCTTTCATCGTCTTGAGCGTGTCAAGCTTGAGGGTGTTCTTCCTGGCGAGGCTCTTGAACTGTGGATCGCCGGAATATTCATAGATGTACCAGAGCGTTCCAGGGTAGAATCCGCTGCACCACCATTTGATGTTGGAAGCGATGAATTCTCCTTCATTGGAAAAACTCCTCGGCATTGTGTCGCCGGTCAATCTCTCCTCCATTGCGAGGTATTGTTCTTCGGCGACTTTGAAGACCCTGTCCGTCAGATCGGACATAGATTCCTTTCCGCCGCATCCGAATACGAGCGGCAGAAGAGCGAATGTTGCGATAAGGCTTTTTCTCATTCTTTTATGTGTTGTTATTAGTTCCAGTGTGGTCCTATGCGGATCTCGTAGACCAAAGATAGTTTGTTCCCTTATTATAATATGGAAAAATCCGGTCAATGATTGATAAAATCCGGTAACGTGCACGGAATCAATGCGCAAAAAAAATAAGTTGACGCACCGATGAATGATGGCGCGTCAACTTTTTTTTAGAGTGCTGTTGTCTAAGGACAGTCAAACAGTGTGACCTACTTTTTCAGAAGTTCGTCGATGTGTTCGGCGTAGTCCAATGAGGTGTCAAGATAAAAAACAATCTCAGGCACGATGCGGAGCTGCTTGGCGACTAAATGGCCGAGTTCTCCATGCAGAACTTTGATGTTATCGTTCAGGGTCTTCATCACTTCCTCGGCCTTCGCGGACGGGAATATGCTGACGTAGGTCTTGGCGAGGGAGAGGTCGGGGCTTACCCTGACCTCGCTCACCGTCACCATCGCGCCTCCGAACACGGCCATACCCTTGCCGCGTATGATCTCCGCCAGATCCTTCTGGATCTCACGGGCGACCTTGAGCTGTCTTGTGCTTGCCGGTTTCTCCATATTTAAGGACGTTTATGATGAAGTAGTTCTTCTTTCCTTTCTGGGCGAGGATGTACTTTCCGTCCACGATGTCCTTCTCGGAGACCTCATGCTCGATGTCAGCCACCTTGTCCTTGTTGATGCTCACGCCGTTGCCCTGAACCATCTTCCTGGCCTCTCCCTTGGATGGGAACACCTGGGTCTTCACGGCGAGGAAGTCAAGTATGTCGCAAGGAAGGTCAGATTTCTGAATATCGAAGGTCGGCACGCCGCTGAACACGGCGAGGAACGTCTTCTCGTCCAGTTTCCTCAGCTCGTCGGAAGTCGAGTTGCCGAACAGCATCTTGGAAGCGGAGACCGCGTTGGCATATTCATCGGACCCGTGGATCATTGTGGTGAGCTCCTTGGCGAGAAGCTGCTGGAGCGTCCTGCGCCGCCGTGTCGCCTTTGAGTTTGGTGAAGCCCCCAAGCCCGGCCCTGATCTGACCTACGATTCCGACAACCGGATAGACCACAGTGTTGTCCGTCAGGGATTCCTCGTACTTGCTCGCCGAGAACTCGTTCCAAAGCTCGTCCTCCCAGGCCAGTTTCTCCGCCGAGTTCATCAGGTTCAGGGTTCTCTGAGGCTTGATCGAGAGGGTGAACGTGTTGTTGTAGTTGATCCTCATCCTTCCAGCCTCGCCTTTCTTCGTGGTCACGACGATGACACCGTTAGCCGCCCGGGAACCGTAGATGGCGGCCGCTGCGGCATCCTTGAGGATGGTGATGCTCTAGATGTCGTTGGGGTTGATATTTCCGATGCCATTCACGAATATGTCATCGAAGCCTCCGGTGGCGAGCTGCTCGGAACTGAGGCTTGGCGAGTCACTTTGCATCGGGACTCCGTCCACAACCCAAAGTGGCTGGCTGGTTCCAGAGAGGTTGTTCGCGCCTCTGATCCGGATCCTTGACTGCGTTCCTGGCTGTCCGGAAGTCGCCGAGACGGCCACACCGGCGACTTCACCCTGCATCAGCGCATCGACTGACGAGATGGCCTTGGCCTCGAACTTATCTGAATTGATGACAGCCACGGAGCCAGTTATCCTTTTGACAGTTGTCTGCGCGTAACCCGTGACCACGACCTGATCCAGCTGCGTGCTCTCCCATTCCATCACGACAGTGATGCCGTCTGTCTTGCCGGGAACTATCTTATAGACAACGTCTTTCATCCCGACCGAGGAGAACAGCACGGATTCCGTTCCATCCGGAACCTTGAAACTGAACTTCCCGTCCAGATCCGTGGTCGTTCCCGTGGTCTTTTTCTGCATAGAGATTATCCCCGCCCCGATCACCGGAGCTCCGTCCGTGTCCACAACCTTTCCGGTAAGCAGTACGCTCTGCGCCGCCGCCGTCATCTGTGTCAGCAAGACGGCCGCGATCCAGACAATCCCGCATCTTTGAAGTTTGGATAGTAACTCGTTCATATCCTGTACTTTTGTTTAGACAAAATCCATTTCCGTCTTTACGAGACCTTGAATGGTGCAAGATGGAAAATACAAATGTACAAAATTGTCGATAAATTCGTTAAGATGAATCAGATTTATAAAACATTGTTTTATGTAACATCCTTTACTATAAACATAAGTTTTTATGTAAATTTGTAGAGTATCGTCACGGTAGTGACACAAATGCTTGTCAAATATGGTTTGTGAGGTTTTATGAAATCGAATTTAACAAAATCAGTTGTTGTCCTGGCTGGATTCGCACTGCTTTATGTCCTGACACGCATCCCTTTGGTACATGTCGGTGAACGTGTCGTGTCGTATGACAGTGCCTTGGCCGCTCTCCTGTTCAAGAAAGGTTCTTTCGCATATTCTTTGATGAAGCATCTGTTGTCCTGCATCATTCCATTGATCACGGTTGCTATTGTGTGCAAAGGAAAGAATATTCTGGAATGTTGGGGACTCCGCAGGAACTTTCTTAAAGGATGGGCGGTTGGATTGCTGTGCTGCATCCCTATGTTGGTCTGCAACCTGATTGCTGGACATGTCGAGTTTGGTTGGGATAATCTTTTCCTCGGCGCTGTCTTCGCGGGACTTTTTGAGGAATTGATATATCGTGGATTCCTGTTCGGTGTCCTGCACCGCTACTGTGGCTGGCGCTTTATCTGGGCGGCTCTCCCGGCGGCGGTTCTGTTCACGCTCGGACATTTCTATCAATCACACGATTTCGTGTCCGGTTTGCAGGTCTTCTGTGTAACCGCTCTCGGCAGTCTGTTTTTCAGCTGGCTGTATATGGTGTGGGACAATAACCTATGGGTGCCTATCTCCTTTCATATTATGATGAACGGCATCTGGGTCCTCATTCCTATCGCTGACGCTACATCTTCCGTCGGATCCATAACCGCGAACATAGGACGTTTGCTGACTGTCGCCCTTGCGGTTACACTGACTGTCTTTACAAGAAGCGTGAGCCGCAACGGGTTGATTGTTAGTGAATCACGAGTTTATGCCCTCTTGAATAGGGAGGCGATGAATATGTCCGTTCACTATGATGTTGACAAGAATCTCCTCTATGCCGCGGCCGCTTTTTGACTCTCCCTTTCGCAAATCCAGAGCCACGCTTGGCGTTTACATTTTTTACGGCTGATAAGTCACTGACAGAAAGAAGAAAAGAGTGAAATGAAAACGAACAGGATAACACTGCGGCCTTGGCAGGAAAGCGATGCCGAGGCGTTGTTCAAATATGCTTCCGATCCGGAGGTCGGTCCGCGTGCTGGATGGCCGGTGCACAAGAGCCTCGAGGAAAGCCTTGATGTGATCAGGAATATATTCACAAATGACCACACTTGGGCGATCGAGCTGAATGAGACAGGTGAGGCGATCGGCTGTATTGGTTATTATCCGAGCGGCGAGAGCAACATCGGCATCGGCGAGGATGACGCCGAAATCGGCTACTGGGTGGCCAAACCATATTGGAACAAAGGAATATGTACGGAGGCCCTTCGCCTGATGATCGACTACTGCTTCAATGTTAAAGGTTTCCATACTCTCTGGTGTGATTATTTCGTTGATAACCCCGCTTCCGGCCGAGTCATGGAGAAATGCGGCTTCCAAGACACCGGCAAGATCAACTGGTGCAGCCAACTCTACCAGGGCGATGAGAGGCCAGTGAAAGTGATGCGGCTGGATCCGTGATTTATAAGCGATTGATAGACAAGGAATAAAGCCGTTATCTTTAGTTGGCTCTAACTAAGGGTGATGAACTAATGGGTTGATTTACAGTTTATTGTGTATTACGGCGCTTTAAGCGGGTTAAAGAGCGTATAAAAAGAAACGACAGCGAAAAAATCAAAAGTCAAATTTTGGTAACGTGCAAAATTTGACTTTTGCCTTTTTTTCGCTGTCGCCTGCACATAATGCCGCTACTCGTAGCGGATGGCCTCAATCGGGTCGAGGTTGGAGGCTTTGCGTGCCGGGTACCAACCGAAGAAGATGCCGATTATGGTGCAGACGAGGAAGGAGACGACGATGCTCCAAGGCTGGATGAGGATAGGGTAGGAGAGGACGGCTTTGACTATGTACGATGCCGCCACGCCTAAGATCACACCTAAAAGTCCACCCGTTATGCTTATCAGTGTCGCCTCGATCAGGAACTGGGCGAGAATGTCCCGGCCTTTCGCTCCGATGCTCATTCGTAGGCCTATCTCCTTTGTCCGCTCGGTGACGGAGACGTACATTATATTCATAATGCCTATGCCACCCACGAGGAGCGATATTCCCGCCACTGCCGCCAGAAGGGTGGACATCATATCGCTGGTGCTGGTCATCATCGAGGAAAGTTCCTGCTGGGAACGGATGTTGAAGTCATCGTCATCGGCCTCCTTCAGTTTGTGGTTGCGGCGGAGGACATCGGTGATCTCGCTGATGGCCTCATCGGTATATTCCTCGCTCAGAGCGGAACAAACGATTTCCTGAAGGTAGGTCACGGCGAGGATTCGCTTCATCACGGTGGTGTACGGGGTGATGATCAGGTTGTCCTGGTCCATCCCCATACTGTTGTAACCTTTGCTTTCCAACACTCCGACGATGCGGAACGGAATACTGCCGAAGCGGATGACCTTTCCTACCGGGTTCTCGCCGTTCGTGAAAAGCTGGTCGATGACCGTCTTCCCGACAAGACAGACCTTCGCCGCCGTCTTGATGTCCTGCTCAGAGAATATGTCGCCGTCCTGCACCTTGTAGCCTCTGATGTCGAGGAATTCCTCGTTGACACCATAGACGGATGTCGGCGTGTTGTTGGCGCCATAGACTGCCTGGCCGGAGGAGTTGACGGAAGGGGAGACAAGCGAGACGTGGCCGCATTCCTTGCGGATGTCCTCGAAGTCCTTGACTTTCAGAGTCTGCATATCATCGGCGCTGAGACGGACCCCTCCACGCATATCCTCTCCCGGATGGATCATTATCATATTCGATCCCATCTCGCTGATCTCGGCCTGGATGCTCTTCTTGGAGCCTTGGCCGATGGCGAGCATTGTGATGACGGAGCCGACACCGATAATGATGCCGAGCATCGTCAGGAATCCTCTGAACTTGTTGTTGCCCAGTGCTTTCAGGGCTATTCTGAATAGATTGGCGAAATTCATTGCAAAAATCTTTTATGAATATGTCAGCAGTCGTTCTCGGCCGGCAGTTTGGCCAGCGCCTCCGCGGCGTCAAGAATATGCCCGTTCAGCACGTCGCTCGTGACCCTGCCGTCCCGAAGTGTGATGGTGCGTGTGCTGTAGTTCACGATCTCCGGGTTATGGGTCACGAATATGATCGTTCGACCCTCGGAATGGAGTTTCTGGAACAGAACCAGAACCTCAAAACTGGTGCGCGTGTCCAGATTGCCGGTCGCCTCGTCAGCGAGAATCACCGCAGGATCGTTCACCAAGGCTCTTGCGATCGCCACCCTCTGCATCTGTCCTCCCGACATCTGGTTGCTCTTATGCTCCAACCTGTCCCCGAGACCGACCGCCTTCAACGCCTCCACCGAACGGTCGAACCTCTCCTTCTTGGAATATTTGTGGTTGTACATCAGCGGCAGCTCCACGTTCTCGATGGCCGTGGTCTTCGCCAGCAGGTTGTAGTTCTGGAACACGAAACCGATCTTGCGGTTCCGTAGTGTGGCGCGTTCGTTTTTGTCCATCGTCCTGACCGGCACACCGTCGAGGAAATATTCCCCGGAAGTCGGCGTGTCGAGGCATCCGAGGATGTTCAGCAGCGTCGATTTGCCGGAGCCGGACGTGCCGACAATCGTGACGAACTCGCCCTCCGTGATGGTGAACGACACGCCTCTGAGCGCGTGGACCGTCTCGTCGCCGACGATGAAGTCGCGGCGGATGTCCTCAAGTTTGATGACCTCTTTCATTTCCTATTTCTTTTTGTCTCCTCTCGGGCCAGGGGCGAACGGACTTCTTTCCGTAGCCTCTTCCTTTCTTGGTGCCTCCGCGCTCAGGCCCGTCACAACCTCCTCACCGTCAGAGAGTCCGCAGGTGATGCCGGTCTTGTCGCCGCTCGTGTGCCCGGTGGTGACAGTCTTCGGGGAGATCTCGTTTCCTTTCCTTACCCAGACCGTGCGGGTGTCCTCGCCGTCGGCGGCCTGACTGCCTGTGACGGTGACACCGATCTCCACAAGCAGTTCGGGGTCAGGGTTGAACCTCAGCGCCTTGGTCGGCACCGCAAGCACGTCCTTCTCCTCCAGTGTGTTGATGGTCACGTTGGCCGTGAGTCCCGGCTTCAGTTTCAGATCCGGATTCGGAGCCGTGATCACAACCTCGTAGGTCACGACGTTCGAGGTAGTTGTGGCCTCCAGCCTGACCTGCTGCACAGTTCCGTTGAAAACATCGTCCGGATAGGCATCCACGGTAAAGGTGACGTTCTGGCCTTCCTTTACCTGGCCGATGTCAGCCTCGTCCACATCAGCGATCACCTGCATGTCGGCGAGATCCTTTGCGATCGTAAACAGGGTCGGAGTTTCGAATCCCGCAGCCACTGTCTGGCCTTCCTCCACGGCTCTGCTGATGACCACGCCGTCGATAGGTGACGTTATTGTGGCATAGCTAAGGTTTCTTTTAACTTTGGTGAAAGATGCTTGCGCCTGGTTGTACGCATTCTTTGCGGTTTCGTATTGATAATACGAGGAATCATATTCAGAATCACTGACCAACTCTTTGTCGTGCAGGGTTTTGGTCCTATTATATTCCTTCTCCCTGTACTCGAATTCCGTCTTGGCTGCGGAGAGTTGTGCCTGTGAGGAGACAAGCTCGGCCTGGAGGTTCACCTTGTCCATTTCAGCGATGACCTGACCTGCCTTGACGATGTCGTTGTAGTCCGCGTAGAGTTTGTCGATGATTCCGGACACCTGGGTGCCGACTTCCACCTTTGTGACAGGTTCAACCGTTCCGGTGGCGGTGACCGAGTTGGAGATGTCGATTCTTTCAGTCTTGGCTGTTTCAAGAGTGACTGTCTGCTTTCCGGTAGGGCGGAAGATCAGCCAGAGTGCCGCAGCGGTGCAAATGATGCCGACCGCGATCCATAAAGTCTTGGTTTTCATATTAATTGATTTTATAATTTCCTTGGTAAATGTCGAGTAGAGCATTGTTCATCAATGCCGTGTATTTTGATTGGAGGAGCTGGACGCGGGCGTTGAGAAGGTTGTTTCGCGCGGTGATCAGCTCCACGGTGTTCTTCATTCCGACGTTGAACTGCTCGGCCGTGAGTTCGTAGCTTTGTTCGGCGTAACGTGCTTGTTCCTTGGCGGAAGTGTACTTGGACTGGGCGGAGACCGCCTCCAGATAGGTGTCTTCAACTTCCTTTAGCAGAGCCTTTTCCGTACTGAGTTGTTCCAACCTGCTGTTGTCGGCCTCGATCTTCGCCTTTTTGACCGCCGTCTTTGCCTTCCTGTCTTGAAATATAGGGATCTGGAGGCTTAGGCCGATGCTCTCGTTGAAGTTCTTCTCCAACTGACTGCCGAATGAACTGTTCGTTCCGGAAACGTTGGTCGTGCCGATTCCGGCTGTCGCTGAGAGGGTAGGGGAATATGCAGATTTGGCCTGTCTGATGCCTAAATCCGCAGCCTGTACGTTCAGACCAGCTTTTTTTATCTCCGGCATTGATTCAAGAGCGTTTGCATAGACTTCCTCCTTGCTTGGAAGCAGTCTCAGGATTCCGGCCTCGTCATCGGTCGGCTCTTCAAGCTCAATCTCGTCGCTGACCCCGAGTTCGAGCAACTGTTTGAGTTGCAGTTTGTAGTTGTCCAAAGTGGCTTTAGCCGAGGTTATCTGATAGAGATCGCTGGCGTACTGGCTTTCCAATTGCGCGACATCTACCTTGCCGAGTTCCCCGGCGTTCTTGAGTTCGACCGCTCTGTCGAGTTCCGCTTTTGATGTCTCCGCCGTGCTCTCGCTCACCTTGACAGCCTCAGCGGCGTAAAGGCACTGCATATAAGCCTTGACGATGGAAATCACGACATCATTTGTGTTCTCTTCCACGGACAACGAATCGACAGAGTTCTGCAGACGGCTCTGCTTCAAAGCCGTGCGAAGACTTCCTCCGCTGTAGAGAGTCACCCCTGCGTTCAATCCGTAGTTCCCGGACCAACTGGTTGCCTTTGATGTGCTATAGACATCCGATCCGACAACCGTGCTGTTCCCGTTTTCCGAGAACGGCCTGTTTGTTATTCCTTGACTCGTGGAAGCGCTTAAAGTCGGGAACATGGCCGCCTTGGCCTGATACGTGTCCTCAAGTCCGGCCAGATGGGCGTTCCTGCTTTGCCGGAGGGCTATATTGTTCTCTACGGCGTAGTCGATGCATTCCTGCAACGTCCATTTCTTAGCTTGGGCACCGGCGGTCAGAGAGACGACCGTCAGGGCTGTGATAATGATGATAACGTACTTTTTCATATTCATTGATGATCAAAATCCGGTGGCGAAAGTAGTCGCGCGGTGGATTTTATTCAACTCAAATCGACGAGCACCCGTTTTTCATCGACGAAAATGATTATATTTGTCTTTCAACCTTGGCGCGGAACTTCCAAGGTCCGGCCGCTGCTGGCCATTTAACACGAGAGTTAGTAATCAATGTATATGACAATGAAACTTTCAAATCTGATCAGAAAGACCGCCATCGCCGCAGCCTTGACCCTTGCTTCGGCCTCATTCGCCGGCGCGGAGTCCCGTTCCGACTGGAAGGCCCATTGGATCACTCATCCTTGGGTCCAGAGCACGACAAACACCTGGATTTCCTACCGAAAGGAAGTCAATGTGACAAGACGTCCGGACAAACTTATCGCCAGGATCGCGGTGGATTCAAAGTACTGGATGTGGATCAATGGCGGACTCGCTGTCTTCGAGGGTGGGCTCAAGCGTGGACCGTTCCCGAACGGAACCTATTACGACAAGGTTGACATCGCACCTTTCCTCAAGGAGGGCAACAACACGATCGCCATCCTGCTCTGGCACTTCGGAAAGCAGGGGTTCAGCCACAACAGCAGCGGCCAGGCGGCGCTGATCTTCGAGGCCATATCTCCTGAACTGAAGATCCTTTCCGACAAATCCTGGCTCTGCGTTCCTAACCCAGCCTACAGCAGCACGGACGCCCCGCATCCGAACTACCGTCTCCCGGAAAGCAACATCCGCTTCGACGCGCGCAAAGAGATGCAAGGTTGGAATATGCCTGGCTTTGACGTCCGCCGCAAGATGCACGGGGCCGACAATGTGGATGAGATGGCGTGGCCGGCGATGGGCGAGCTTGTTGAGCGCCCGATCCCGATGTGGAAGGATTACGGACTCAAGGAATATGTCTCTGTACGTCAATCCAATGACACCGTCTATTGCAAGCTGCCTTACAACGCCCAGATAACTCCATACCTCAAGGTCGAGGCGAACGGTGGCGAGATGGTCAGGATAATGACCGACAACTATCGTGGCGGCAGCGAGAACAATGTCCGCGCTGAGTACATTGCCCGCAAAGGTGTTCAGGAATATGAGAACCTCGGCTGGATGAACGGCCACGAGGTTTGGTACATCGTACCCTCGGGAGTGAAAGTCATTGATCTTAAGTACCGTGAGACCGGTTACGACACCGAGTTCTCCGGCTCGTTCGAGTGCGAGGATCCGTTCCTTAATGAACTTTGGAAACGCGCGGCGAGGACGCTTTACATCACAATGCGTGACACCTATATGGATTGTCCTGACCGTGAGCGCGCCCAGTGGTGGGGAGATGAGGTAAACGAACTGGGAGAGGCTTTCTATGCGTTGTCACCGTCCGGACAACTGCTTGCCAGAAAGGGGATCCTTGAGCTTGTGAACTGGCAGGAGGCGAACGGGGTGGTCTATTCTCCGGTGCCGGCCGGCAACCGTGTGATAGAACTCCCGCTCCAGATGCTCGCTTCCGTGGGCTGGTACGGTTTCCACACCCAGTACTGGTTCAGCGGTGACAGCACCTTCGTGGCCGAGGTCTATCCTAAGGTGCAGCGCTATCTGCTTGGAACCGGTCTTTGGGAATTCAAGGACAATGGTCTTCTGAACGTCCGTCAGGGCGACTGGAACTGGGGCGACTGGGGCGATGACATCGACACTGAAGTCTTGACGAACTGCTGGTATTACCTTGCCCTCAAGTCTCAAAAGGAATTCGCACGCATTCTCGGCAAGCAGAGGGATGCGGAGACTATAGAAGCTTTGATGAAAAGAATCTCCGATGCATTTGACGCGCAGTATTGGACCGGTACCGCCTACCGTGACCCTAACTATAAAAAACAGACAGATGACCGCGCTCAGGCTATGGCCGTTGTCTCCGGTCTTGCCTCACCGGACAAGTATCCGGCTCTGTTCGAGACCCTTAAAAAGGAATATCACGCCAGCCCTTATATGGAGAAATATGTCCTTGAGGCTCTCTTCAAGATGGGACACGCCGACTTCGCCATCGAAAGGATGAAGTCCCGTTACGCCAAGATGCTAAAGTATGACTATACGACCTTGTTCGAGGGTTGGGGAATCGGCAGCGAAGGCTTTGGTGGCGGCACGATCAACCACGCCTGGAGTGGAGGCCCGCTTACGATCCTGAGCCAGAAACTCTGCGGGATCGAGCCGACGGCTCCAGGCTTCCAGACTTTCGATGTCAAGCCTCAGCTGGGAACTTTGAAGACCGCTTCCGCCGCTCTTGAGACCCATTACGGAATGATCCGCGTCTCAATCAGCCGCAAGTCTGTCAAGTCTCATGTCGCCTCGCTCGCAATTGAGGTTCCGGAAGGCACAACTGCCACTGTCACGGCTTCAAACGGCAAGCCGAAGACGATGACCGCAGGAAAATATTCGTTGAAGATCAAGGTTGACTGATGTCTGCACATCGTGATTTTGGTGCGGCCGTGAGCGTTGATGCGGTAGTGACCACGCTGTAACCGGCTCCGGCACTTATCATGCCGACAGCCAGTCCGGTTTCAAGTAGTTGTTGGAGCCGTAGTCATCCCTGTCCGTGTGCCAGACATCGCTTGACTCAAAGCACCAGTGCCAGGACTTTTGTCCTGGCACTGGAGATTGAGATTAGTCCCAGCGCTAGCGCCAGGAGTGTGGATATTCTTGACTTTGGCATCATTTGTCAACCATGACCATCACCGGCGGGGCGAGAGGGATGAAATTGGCCTTGTCAACGGCAGCGCATTGAGCGGCGGCTCTGGTGACGGCCTCGGCGCTTCTTGCCGGAGCGTCGAACGCCACGAATGTCTCGTAGTCGTAAGTCCATGCGTTACCCTCGGAGAACTTCATGATTTTCTTGTAGATAGCCTCTCTGGACGGGGCGTTGAAACCTCCCGTGTTGTAGCGCATGATGCTGTTATCAGTCGGTCTATAGACTCCGTAAGGGTAGGTATAGCCACCTTCATAGACGCCAACCTTACCTGAATATCTTGAGTCGGAGATGAATTTTGACCAGAGGATGGTGTTCGGATCGGATGTCAGGTCCACATTCTCGTAAAATCCGTAGGCGAAACCTTTCCATTTCTTCAGTTCTGAGACCTTGTCATCAGGAATTCTGCCCATGGAGTCATAGAAGTATTCATCCGCCAGTTTGCCGAACCCATGGCCGCAGCCTTCGTGTCTGAGCGTCTGGGCGTACTCGTTTTCGTTGCGGCAGAGAGGAACGTAGCAGACAGCCTGATTGTTACTGTACATATGACAGGTTCCGGCGTATTTTGCTTTGTTGATGATCACGAATATGATTGTTTTTGTCAGATCCACGGACGGGATCGATGCCTTGACGAAACTGTTGACAAGATTGTTGTCTCCTCCTACGTACGTTCCCTGTTCAAACTGCGCCGAGAACTTGGTGTCTCCGCCTTCCTGCGTGATGATTCCGTTCTTCGAGACTGAACCGATCCTGTAGATGTTGAACCTGTCCTTCGTGCTCCTGAACGGCTCCTCGGTGAAGAAAGCCTCCTTGCCAAGCTCGACGTACTTGTTGAAAAGATCCTGATCCTTGTCCGCGAACGCGTCTCCGACAAACACCACGTCGATTCCCTTGCCGACAGTCGCCGAATGAATCCTGGTCACCTGTCCGTCCTGACTGTAGTCAGATGATGTGTAGGTTTGGATTCCCTGCTTGACCGTCACCGTCAGAAATGAGTTGTTGACATTCTTGAATATGATTTCGCCGCTTCTTGAGGAAGAAGTCGTGTTCGCGCTGACCGTGAATGTGTACACGCCTGAGTTATCGGACTTTTTGCTGATCCATTCTGGCTGCGAGTCAATCGAATAGCTCATGTTCGCCGTCACTGTCATCGTGATGTCCTGCTCGTAGCCGTCAATGTCGAACAGAGTCGGGGTGACTGTGAACACCTCGTCCTCACCGGGTTCGGTGCCTTTCACCACAATTTTTGTGGTTGATGGAATCTCTTTTTCAAAGAGTGCATCAATCTGCCCATCAAAGACGTACAGTGTCTCAAGTGGATTGCCTGAACAATAGAAATCAAACAGACTTGTCAGCTCGGAAATGTCCATCTCTTTGATAAGGTTGTTATTTGCTTTCAATCTTTTGATTTCCGGACAGCAATTCACCGTAAGAGATGTGAGATTGTTGTCATTTACGTTCAATCTCTTCAGTTTTTTGTTATTACTGAGTTCAAGTTCGGAAATCTTGTTTTTCTCACAGTATAAATAATTTAGTTCAGGATTGTTTCCGAGGTCAATCTCGACTATGCTGTTGCCACTAATATTCAATTCAGTCAGTTTCTGATTATTGGTGACATCAATTGAAGTCAATTTGTTGTCGGAACATGTAATCCTACCGAGTTTAAGGTTCTTGCTTACATCAATTGATTTGATCTGGTTATTGGTCAGATCGATATAATAAAGTTTTGGGTTGTTGCTGACATCAATGGAGGAGAGTCTGTTGTTATAGGCCTCGAACTCTATTAATTCTGTGTTCTTGCTGACATCAAGGCTGTTCAGGTTATTGCCTGCACAGCGTAATTGCTCGATTTTAGGGTTGTTTGTCACATCCAGGGATGTAAGCTGGTTGAAACCGCAGTAAAGTATTGTCAAGTTCACGTTTTTTGACACATCCAGGGTTTTCAGTTTTCCCTCCGGGTCTTCCTCTGGTTCAAAAATACTCCACGGTCCTTCGCATCTTAGTTCTGTAAGATTGGCCATGTGCTCGATACCTGCCAGTGATTCGATGTCCTTGGTGCCGACTATTATTTTCGTGATGGCAAGCGCTTCCTCCTTGCTGATTTCACCGTCACCGTCAGTGTCGAAGTTGGCGACCAGATAAGCCTTGAAGTTAGCGTCCTCGAAGATGATGTTCTCCTTACTGTCAATCTTGCATTCGAAGGCCTCGATAGGGTAGAGTACCGAACGGTCAAGGGTTATGTCAGATTTGAGAGTCTTGACAACGTCTCCTTTGTCTGTGGCGATTGTGAGCGTGAAGCCGCCGGGATATATCTGCGCCGGAACCACAAAATGGAAATCGGTCGGCTGAGCGGACAGTTTCACGTCCGGACAATCAAGTTTTACGGATGGCTTGGAGTTGTCGTCCATCTCCAGTTGTGTCGAATTGACATTGATGACAGCCTTGCCAGAGGCTTTGACACCGGCATTGTTCGGGGTGAAAGTGATTGACTTGACTGTCGCGTCTCCAAACATAGGAACCTTCAGAACCGAGCACAGGTTTCTGAACGAAAATGTCTCGTCGCCGTAGATTCCGAGCATAGGATAGGCGCCGAGCGGGATGTTTCCGCTGACATATTCCTGAACTTCAGGCAGTCCGACTTCGATAGTCGCCCCAGTCCTGCTGATCCCGATTGACAAAGGATAGACGGCCACAAGATCTTCCGAGTTTCCATACCCCTCGAATACGCCTTTGTTGGTGTTCTCTCCGGATTTGAGGATGTAGCGACATGCTAAATCTCCGGAAAAGACCATTATCTGATCTCCGGGTGACCAGACCGTCTTGTAAACTCCGTTCGCATCCGGACCGTTCAATGATGTTCTTGTGTCTGGCTGCTGCACTATCACCGCGTTGATGGTGCGTGCCTCGGAGCCGCGCTCTTCTGTCTCATTGCAGGCTACAGAAACCGCCATCGATGACAGAACCAGGATATTCGTGAATATATTCAATAACTTCATTTTTCGGCTATGTTTAATTGGTTATTCCAAAGTGATCTTTCCGCCGGTGGTCGTGTCGTCGTTGCCGCCTGTGGTTGAACCGTCTATTATCTTGACTTCGTCAGGAATCTCCTTTTTTCTCAGACCATCCAGCTGACCTTTGAATATGTATAGTGTGGACAGCGGGTTATCATCGCAATACAGGTTCTTGAGATTCGTCAGCTTGGAAATGTCCAGAGTCTCAATTTTATTATCAGAGCAATTCAGGTCATTCAATGCAGTGTTATTGGAGACATCCAATGATTTGATTTGATTGCCGGAGCAGTCAAATGTCCTTAAACCAGTGTTTGCGTAGATGTCTAAGGACTTTAGATAGTTGCCACCACAGTATAACTTGTACAAACTGGTGATCGGAGGTATTGTCAATTCATCAAGACCGTTCCATTCGCAATCGAGGACCCTTAGTTCTGTGCATCGTCCGATATCAAGCGTTTCAAGGTGGTTTGATCCACAATCCAATTCTTTAATCTTGTTGCATTTGGAAACATCCAGCATGGTCATCTGGTTGGTATATGCAACCAATTCCTCAAGTTCAGTGTTGTGGGACAAATCCAATGTGTTCAGCTTGTTTACCCCACAATTAAGATAAACAAGAGACGTGTTGCGGGACAGATCGAGCTCTGACAATGTGTTCCATTCGCAATCCAAGGAGTCGAGCCCTTCGTTCCGTGTCACGTCCAGAGATGTAAGTTTGTTGTATCTAACACTGAGAACGGCCAGTGATTTGCTTAGCGGCAGAATTATTGTTTCCAGTTTATTGCTGTCACCGTTAATTCTGATCAGCGAGACGTTATTCCCCGCGTCAATGGTGGTAAGATTGTTATTCTCAAAAGACAATTCCGTGAGTTCAGTGTTGTTGCTGATGTCAATTCTGGTCAGGACATTGCACCCGACATCCAAGGACGTTAATTTCTTATTGTGAGTGACATCAATAGACGTGAGCAACCCGCTGGCATCTCCATTGTTGAATGTGCCACGGCATATGAGGGTCTCAAGATTGGTCATATATTCAATTCCAGAGACGGATGCGATGTCCTCGGTGCTGACATTGATGTCTTTGATTACCAATGCCTCCATCTGACTGATCTCACCGTCTCTGTCTGTGTCGAAGTTGGCGACCAGGTAGGCTTTGAAGTTCGCGTCCTCGAAGATGATCTTGTCCTTGCCCTGTGTAACCTTGATTGAGGCTGTGCACTTTCCGTCTGTGGTCTTGATCGTGATGGTCGCGGTGCGCTGCTTGCTCTCCGTGTTCTCCTCGACCTTGATTTTGACAGAATTCTTACCGGCGGCTCCCGATGAAGGTGAAATGGTGATCCAGTCCGCTGACGTTGTCGCCGACCAAGCCACGTTGGTGCTGAAACTCAGTGTGATTGACTGCTCCGCGCTTTCGACAGAAATACCGGAGGTGACGATGTCCTCGGTAAACTTGATTTCAGGCGTGATCTCCGGTTCGTTCTCTGATCCGGTCCCGCCACAGCCAGCGATAAGTGTGGCGATGGCGACAGCCTGGAGGAAAGTGAGTAATTTTCTCATCATGGTCTTGAATGCTAATTTATTGATTGCTATTGATCATCAGGCTAAACGGAATGACCGTGATTATTTCGAGTTCATTGGTGGATTGCTCATAACACGCATTTTCGCAAAAATAGTTATATTTTTCAATTTTCCAATTTTTCAACTGATTTTGAATCATCGCGTGAATATTCAAAGATAGTTTGTATCTTTATCACCGAAAAAAACAACACATTATTTATATTTAATATGAATTTCAAAGCTATTTTGGTATCATTTGTGGTTATTACCGCAACTCTTCTTCCATCCGCGGCCAAGGATGCGACCTATAAAGTCACATCCCCGGACGGACACCTCACAGCCACGGTTTCCATCGGAAAGACAGTTTCTTACTCGGTGGCGAGGGACGCCGTCAGCCTCATCGAACCGTCAGAGATTTCCATGACCCTGTCCGGCGGCATCGTGTTCGGAGAGAATGACAAGGTCCGCAAAGTGAGGAAGGCAAGTGTGGACCAGACTCTTCCTGCCATTGCCTACAAGAAGGCTGTGGTCCGCGACAATTACAATGAGATCTCCATCATATTCAAAGAGTTCACGCTGACGTTCCGCGCCTATGACGAAGGTGTGGCCTACCGTTTCACAAGTTCTTTGAAGAATGATTCAAAGGTTTTGGCGGAGAAGGCGCAGTTCAATTTCGCCAAGGATTGGGATGCGTACGTCCCCTATGTGAAACAGCACACCGAAACCCTTGAGAACCAGTATTGGAACTCCTTTGAGAACACTTATTCCATCCATGCCCTGTCGCAGTGGAACAAGGAGAGGCTTGCGTTTCTTCCGATCGCGGTGTCTGCGGAAGGTGGAATGAAGGTTCTGATCACTGAGTCCGATCTGGTTGACTATCCTGGAATGTACCTTTACAACGAAGGTGACGCGACAACTCTTTCAGGACGCTTCGCTCCGTACCCAAAGACTGTCGAGCAGGGCGGACATAATATGCTTCAGGGCATTGTCAAGGAGCGTGAGGAATATCTTGCCGCCTGCACAGCTGCTGAATCCTTCCCTTGGAGGATTATAATGGTGTCAACGAATGATGCCGATCTGGCTGTTAATGATATGGTCTGGAAGCTTGGCAAGCCGGCCGATCCATCGCAGGATTTCAGCTGGGTGAAGCCTGGAAAAGTCGCTTGGGACTGGTGGAACGCATGGAACATCTACGGGGTGGACTTCCGCGCCGGCATCAACAACGACACCTACAAGTACTACATCGACTTCGCTCAGAAGAACGGCATCGAATATGTCATTCTTGATGAAGGCTGGGCTGTCAACAAGAAAGCCGATCTGATGCAGATCATCCCTGAGATCGATCTCCCGATGCTTTGTGAATATGCCAAAGCGCACAACGTAGGCCTCATCCTTTGGGCCGGCTACTATGCTTTCGACAGGGATATGGAGAACGTCTGCAAGCATTACTCCGAGATGGGAATCAAGGGCTTCAAGGTAGATTTTATGGATCGTGACGACCAATATATGGTTGATTTCTTCAGGCGTACCGCCGAGACCGCGGCTAAATACGGACTTCTGATTGATTTCCACGGTGCGTTCAAGCCTGTCGGACTCAACCGTACGTACCCTAACGTCATCAATTATGAAGGAGTTTTCGGTCTGGAACAGATGAAGTGGAGCAAGTCCGACGTGGATCAGGTGACCTACGATGTCACCGTACCTTTCATCAGAATGGCCGCCGGCCCGATGGACTACACTCAGGGTGCGATGCGCAACGCCATTCAGAAGAACTATCATCCTGTGAATTCCGAGGCGATGAGCCAGGGTACCCGCTGTCACCAGCTCGCTGAATATGTCGTCTTCGACTCTCCTTTGAATATGCTGTGTGACTCTCCGTCCAACTATATGGCCGAGCCGGAGTGCACGAAGTACATCGCGGACTGTCCGACAGTCTGGGATGAGAGCGTGGCCGTGAACGGAGTCCTCGGACGTTTCATCACCCTTGCCCGCCGCAGCGGCGATGTCTGGTACGTCGGTTCTCTCAACGATTGGAAAGCCCGTGACCTCACCTTGGATCTCGGTTTCCTCGGAGAAGGCGACTGGACAATGGAGATATTCCGTGACGGCATCAACGCCGACCGCGCCGCCCGTGACTACAAGCGTGAACTCGTTTCGGTTCCCGCTGACCGGAAAGTCAAGATCCACATGGCTCCAGGCGGCGGATGGACAGCCCGTATAACAAAGAAGTAGAGATATTCACAATCCTTATTTGGGATAAAACTTCAGGCGTCCGCTCTGGTTACAGGGCGGGCGTTATTTTTACATATTCACGCTTCTGAAGATCTTTTTTACTTTCCCAAAGCGTAATAGTCCATGAATTACGCTCTTCGGAATCGTTAATATTGTTATCTTCGTGTTTTCTTAGGTAAGAGCGTCTTAGAGAAATGTCTGACACGATGACACGGGAGCAGCGGCATTATTGCATGTCGCGGATCAGGGGAAAGGACACACGGCCGGAGATGGTCGTGCGGAGGTGGCTGCACTCGGAAGGGTTCAGATATTCGTTGCATTCCAGAAGGCTGCCGGGATGCCCGGACATCGTGCTGAGGAGGTACCATACTGTGATATTCATAAACGGGTGCTTCTGGCACGGGCATCCAGGATGCGACAAGTTCAGGATGCCTCGGTCGAATGTGGAGTTCTGGCAGGAGAAGATCCGGCGGAACAAGGAGAGGGACGCGCAGGAAGTGGCGGCTCTTGAGGCGTTGGGATGGAATGTGATTGTGGTTTGGGAGTGTGAGCTGTCCAGGCGGGCCAGAGATTTGACACTGCGAAATTTGGTGGATGCGGTGAGACGGAATATCGAGCCGGAGTCAATTCATCCTATTCCATTGTCTGTGCGGAAACTATCCTTGAAGGAATAGGTAGCAAACGGGAATATTATTGCGTATATTCACGGAAATATTCAATGAATATGAAGTCTTTAAAGATGCCGCGTCAGTTGACGCTCTGTATTTTCATCTTTTCGTCGGTCGGGAATCTCGCCGGCAAATTCGTTGGCGGACATATTCTTGCGATGTGCACCAAGCCTTTGATCGTGCCGTCGCTGGCGTTGTTTTGTTGGCTGCTTTTGAAGGAGAATGATGTCCGTGGGCGCAAGGTCGCCACTTTAATGCTGGCTATGGCGTTCGGTGCGCTTGGGGATGTCTTGCTTATGTTCAGCGATCAGGGCTTTTTTCTTGCGGGGCTGTTCGCGTTTCTCATAGGACACCTGTTCTATTTATGCACAATTCCATATCCTGACAAGAATGGACATAAAAGAATATTCAGCTTTGTCATTCTTGCGCTGTTGATCACCATTATGAGCATAGCCTCTCAATTATTTGCTGTGAAAGGCTTTATGGGAATGTGCGTCACGGCTTATGCCTGCGTTTTCGCTTTTGTCATCCACGCCGGAATAATGGCCGCGATTGAAACTAAAAGCCGTCTTTACGTTGTGACCGTCATCGGTTATGTCCTTTTTGTCATATCTGACACGATTCTGGCGACAGGTGTCTTTACTGATCTAAAAGTTCCGATGCGTGGTTTCTGGGTGATGCTGACGTATATTCTCGCCCAGTTCCTCATCGCCGTTTCGCTGACCAAGGAGGAAATCCGGAAACATCTTATGATAAATCCGTCCACAAATTGATAATTATTCCGAAATTTATTAATTTTGCATCGCAAAACACGGAGGATTGTCCGAGTGGTTTATGGTGCTTGTCTCGAAAACAAGTCGGCTGAAAGGCCCCACAGGTTCGAATCCTGTATCCTCCGCTTTCACTGATTAATAATAAGTTATGTCTATCAAGAAATTGTCCGATGCCGCCGCGATGATGGTTGTCGCGGCTATGGTTGGTTGCTCACCGAACGACACGACTGTTAATATCGCCTTGAACAAGGCTGCATACGCTTCGTCTTCTTATGATTATAACCTTACGGCACAGCTGGTCACGGATGGGGGTGTGGCGGCTTCAGAGCCGGCTTGGCTGAAAGTCTGCACGGCTGAGGGGGAACTGCCACGGCGCGAGAAGGAATGGACGCTGGACGCGGGACCATATTCAAGCAACAGGTTGGAAGGTGCGTCTGATTTCATTGAATATGAATGGAGTGCCCAGAAGTTTTCAGCTGCCTGCGTGCGTGTCCGGGGATATGTGGTTTATGAGGAACCTGCGAAAGGGTGGTCGATTTCTTGTCTTGCTGGGGACTCGAAGGTCGGAATGAGACAGGTCGGATTCATCGGAAATTCCGGACTGCCGGGAAACAAGCGTTATCCGGAGGTCATCACTGACCCGAACAAGCAGACTGAGACGATCACATGCCCTGTCCGTGAGTTGGATTTGGAAATACCTTTGAATGACGCTGTTGATTTCAATCATTTCAAGATTGAGTTCAATATGGAAGGGGCTCTTTTTTGGGTGGTATATGCTGTGGATTTCTCAACGGAACCATCATTCGGGAAGAGTTCTGACACCGGGCCTTATGATTCAAAAGAGTCCCGTGGTTTCAATGTTCTGCCATCCGAAGTCTACTCAAGCGCGTGGATGAGTGCTGACGACAAACCGCAGTGGGTCTATGTTGATCTTGGTTCTAAAAAGAGATTCAATGAATTACGCCTTCATTGGATCCATAAGGCTAAAAATGGTAGTGTTGAGATCTCGGACGACGCGGAGAACTGGAAAAAGGTCGCAGATCTTCCACAGACAGATTCGCTGACATATTCATTCAAAGCGGTAGGTAGCGCCCGTTATGTCCGTCTTTCGATGGAAGGCGCTGATGAGAGCGGCCATTTCGCATTGGGCGAGATGGAAGTCTTTGGACCTCAGGCGAAAGAAGATACCAAACCTGAATGGCGACTTCAACGTGCTTCCGCTGTCGCCGGGAGCGGAGAGGCTGTCTCCACCAATGAATATGACGATTCGTCCTGGCTGCCTGCTGTCGTGCCGGGAACAGTTCTTTACAGCTATATAGCCGCCGGGGCAGTTCCGGATCCGGGAATCGCTGACAATAACCTTCAGATTTCGGAGTCGTATTTCAATTCTGATTTCTGGTACAGATGGACACCAAGTTCTGTCGCTGGGCTTGTCGAAGCGACAAAGCGTCAGGAAGGCGAGCGGCTTTTCCTATCCTTTGACGGAATCAATTGGAAAGCCGAAGTTTATCTAAATGGGAGTTATGTCGGAAACATTGCGGGAGCGTTCAAGCGCGCAAGTTTCGACATCACGGATCTGATTCAAAACGAGAACAATGTCATAGCCGTGCACATCATAAAGCCAGCCCACTTTGCCGCTGTCAAGGAAAAGAACGCAGAGAGTCCTGACTTCAATGGAGGTCAGCTTGGTGCTGATAACCCGACGTTCCACGCCACGGTAGGCTGGGATTGGATGCCGACAGTCAGAGGCCGTGATATGGGAATCTGGAACGATGTCCGGATAGAAAAAGTTGAGGCTGTAAGATTAAGCGATCCGCTTGTCCAAAGCAAAGTGACAGACGGCCTTGCCTCGATGACATTCTCTGTGAAAGTCGAGGACATCTCTTCCAAGGACATCAGCGGAATCTTGCGCGGTTCTGTCGGAAATATAGAATTCGCGAAGCCTGTCTCATTGAAGGCAGGGGAGAGCGGCGCGGTCATATTCACACCGGAGGAATATTCACAACTGAAAGATCAGAAGATCGACCTTTGGTGGCCGAATGGCTATGGTGAGCCGACGCTTCACGAAGCCTCGTTCTCCTTCATACCTGACGGTGCGGCCGAGGCGATGACCTCAATCAAATGGCAGGCGGGCATCAGGGAATTCACATACAGCGATGTGATGAGCGACCTGAAAATGTTCATCAACGGCCGCCGCTTCTTCCCAAAAGGCGGCAACTGGGGTTTCAGTGAATATAATCTCCGCTACCGAGCTGAGGAATATGACACCGCGGCGCGTATGCACAGGGATATGAACCTGAATATGATCCGTAATTGGGTCGGCCAGACAGGTGACGAGGAGTTCTACGATGCCTGCGACAAGTACGGAATCGTGGTTTGGCAGGACTTCTGGCTTGCGAATCCGGCCGACGGTCCTGATCCGGATGACAATGAGATGTTCCTTGACAATGCCAGGGATTATGTCAGCCTTATCCGCAAGCATCCAAGCATCGGACTATACTGCGGACGTAACGAGGGCTATCCTCCGGCTGTTTTGAACGCTGGCCTGATTGAGACCGTCAACACCCTGCATTCCGACATCGTCTATATTCCAAGTTCCGCCGATGATGGTGTAAGCGGTCACGGCCCGTACCGTGCGGTCGAGCCTTCGTTCTACTTCGAGAACCCGACCTCCAAGTTTCACAGCGAGAGGGGAATGCCTGCGATTATGGAATATGAGAGCCTGTCCCGGATGCTTACTTCAGACCATCTTTGGCCAACGAACGATGTCTGGGGACAGCACGATTTCACCCGCACCGGCGCTCAGGGTGACACCGCATTTGTCGGAATGGTCAGAAGGCGTTTCGGTGAGCAGGCTATGGAATCCGCCGAGACTTTCGCGAAATATGCCCAGTGGGTCAACTATGACGGCTACCGTGCGATGTACGAGGCCAACAATGTTGGACACAAGGGACTTCTGATCTGGATGTCTCACAGCGCCTGGCCAAGCCTTGCCTGGCAGACCTACGACTATTGGTTCCGTCCTACAGCCGCCTGTGCCGCCGTGAAGAAAGCCTGTGAGCCTCTGCACATTCAGATGAATCCGGCCACATGTCAGATTGAGGTGGTTAACGCCAGCTGTGGTGATCAGAAAAACCTTACCGCCAGCGTTTCCGTAGTCAATCCGAATGGTGAGGAAGTATATTCAAAAACAGCTCAAGTAAGTCCCGCGAAAGACACGACGACTCAGGTTATTGATATCGCTGACGTACCGGACGGCCTCTGCATCGTGACCCTCAAACTGACCTCCGCTGACGGGAAAGTCCTTTCGCAGAACCAATATTTCCGTAATTTCCGCTCAGGCAAAGACACCGGCAACTATCAATCTCTTGTAGGAACCAAGTGGCTGGACAACACCCTGCTCAGTTTTGATTGACAACCGGTATGAAAAAATAAAATCCCGATTTTTGGTAACGTGCAAAAATCGGGATTTTCGTTTTTTTTCATACCGCTTTGAGCGGAAAATGTTGCTTCACGCAACCGAACTATTTAGATTTGCATAGTCCGCTTGGTGGCCTGATGCGAAGTTGTCAATGTAACTTCAGTCTCCAACCTTGACGTCAGCCATAACAAAGTAGTGGTCGCTCGGCAGGATGCCATTGACCCCTTCTGTGATCATGCGGCAGTGAACCGGCTTGACCTTGCCGTGCAGGTAGATGAAATCGATGCGGGTGTTCTTCTTGGTATACTTCTCGCCTTTGAACCCGTGAAAGGAGAAACGGTCCGGGAATCCCATCCATTCGTAGGCGTCTTTCCATCCTGCCACGTGCAGCGTCTGGGCCGCGCCGTCAGAGATGCTTGAATTGAAATCTCCACAGATGATCTGCGGAAAATCATCAGCATATTGCCCGGCTTCCTCGGCAAGCATCCTGGCCTGTTCCCGTCTTGCATTGTCTGACTTGTGGTCAAGGTGGGTGTCGATTATACGGAACTCCTCACCGGTTTTCTTGTCACGGAGTCTTAGGTAGTTACAATGCCTTGCACGAGTTGTTCCCCATGAGACAGTACCTCCGATGAGAGGTTCTTCAGACAGCCAGTAACAACCTGCGCCGAGCATCTCGTACTTGGATGTCAAGAAGAAGATCACGTTCTTTCCAATGAAATGGTAGCCTTCCGTAAACGGATCCATTTCAGGACCGGCGAATCCGAACGAGGTGTAGCCTTTCAACTCTTTCTTCATGTACTCATTAGAGTCATAGATGACCTCCTGCAAGCAGATGATGTCGGGTTTCTGGGCCAATATGACGTCCCGGCAGACCTCACGTCTTTCTTCCCAGGTGCAGCCCGGCTTCTTGGCGTCTTCCGGCAGTCCGGTTATGCGGATGTTGCATGTCATTATCCTGTGCGTGCCTTTTTCCTGAGGGTCACGGCTGAGACCTTTCCCGGCGGCCATTGCCGGAGTGATGCTCACGGCAGCGAGAAACGCAATCAGGATTACGGTCTTGTTTTTCAATATATTCATAAGAGAACGAATGTTGGTTGAACGGTCATATTCATTAGTCCCTGAGGTAGGCTCCGGTTTCTTTGAGCTCCTTGCGCACTTCGGCCACATTGACCTTGGCGACAGGCACGCCTTCCGACAAGGCGATCCTTGCAGCCCTTCCGGCAGCCTCACCCATTGCCATGCACGTGGACATCACTCTGGCCGAGGCCATCGCCTCGTGAGTCATGGAGGCGCACCGTCCGGCTACGAGCAGGTTTCCGACCTTTTCCGGAACCAGCATGCGGTATGGCAGATCGTAGCAGTCTGGGCACCACATCATCGTGCAGTCATCTCCGTGGCTGTGATGAATGTCCACAGGATAACTTCCAACTCCTATCGCGTCCTCGAACTTGTGGCAGTTCAGGATGTCGTCCGCAGTCAGGACATATTCTCCCTTGATGACACGGCTTTCGCGGATACCCATGAACGGAGCCACCCTGTCTCTCCACGCGTTCTCGAATCCTGGTATGAAATCCCTGAGGTATCTTTCCACCTCATCATTCTGGAAGCGGGCCTTGATTTCCCCTTCGGTGTAGCTTTCTGGATTGGTTGAGTCCACGCCGCAGACTCTGGACATATTCACCCAGATCTCATCATCGGCAAGACCTGTGATGAGGATTGTCCTTGCCACTGGGATCTCATAGCCCTTCTCTCTGGCCTCGTTGATCTTCTTCCTGAAACCGACCACAATGAACGGACCGTCCTTGAACTGCTCGGTCGGCATCACATCCATGTCGAATTCCTCCGAATGGTTCACGATCGCGTCCCTGAGCTCAGGCATATTGACCCCTCTCATGGAGAACATCAATGTCGGCGGCTGCATGCCTCCGTCAGCGTCGCCCTTGTGGCATTCCACTCCGGCCTTGAACGCGACATCAGCGTCTCCGGTGCAGTCAATGACTGTTTTCGCCATGATCACCTCACGGCCTTCCTTGCTTTCTATGAAGACACCCTTGACATCATCTCCCTCCTTGATTACTCCAGAGCAGAACACGTACATCAGGATTATCACCCCGACTTCCTCCAGCATGGCCAAAGCCTCGTCCTTTACGGCTTCCGGGTCAATGATCGTGAGGCTGACGTGGTTCTTGCACGGTTTGTGTTCAGAAGCCTTGCCCTTGGCTCTGAGTCTGCTGATGAGCATCTGAGGCAGGCCTTCGATGACTTGATTGCCTTTCCGGCCGAGAAATCCGAGGATCGGCAGACCGAGGGTCAGGTTGCCTCCGACATAGCCACGGCTTTCGATGAGCATCACTTTAAGACCTTTGCCGGCAGCGGCGCGTGCGGCCATGATGCCCGAAGGTCCACCTCCGACAACGAGAATGTCCACATTGTCTCTTATCGGAATCTCCCTCGCCGGCTCGGTGTAAGTTCTTTTTGTTTCCATTGTTATTTGATTTTAAACATTCTTCACGTACAGTCCCGGACGTTCAGGCCGCACCATCTTCCACAGTACAACAGAGGCAATGAGGTGAAGCACACCCATCACGGCGAACAGAATATTTCCCATAGACGAGAGCAACGAGCCCACGAAGACATTGAATATGGCTCCTCCGACGGCTCCGGCTCCAGCGGTGATGCCGACCACGCTTGCCACGTTTCTTACAGGGAACGCCTCCGCGACCACCACGCAGATGGTGTAGAGCCAGCTTGAGCACATCACGGCGATCACACTGAATATTCCAACGACCATCCAAGCCCGTGCCCCGAACGCTATGGACTCGCATCCGCTCACGAGCGGTGTAAGCGCGCATATCGGTGCAACAAAGGATATTCCTATCATCATTATTTTTCTTGCCTTGAGAGCTGGAATCCCTTTCTTGACGAGATGGTCGGAGAATATGGATGATAATATTCCTCCGATCGCGCTGAAGAAGAACGGTACACCACCCATGTACTGGATCATGTCCAAAGTGGCCTGCTGGCTAAGCCCTTGGGCTTCACCCATGCTCCTCAGATAACCCGGCAGCCAGAAACAGCAGAAATACCATACCGGGTCGCTTATAAGCCTTATCAGTAGGATCCCCCAAAGTGAGCGGGTTTTCCATAGGCCTGTCCATGTGAACGCCGATGACCCCTCAATGGATTTTTGTGAGCTGTCGGCGTCCTCTTCCGCATCCATTGTCCTTGCGAGAACATCCTTGTCAGGATTACGATATACAAACGCCCAGACAACGGCGATGACAAGTCCGATTCCTCCGGCAAGGATGAACACCTCATGCCATGGCAGTATCCTCGCCATCCAAGCGATCACAAGAGGCGCAATGACTGTTCCCAAGGCTCCACCTGCTGTACACAGGCTGTTGGCGGTCGCTCTGTGACGTTTCTCGAACCATACTGTAACCGCGACGATCTGACCGGCTATGATGGTCGGTTCGGCAAGTCCGAGGATGCCTCTGAATGTGGCGAAAAGCACAGCGTTTGTGGACAGACCGCCTCCGATGCATGCCAAGGACCACACGACTATTCCGACAGAAATCACCGGCTTGGGACCGAATTTATCCACGAGGATTCCAGAGATAGGATACATTATCGCGTAGCAGATCAGGAACACGTTCACTATCCATGCGTACTGAATATCTCCGATGCCGAAATATTCCAGAATTTCCGGTTTCAATATTGACAACAGCTGGCGGTCAAGGTAGTTGCAGATGATCGCTACGAAGAGAGTGGCGACAATGAATATTCGCCGTTTCCCGGAAGAATGATTCTCCATTTATTTTAATTTGCTTAGTTCCAAGTATTTTTGGTAGCGGCTTTCCAAAAGATCATGTCTTTCAGGAGATGGGGAATAGGTGTGCGCCGATGGTGGGCACAATGCTTTTTGGGCAGTCGGAACATCTGGGTACAAACCTGCGACAACAGAGGCGTTGACCGCCGCTCCCAGAGCACAGGACTGCTTGCAGTCAAGCACTTCGATCTTTTTCATGTTGGCGTCGGCCATGAGTTGCATGATGAAAGGGGACTTGAACGCGATGCCGCCAATCGCGACAAGACGTTCGATGAATACTCCGTTGTTGATCAGATGGTCAATAGCGGCTTTCGCGCCGAACGCCGCTGATTCGGCAAGTGCGTAATAGATTTCCGCGGGGGATGTCCCTAACGTCAATCCGGTGATGGTGCAGGTCAGTGAACTGTCAGGGGCAGGAGAACGCCTTCCATTGAGATAACCTGTGGAGATGGGACTGGATGCGCTGATTCTCAATTTTCCGGCTTCTTCTGAAAGTTTCTGAAGAATATTGTCCTTCTGGTTCGTATGGTTGCATTCCAACGCCCATCCGAGGATTCGCTTCAGCCATGCGAATATATCCCCGAACGCGGACATCCCGACTTCATACCCAGTCATTTCCGGAAGGATTGATCCGTCCACTTGCCCGAATATCCCCTCGATGACATGAGGATTCTTTGGCGTGATAGCCATGAAGCAGGCTGAAGTGCCGAGATTCATGGCCATTGTCCCTAATGTTATTCCTGCCCCTACGGCACCGGAGTGAGAATCAATATTCCCTATACCTATAAGTACATCACGGGAAAGTCCAAGTTTGTCCGCCCACTCCGCTGTTATCCTGCCGGCCTCCTTGTCGCAGCCATATACCTTGTCAGGCATATTCCTAAGAATAGGCACAAGCTTGCCGTCAATACCATTGAAGAATTCTTCAGGGGGATATCCGCCCCATTCTTCCGCCCACATCCTCTTCGCTCCGGCGGCGCACAATCCCACTCTCATCTTTGTGATGTCATCCACACCTGTCAGAACCGCGGGAATCCAGTCGCACAGTTCAATGGCTGTAGATGCTTCATTCTGAAGCTCAGGTGAATGACGGAGCACTCTGAGGACTTTCGCCCAGAAACATTCCGCTGAATAATGTCCTCCCGAATGGCGGCTGTATCCCTTGCCGGATAACCTGTCGGCATTATTGATCTCCGCTGCCTCGTGTTCCGCCGTGTGGTCTTTCCAAAGAACGAACATCGCGTCTGGATTCTCTTTATACTTTTCTGACAGAGAGAGAGGCTTGCAGTGTCTGTCCACAAGACATGGGGTGCTGCCTGTGGTGTCCACGGAAATGCAGCGTACAGCTTCAGGGGCCGGACAATGCGAAACGACATCGGTCAGCACTTTTTCAAGGCCTTCGAGATAGTCGAGAGGGCTTTGGCGGAACATCGCCTTTGTCTTGTCCGTATAAAGTCCCTTGGCCCATCTTGAGTAGTGGGACTCAGCTGAGTGGATATATTCCCCAGTGAGGGCATTGACAAGCAATGCCCTCACCGAGTCTGAGCCGAAATCGACCCCTATTGTGTAAGAAATCTGTCTGTTCATTACCGTATTGATACGGGAGGAGCCTTTAAGATTAAAGTGTGGTCAAGTGGAAGTTGCGCCAGAGAACCTTGATGTTGTTGCCATCGTGGATCTGGAGCATGATGCGGCCGGACTTGGAACCGATCAACTCATCGTTTATGTCAACCATAGGCTCGCCGTTCAGCCAAGTCTTGACGTTGTCACCTTCGACACGCAGACGAAGAGTGTTCCATTCGCCTTCCTTAAGAATATCCTCTTTCTCGTCCGGAATCTGAACCAACCAGCCACGGCCGTATGACTCGTAGATTCCGGCTGTGTCCTGTCCCTTAGGAGCGACCTCGCACTGCCATCCGTCCACGATGTTGTTTTGGTAGCCACCCTCCACAAATGAATGGAAGAACAGACCGGAATTGCCGTTCGAGCACTGCTTGAACTCGACTGTCAGATCAAAATCCTTGTAATATTCACGGGTTCCGAGATAGCCGTAGCGGAGATCCTCTCCGTTCTCAGTCACGAGATTGCCTTCCTCGTCAACACCTGTGCGCATGCTTCCGAACAACTCCCATCCGTGAAGATCCTTCCCGTTGAAGAGTTCGACCTCCTTGCCGGCCTTGTGAGGCAGTTCCTTGATCTTGATATTCCTGAATGAAGCGGGATCGCCGTGGTCCTGGAGGCAGATCACACCCTCGTGGGCGAGACCATATTCGGTTGCGTTACCCCATTTGCCGCTGGCCTTCTTCTCGAACCAGTCGTCTGTCCAGGCCTCGAACTCAAGAATCTTCTCTCCGTTCAGCCAATGCTCCACATGACCGTTGTCAAAGACAATCTTTGAGTTGTTCCATTCACCTTGAGGATTGACTTTCATCTTGCTTGAGTCAGGAAGATGCATCGCGTAGTCAACGCCAAGCTTCTGCCATTCCTCAAGTTTCGCCGGAGCGTTAACCTCTTCCCAACCCTCGTTGTCAATGAGCTGATATTCAGGGCCTGTGACGTAAGGCACCTTGAATTTCGGATTCTCGACAACGTGGTAAAGCATTCCGCTGTTGCCTCCGTGGGTGAGTTTCCAGTCCCAGGACAGTTCGAAATTCTCGTACTTCTTGTCCGTGACGATGTAGCCGGACTCATCGGCTCCGTTGCCGGAAGCCTGGATGCAGCCGTCCACAACTTTCCAGCCGTTGGTCAGAGAGTCACCATTGTAGTCGCGCCAGCCGTCAAGGTTCTCTCCATTAAACAGGAGTACCCAGCCGTCTGCCTTCTCATCGGATGTCAGGGTGTTCGGCTTTGTCCCGCAAGATGTCATCAATGCCGCGAAACCTGCTGTCGCCAACCCTAAAAAGATCTTTTTCATTGTACAGAGATTAAAATTACAGTCTTGTGCTATTGCCATTATTTGTGATTACAAAAATACGGAATTATTAAGACAAAGCAAAAATGCTTGGTCACAAAATGAGATTCCGAAATAATAATTTGACACTTGTTGGCATGATGGGTCACGTGCTATTTTTGATGTAAACATGAAGTTTTTTATGAAAAAATGCGTATAATAGCACCATATATAAAAAAAACGAACTGTTATGAAAAAGAATCTGAGAAGATTTGTAGGGGGCACTTTGCTCCTGATTGCCACGGCTTGTGGCAAGAACAACACTGATCCTGATCCGACACCCGATCCTGAGCCTGGGGTTGACCCGACACCGGAGATTGTCGTCAGAGACCTCAGCGCGAATGGCACATCCAACTGCTATATTATCCTGCAGACAGGTGCTTGTTCTTTTGATGCCACCGTCAAAGGGAACGGAGCCGCTACAGAAGGCCTTGATGCTCCTGAAAAGATGTCACCTGATTCCGCGGCTCTAGTTTGGGAAACCAGCAAGGGAATGATCACGGATGTGAAACTAAAGGATGGGACAATCTCTTTCAAAGCCGGTGATGTCAACGGTAACGCATTGATCGCCGCCTATTCCGCTGACAAGAGAGTCATCTGGAGTTGGCACATCTGGTTCCCGGAAGAGAATGTGAAAACTGTTACGGCCAAGAGCGGCTACGAGGTGATGAATATGAACCTCGGCGCAATGACCTCCACTTTCGGTTCTGCTCCTGACGTGAAGCCTTACGGTCTGTTGTACCAATGGGGACGCAAGGATCCGTTCCCGTCAGCTCCGAGTCTTACCGGGAATGAAAAGACCCAACCGGTTCCCGTGTATGGTCCTGATGGCGCGGAGGTGAAGATCACATATTCACTTTGGAGTTCGGTTGAGAACAACACCATTGAATATTCAATAGCCAATCCTACTAAATGTCTTTCGAACTATGCCCAGTACAACACAAGCAGGGATTGGCTGAAGGCCTCCGACAGCAATGACGCGTTGTGGGGCAATCCTAAAGGGGACGAGAGAAATTCTGACAACAATTACGTCAACAAAGGCTCCAAGTCTTTCTATGATCCTTGCCCTGTAGGCTATCGTGTTCCGCCCGCAGATGTGTTCAGGACATTCACGACCACTGGTGGATATACTCAAGATCCATCTTCTTTTGATGTGGTGGACGCGAACGGTGACGGAGTGATCGATGCCAAAGACTACAACTATGGATGGTCTTTCAATATGAAGGAAGGCTCTCAGTTTTTCCCTGCCGCAGCCCGCTACGACGGCTCCTACGCCATGCTCATGGGCTCCAAGAGCGGACTTTGGGGATCCTATTGGGGAAACTCTCCTGCCAAATCCTATGGAGCGACCACTGGTTTCGGATTCTGTGTGCTCGCGTTCATGAACGAGGCCGCCGGCACATCCGTCTCAGCCACCGCTTCCGCCGGACGCGCCGACGCCTATTCGGTACGCTGCGTCAAAGAGTAGTGACCTGATCATGCCCCCGCGTATTGGTTTGGCCTCCGGTGTTTCGTCCGTGTAGCCAAGGCAATGCACTAGAGCAGTTTATGGCCTTTTGAGAAAGCCATCCGTTCGAGATAGGGCTTGGCGGATGGCGAATCGAGAAACCGATGTACGGCGCTTCCACGGCGTGTCGTAGCCGTGACCATTGTCGATAAGGATTATGGTGCTGATTATGCTCCTTAATATGCCGCCGGCCAGCGTTAGATCACTGCCGCACATCGCCGCGGCAGGCCGCTTGGATGGGGGACTCAGAATAAAAATGCCTCTCAGGTGACTGAGAGGCATTTTTGTGGAGCATAGGAGGATCGAACTCCTGACCTCAAGATTGCGAACCTTGCGCTCTACCAGCTGAGCTAATACCCCGTTGGGACTGCAAAGATACAAAAAACTTCATTTATACAATGAATTTCATTCGAGAATATTGCGCAAAACAATTATTGATTGTGACAACGGATGTCCTGTGTGCGATTCCAAGTGGAGGATGGCTACCGTGTGGAGGCAATGAATTCCTTATACTTGATGAAATCATCCGGAAGCGGCATGTCATAGACCTTGCTTCTGAGGAATGCTCCGTAATCCTTGATGTCTGAATATTTCGACTGCTCCTCCACGGTCAGAGTCTCTCCGACGCCGACTCTGATCCTTCTGTACCTCTTGTTGACAAGCTCGTGCGGAAGCTGCATCAGGCGCACCCTCCAGTCTATCAGACCAAGGTTGTAGAACCAGAGTGAATTGTGGTCGAAAAACCGGATAGGGACAATCGGAACCTTGGCTTTCCGGATAAGCCTCAGAACCGCTTCCTGCCACTCTCTGTCCTTGATTTTCATCTCTTTAAGGCTGAGATCCGAGACCGCTCCTGAAGGGAAGAATCCCACCGGTTCACCATCGTGGAGCCTTTCCAGAACCTCACGGACTCCCTGGATGTTCTTGGCTGTTATTCCCTTGTTCAAGTTGTTCTTCGGATTGACAACGATGAGACTTGGGCGCAGCGCTTCGACAAGGGCGAGGAACTCGGTCACCATCACCTTGAAACCAGGCCTGATGTGTCCGATAAGGTCAATGAGAATGACACCGTCCATACCTCCGTAGGGATGGTTGCTGACCGTGATGAACGGCCCGTCGGGCAAATTCGCAAGCCTTTGCGAGCCTCCCAACTGGTAGTTGACCCCAAGCTTGTCCAGGAGTGCGCCCGCGAAATCCGCCCCTTGATGTTCATCAATCGTGTCGTAAATGTCGGATAGTGTCTTGATGGACAGGACTTTTCTTAGGAAACCAGCGGCAGTGTTGCCGAATTTTCCCTTGAAAACCGGCGCAAGTTGCTCAATCTGTTCTACTGGAAGAAGAGGCATTATTTGTCTTCCCTCTTAGGCATCGGATCCATCTTGGCGTAACCCTTTGCGTCACTGATGATTGTCACCAGATAAATGATCACAAGCAAGGCCAGGATCACAAGACCTGCCACGTCAAGCGCCCTGAGGTCGATGTCCTTGCCGAATATGCTGACCACTGTGCTGAACTCCCTGAGCGGCTCTATGAATATAAAGAGAGATGTCAAGATAATGGCGATCACTCTGAACTCAGTAGGTCCAAGTTTGGCGTAGGTGAGCCTGAACTCGCTCTTGAGGTGGGCGTTCACGCTGACGTTGACAGTTAGGCAAAGATAGACCACGAATATCATCAGCGCCAGATCCAGCCGCATGAGAGATGACAGTCCGAGGCCGATGAACATGAACGCCTCGTTGATGCAGTCCACGGTGTGGTCGAGATAGTAGCCGTAGATCGGTCTCTGGGTCTTGCGGACTCTGGCAAGAGTGCCGTCAAGGGAGTCGCCGTACCAGTTGACTACGAAGCCGAAGCAGCTGAGCCAAAGGAAGTTGACGTTCACGCTGCAGAGGATGTACCCGGCGCCGATCATGATCGCGCCAAGCGTGCCGATGAATGTCAGTGTGTCCGATACGACCCATTTCGGCTGCCTCTCGGCCAGCCAGACAAGGGCCTTCTTCTCGACCCCGTTCAGGATGGAGGTCTGTATTCTTTCCGCTTTCTTGTCTGCCATATTAATTATGTGTTAGATGTTTTTGACGTAAATCCTGGCTCTCTTGTGGAGGTGATGCTCGAATTTGCCCCACAGGTTCTGCACATTGTGGTTCTCCTCAAGCTCACGGGTGCTTTCGACGTACTTGATGCCGTTCTTGTGCATTCCACGGCCGATCTTGGAGATGATCATCGCATTGACACCCTTGTCCTTATATTCATTGGAGATGGCTATCAGCAGGGCATCAATCGTGTCATTGTGGTGCAAAGCCTTGAGAATGTGTATGAACCCGAACGGGAACATATGCCCTTTGGCTTTCTGCAGAGCCTTTGACAGTGATGGAAGGGTGATTCCGAATCCGACCACCTTGTCGGTCTCGTCAACGATGACAGAGACGTAGTCCAGATTGAGGTTCGGGAAGAACTGGTCCTTGAGATCCTCGCACTGGGCAGGGGAGAGCTCCGAGAATCCGTGCAAGACAGAGTAACATTCGTTCATCACACGGAATATTCCGTCGGCATATTTGTGGAGCAGCTCATTCTTGTTCTTGTAGTCGCCTTCCTTGAGATTGTAGCGCTCACCGATCATTTCGGCGAAGTGGAAATAACGGTCAAGATTGTCCGGAACAGTGATCTTATATTCCACGAAATCAGTCTCTTTCGAGAATCCTTCTTTCAGGAGCATCGGCTCGTAGTAGGGAGCGTTGTACTTTCCGTAGGCGGTGGGAAGTTGGTCGAAACCATCGACAAGAACTCCGGAGATGTCAAACTCAAGGAAACCGACAGGGCCTTCAATGATCTCCATTCCTTTTCCCTTGCCATATTCCTTCACCCTTTCCATCAGGGCGTGTACCACCTCCTGTGATTCGATGAAGTCTATCCAGCAGAAACGGCAGATCTTCTTGTCAACCTTTTTGTTGTACTTATAGTTTATGATGCCGGCGACTCTGCCGACAATCTTGCCGTTTTCATCGTATGCCAGCCAATATTTCCCTTCGCAGACCTCAAAGGCCCGGTTTTTGCCCGGAGTGAGGGTGTCCATTTCCATCGACTCAATCTGAGGAACGTAGTATTCGTTGTCCGCATACAACTCGTTCGGGAACCGGACGAAACGCCTCAGATCCTGTCTGCTGATCACTTCCTTGGTTGTAATAGCCATTGTTTTTTTACTTTACAATCCGCTAAGGTAGTAAAAAATCATAAAATATTCTATTATCGAATATACAAAATAGTCCCGCCATTTATGGGTGACGGGACTTATTTATCTATTAATAAATATTTAAAACATTTCTACAAAATAGTAAGATGGGTTACTTTTTCTCGTATCCAACAGGATGGTTCAGCAAAAGTTCCTGTCCTTCCTTGAGGCCAAGGGCGGTTTTGACAGCATCGTGGTTCATGCTTCCACGCGGGACTGTGGCCAGTCCGAGAGCCTCGCAGGCAAGGCAGATGTTCTGGGACACATAGCCGGCGTCAATCGCACCGAACATCGCTGTCCTTTCATCGCGGAACTTGTACTTGTTCAGGTCGCAGACGATCACGAGGAACAGCGGCGTGTTCGCTACGGATGTCTGGCGGCCGGCAAGATCCGGGCGGATGTCCTTTCCGGAAACCTTCGTCAAGGTGTTTTCCTGGGCGTTGAAGAGCCATGCGCCGTCAGCCCGGCATACATAGACACTTTCCTCCTGTGTGTTCATGGCTGATGGTACGGTCAGCCTTCCGTCCTCACGGTTCACTCCGCATGCGGCCCATAGCAACTGGGACAGAGACGCATCACTGATCTGTGCGTCTGAATATTCACGGACAGAGGCTCTTTGCTGAAGTGCCTGATAGAGAGTCATCGACACATTCTTGTCAGGCTGCGGAAGCTTGATGACTTCCTGGGCGAGTGCGGAAGTGGCCAGCGCGGCGGCTGCCAAAGCAAGGATGATCTTTTTCATATTCATGGATTTAAATGTTTGAGACTTTGATTGTGTGACGCGGCGCGGCTCCGGTTGACGACCGCCACTCCGCTGAAAACCATGATGATGGCTACGATTTTCTGCCAGGTCATCGTGTCCATCCCGCCGATGACGCTGAGCAGGCAGGCCAGAATCGGCTGAAGGTAGGTGTACATCGCCACGATGGTCGGGCGGACGCTTTTCTGGCCGACCGGAATCAGAAAGTATGCGACAAAGGTGGCAAAGAAGATAAGATAGCCTATCTCAAGGGCTTGCGGCAACTTGATGGCGGCGTAGTCGGTGTGGAGCAGGTCCCCAAATGACAGCGGCAGCGACATCAGAAGCGAGAAAAGAAACATCCACTTCATAAAAGTGATCACTGAATATCTTTGGATCAGCGGCCTGAACGCTCCGAGGTACAGCGAGAAGCAGATGCTGTTCAGGAACAGCAGAATGAACCCTAAAGGCTGCGTGGCCTCGACCCCATTGTGACTATGTACGGAATTGAATATCAGGAATATGATTCCGATGAAGCTGATTCCTACTCCGGCGGCCTTCTTCGCGGTGATAGGCTCTTTTACGAATATGAACGCGAAGAACATGGTGAAGATCGGGCCGAGTGTTCCGATGATGGACGCGTCTATGGTCGTGGCCATCGTGATGCCTTTGAGGAACGTGTATTGGGTGATGAACAGACCGAATATGGATGCCAACGCAATCTGTATCAGATCTTTGATCGGGACTTTTTCTTTGGGTGTGAACATGGAGATCAGCCAGAACAAAGCGGACGCTCCGATGGCTCTTAGCGTGAACAATGCGATAGGGGAGACAACCGCCGAATTGGAGATGTCCTTTGTCAGTACGATGTTGACGCCGAAGATCGTGTAGGCCGCCAGCAGTGCCAGATGCCCTTTCAGATTGCCGCCCGCCATTCCATTCCGATTACTGTTCGCCATAGCCGTCCTCCGAGCATTGCGGGCATATTCCTTTAATAAGGTAGTTCGCCGTGGTTTCTGAATATCCCGCCGGGAGCGTCACAGGGGGGATGTGGATGTCCTCAAGGCAGAAGGTGCGGTGGCACTTCTCGCAGAAAAAATGCACGTGCGCGTCCTCGTCGCGCGCTGAGTCGTGGCTCAGGCAGAGCTCGTAGCGGGTGCCGTCGCCGCCGTCCTCGATCGCGTGCACGAGGTGATGCTCCTTGAACAGCGTGAGGCTTCTGAATATTCCAGACTTGTCGATCGTGCCGATCTTGTCCTCCAGCTCCATAAGGCTCAGCGGACGGCCCTCGGTAAGGAGCGCCTTCGCCACAATCAGCCTGTTGGCCGTGGTTTTCACCCCGTGCCTCTCAAGCAATTCTGTCAGGTCTATGTTCGGCATATCACCTATCTGTTTTTATATTACGAATCGCAAATTTACTTAATTTTTTGAAGTATTGTATTCCGTTCGATAGAATGACAGGAGCGAAGCGACAAGTCGGCTTCTGCTGACCGGCCATAGGCCGAAATCCTCCAAAGGGGGTGCAGGGGGGTATATGTTGCAAATTTTGGTTTGACCAAACCAAAATTTGCAACCAAGTTGCAGAAATGATTATCGACCTTTGCACCGTTGAAATCAAAGTCAAAGAAAGAATATGGAAAAGGAAAACAAAATCAGATTCGCGAGAATCATTCTTTCAGCCGCCCTGCTTGGCGTGGCAGTCTTGGTCGAGAAGAAGTGCGACCTCAGCGTCTGGCAGCTTCTCCTTGCTTATTTAATCCCTTATCTCATCGCCGGTTACGACACCTTGCTTGAAGCCGGAGAGAATATCCTCAAAGGCGACTTTTTCGATGAGGACTTCTTGATGAGCATCGCCACCATCGGCGCGCTCTGCATCGGATTCCTTCCAGGAGCTGAGACACAGTTTCCGGAGGCGGTCTTCGTGATGCTGTTCTTCCAGGTCGGAGAACTTTTCGAGGACATCGCCGAAGGCCGGAGCCGCAAGTCAATCTCGGCATTGATGGACATAAGACCGGACACGGCCAATGTTGAACGTGACGGGAAAGTCTTGACAGTCAATCCAGAAGAAGTCAAAGTCGGAGAGACAATCGTAGTAAAACCGGGCGAGAAAGTCCCGATGGACGGAGTAGTCCTCGAAGGAACCTCAAGCCTTAACACCGTGGCCCTGACCGGAGAAAGCGTTCCACGGAGCATATCTAAAGACGATGACATTATCTCTGGTTGCGTGAACCTTACCGGAGTCATCCGCGCGAAAGTCACGAAGGCTTTCGGTGAGTCAACCGCATCCAAGATCCTTGACCTTGTCGAGAACGCTTCCGAGAACAAGTCCAAGAGCGAAAGCTTCATCTCAAGGTTCGCAAAGATCTACACCCCGGTTGTCGTGATCGCCGCATTGGTGCTGGCTTTCATCCCGCCAGTCCTCTCCGGAGATTTCGGCTACACTTTCGCCACCTGGCTCTACAGGGCTCTGACATTCCTGATCGTCTCCTGTCCGTGCGCCCTTGTGATTTCCGTTCCGCTCTCATTCTTCGGTGGCATCGGCGGAGCGTCATCCAAAGGAATCCTGATCAAAGGTTCCAACTATCTTGAGGCTTTGGCCAAAGTCGGAACGGTTGTCTTCGACAAGACCGGAACCCTTACGGAAGGTGTGTTCGACGTGACCGCCGTGCATCCGGAAACGATTGATGAGAAGGAACTTCTGCATCTTGCGGCACACGTGGAGAGATATTCGTCACACCCGATAGCAATCTCACTTAAGAACGCTTATCCTGACGAGGCCGATGGATGCTCGGTCGAAAATGTCGAGGAGATCGCCGGTCACGGAATACGCGCTGTGGTGAACGGAAAGACCGTCTGCGTGGGCAACACCAAGATGATGGACGCGGTCGGAGCGAAGTGGAAACCTTGTGAGAAGAACGGCACGATCGTACACGTCAGCGTCGATGGAACATACGTCGGACACATTGTGGTCTCTGACAGAATCAAGGCTGATTCCGCCGATGCGATCAAGGCTCTCAAGGCCGAAGGCGTCACAAAGACTGTGATGCTCACCGGAGACAAGCGTGAGGTCGGTGAATATGTCGCCTCGGCTATCGGGCTTGACGAGTTCCACGCCGAACTCTTGCCGGCAGACAAAGTCTCTGAGTTAGAGAAACTTCTTGATAATAAGCCGTCCGGAAAGACGCTCGCCTTTGTGGGTGACGGCATCAACGACGCTCCTGTGCTCGCAAGAGCCGATCTCGGAATAGCGATGGGCGGACTCGGATCCGATGCCGCGATAGAGGCCGCCGATGTGGTCTTGATGGATGACAAGCCGTCAAAGATAGCCCTTGGCGTGAAGATAGCCCGCAAGACCCTCCGTCTGGCAAGGGAGAACACCTTCTTCGCCATATTCATAAAACTTCTCGTCCTCGTCCTTGCCGTCCTTGGCATCGCCACAATGTGGATGGCCGTCTTCGCCGATGTCGGCGTTACCGTCCTCGCTGTCCTGAACGCGATGCGCGCTCTGAAAGTTTAGGAATATTTCGGATTCCCCTTACTCTGCGTCGTCCTCCGGCTCAAGGTGAAGGGAGATCTGGGTCTCAGTGCCGAACTCCTTGCGTAAGGCCGCCTCGACTTTCTTGGAGATGTCGTGCGCCTCTTTCAGTGATATCTCAGAATCCAGCACAAGGTGGCCTTCCATTATTATTCCCGGCCCTTCGCGTCGTGTTTTCAGCTCGTGAAGATCGACCACTCCTTTGACGGATTTGGCCGTGGCCTCGATCTTTTCCTCCACATCGTCCGGAAGTGACACATCCAGAAGTTCCTTGATAGCCGGCACAGACATCTTCACCGCCATCACAAGTATGAATATGCTGATGACGCAACCTGTGATCGGGTCAAGAATGACGAATTTGTCACCAAGGAATATGGCTCCCGCGATTCCGAGCAGTGAGCCAACGGACGAGAAAGCATCTGAACGGTGATGCCAAGCGTTGGCTATCATCATCGGGCTGTTCAGAGCCTTTCCTTGGATGATCGTGTAACGGTAAAGGATTTCTTTCAGGACTATTGACGCTACGGCTGCCCAAAGAGCGATCATTCCGGGAGAACTTACTTCTCCTCCATCCAGAATCTGGCGGATCTTGTTTATGCCGCCGGACATCAGGTTGACAGCCACGACGATCAGCATCAGACTGATTATCAGTGTGGCGAAAGTCTCGAACTTCCCGTGCCCGTAGTCGTGGTCCTTGTCCCGGCCCTTGGCTGAAATCTTTACGAACACAATCACGACGATGTCGCTCATAAGGTCTGACAGTGAATGGATTCCGTCCGCTATCATCGCGGTTGAGCGTCCAAGAACACCGGCGAAGATCTTGAAAACCGTCAGAATGATGTTGACAACTGATCCGACCAGTGTCACGAATGTTACCTTTGCGGTCCTGTCCATTATGAGTAACGTTTAGGAAGTCTGAATATGATTGAGAAACAAGCCACTATGCACAGCACGAACGGGTAGTAGAGGCAAGGAATAATCGCCGCGGCGGAGATCCCGGCGAATCCGGAAGCCATCAGTAGTTGCGCTCCGTAAGGGATTATGCCCTGTACGACGCAGGAGAACGTGTCCAGAAGGCTTGCTGATTTCCTCGGATCAAGTCCGAATTTTTTGGTGATGTCGCGGGCGATGTCACCTGTCGTCAGAATCGCTATCGTGTTGTTGGCCGTGCAGAAATTCGACAGCCCGACAAGCCCGGCTATGCTGAACTCAGCTCCTCGCTTGCCTTTGATGCCTTTAGTCAAACCTTTGATGATGAAATCGATACCGCCATTGTGCCGGATCAGTTCCAGCATTCCGCCAGAGAGCATTGTCACGATGATCAGTTCGCCCATCCCGGCGATTCCGTCCCCGACGCTGCCGAGAAATCCGAGCCAGGTCATTCCGTTCACGAATCCGATCGCCGCGCTGAGCAGCAGGCCGATTCCGAGTACAAGCAGGACATTCAGTCCGCACAGAGCCAACACAATGACAGACAGGTAGGGAATGAGCTTGACATATTCAATCTCTCCGATCTCTGGAGTCGCTCCGTGGTTGAGTCCGATGATGATGTAGATGACTGTGACTATCAGAGCCGCCGGTCCGCAGATCCAGATGTTCGCCTTGAACTTGTCGGACATCGAGCAGCCTTGTGACGTGGTCGAGGCGATTGTCGTGTCTGAGATGAAAGACAGATTGTCACCGAAAAACGCTCCGCCCACAATCAGGCCGGTCAGCATCGCCAAAGACAGTCCGGATTGTTCAGCCAGTCCTGAGGCGATTGGAACCAGTGCCACCACCGTTCCCACACTCGTGCCGATTGACATCGAGATGAAGCAGGATGCCAGAAACAGTCCCGCCAGCAACCATTTCCCCGGAAGAACAGTAAGCGTCAGATTGACAGTCGCTTCCACGCTCCCGATTGCCTTTGCCGTGGTCGCGAACGCCCCCGCCATCACGAATATCCAGATCATCAGCAGAACATTCTTGTTGCCAGCACCGCTTGAGAATATGTTTATCCTTTCCGCCACAGCCCCTTTCGTGATCAGCATCGCATAGACCGACGCGATCAGAAACGCCGACGCGATCGGCACCTTATAAAAGTCGTGAGCCACCAGCGACGACGCCAGATAAGTCACCAAAAACACAGCCAGCGGACTCAACGCCAGCCAGCCGTTCATTTTCAGTCTGTTGATAGTTCGTTCCATAATACTTTGCAAATTTAGTAAATTACAGAATAATATTTATCTTTGTCTTAAACCAAATACTATTTGAGATGAATAAGAGAATTTTACCATTCGCCGTCGCCGCGATGGCCCTGACCTTGGCTTCCTGTTCTGACAATGAGACTGAGGTCGCCACTTTTGCCGACACTTACGAGCAGACGCTCGCGCAGAGTGACTCCGCTTCGGTGCAGATAGTTCATTCTGTCGAGTACTACAAGAGCTTCGAGGGCGGTAACGCTTTGAAGAAGAAGATCAACAACTCTATCGTAAAGGCTTGTTTCGGAGAGAAATATGACGGTTTTTCGGTGGAGGAGGCTTCCGATGCCGTGTCGGACACGTTGATGGCCAACTACCAGAGGGAGGCGGGAAGTGTCTACGACGATGCTGTCGCCTACGCCAAGGAGAATGGATTAGACTATGACTATAACTATAGCGCGGCGATGACCTGCAACTGGTACTACACCGTTCAGGGAAAGTTCGCGGAAGGGTTCATGGATCTCCAGACCTACCAGGTGTACAGCGAGGACTACCTTGGCGGAGCCCACGGAATGCATTATCTGATTCCGAACATCATCAACCTGAAGACTGGCGGGATCGTGACGGAAAACGAATTGTTCAAGCCTGGCTATGTCGCTCCGGTAACGGAATTGATCAAGTCCAAGCTTGCGTTGGACAGGGGAGTTGAAGACATTAATGAAAGTGTGATGTTCAGTGAAGGCCTGGTTCCTAATGGACATTGCGGTGTGTCAGGCGCGGGAGTGACTTGGTACTACCAGCCTTACGAGATCGCGAGCTACGCTGAAGGCATCATTGAGGTTACGGTCTTCTGGATTGACTTGAAACCGTATCTCAATCCTGAATTCGTGAAGTTCTAGACGGTCTCCAGCTCGGCCAGATTGCCGGCGATCCAGACAGTGTCACCGGCCTGGAACCTGAAATCGGGTTCCGGATTGGTGATGAATTCTGAACCCCTGAGCACGCTGATGACCATACAGTGATATTTCCGGAGGTTCGTGCCGCGTAGGGTCTTTCCGGTCAGGAACGATTCCTCGGTAAGTGCCTCAGGCACGATCTTGAAACTATTTCCAGAGTCCGGAATTTCCGGAGCGACGGCGCACGCCATCATATTCCTCAAGGATTCGAGTTGGGCGGATGTGCCGACGGCGAGCATCTGGTCGCCCGGGAACAGCGACACATCACCGGACGGAACGATCATATTCATTGACCCTCTGGTGATTTTGATGATGTTCGCCCCCGTTTCTGCCCTGAAAGGAATATCCTTGAGAGCCTTTCCGGCGTAGGTGGAATTCTGGGAGATGGTAAGCGTCTCTGTGTGAACGTCATAGTCGGCGAGTTTCTGGCTAACGGAAGAAGCGACCGGCTTGCTGCGCCTTTCATTCTCCTCCTTTTCATTGAAGTTTGAAAGGAAACGCATCTCCAACGCTGAATATTTATGGATGGACCGGCGGGCGAAGAGAATGAATATTATGCCGGCGAAGAAGATTGCCAGAACCGTCCAGCCTGCGAGGTGGAAATATGACGACAACACAGCCAGTACGATTCCCACGGCAAGGAATGAGCGCGCGAAGATCAGCCCCATCAACGGCCAGATGTTACTCGGCTTCTCTTTCAGGAGTTTAGGCGCGGACTTGCTGATGGAGCCGGAATGGACTCCGAGACCGAAAAGGAACGGGAGCATCGCCGCAAGGGTTATTCCGACCTCGATAACCTTATGTATGGTCACGCTTAGCTCCGGGGAAAATTTCTCTACAGCAGGTCTGAGATAAAGCTTTGATCCTATGTAGATCGCTATCAGGATCACGCCATAGAGGACGATGCGTGTGAAATAGGCGTTCAGCAGAGTTTTCCATTCGTTGTGCTCGGCGGCGGTCTGTTTGCCGGAGTCGTTCATCTGGGCGAGCCTGTCGATCCATTTGGCCGGTAACCGTTTGTTTAACAGATTATAGCACGGATCCGCCAGCTTTATCATAAACGGAGTCGTGAACGTTGTTATGACGGAGACCGCTATGATCACCGGATAGATGAAATCCCTCATCACGCCGAGGGTGCAGCCGACTCCGGCGATGATGAATCCGAACTCTCCCAGTTGTGCGAGGCTGAATCCTGTGTGGACGGCGTTGTCCAAACCGTTGCCGGTCAGGATGATGCCGGCTCCGGCGAAGATGATGTGGCTGATTATTACGATCACGGAGAGCAGCAGGATCATCGCCCAGTGCTCGGCGATCACCGATGGGGCGACCATCATTCCGACAGAGACAAAGAATATGGCTCCGAAAAGGTTCTTGATAGGCTCTACGATGTGGTCAATGTGTTCGCTTTCAGAAGTTTCTGCAAGGATGGACCCCATAACGAAGGCACCGAGTGCGGATGAGAATCCGACCGATGTGGCCAATGCGACCATTCCGAAGCAGAGGCCGATACTGACAATCAGGAGAATCTCGTCGTTGAGATATTCCTTGGCCTTTTTCAGCAGGGTAGGGATGACGTAGATTCCGACGAGGAACCAAAGAATCAGGAAGAAAACGAGCTTCGCTATATTCATTATCAGCTCCTTGCCTGCGAAGGATTGTGAGACGGCCATTGTCGAGAGCAGCACCATCAACAGGATCGCTATGAGGTCTTCCACCACAAGGGTTCCGAACACGACTCCGGCGTACGGCTTGTTCTTCAAGCCGAGGTCATCGTAGGATTTCAGCACGACCATCGTGGAGGACATCGACAGCAAACCGCCGAGGAAAACGCTTTCCATAAAGCTCCAGGACAGGGCCTGGGCCGTGACAAATCCGATCAGGAACACTCCGATGAACTTCACGGCCGCAGTGACGATGGCGCTTCCGCCGACCTTCAGCAACTTCTTGAAACTGAACTCCAAGCCGAGGCCGAACATCAGGAATATTATGCCGATCTCCGACCATTGGTGGACGGTCGCCTCGCTGGATATTCCCGGAAAGAAGCTGATGTTCGGGCCGATCAAGAAACCGGCGAGGATGTAGCCGATGATTAGCGGTTGTTTGAGAGCCTTGGATATTATCGTGAACACTCCCGCCGAGATAAGGATCACGGCGAGGTCACGCACTATGTTCATTTCTTCTGACATTGCTCGTTCGTTTTTAAATGTCTCATTCGCGGCAATCACCGCTTGCTGAACGACAAATTTACTGAATAGATTGGCTTTTTATCCAAATATTCACGTTTTTTCCGTAAGTTTGCCGTCCGAAACTGAGAGTGATGACCAGACCGTGGCTTAAATTAGTCAAGAGATTCGCAGAGTTTTCCGCGTCGAGCCTTTTGGGGACGATTGTGGACACGGTTGTGCTTTGGGTCTTCTCCAAATGGGTTTTCAGCACATATTTCGGCCAGTACATCGTCTCGCCGGCTATCTCTTTCGAGTGCGCCGCCGTGACCAATTTCGTCGTGGCCTATTTCCTTATCTGGAAGGACAGGGTGTCGCGCCGTACCGCAAGGTCGTTTTTCCGTCACCTGGGCGGCTACAATCTATCCTGCATCGGGGCGTTCTTGGTCAAGATGGCCTTCCTGCTTCTGATCCAGAGGATGTTCCGGTGGAATGTCGTGTGGTGTAACCTGCTGGCACTGTGCGTGTCAGGTGGACTTAACTTCTTTATGAGCGAGAGGGTCGTCTTCCGCAAGAAAAAGGCCTTGCCGTCTCACGATATCGAGTTTGAGGATTAGCCTTTCCTTTTTCCGGAGAAAAGTCGTTGCGGCAGTTCCATCGCGAAGATTATTCCAAGCACTATCGCGATCGCGCCTTTGACGGCGGTGAATCCGGCGGACGCGGAGAGGTAGAACTGGCTTGAGACGAGGTAGTAAGTGAACCAGAATATTCCGGCTCCAGGGACGAGCGGAAATATTCCGCATAGCAGATAGACCGTGCTCGGGCATTTGTCCTTGACGGCGGTGAAGCGGGAAAGGATGCAGACTATCGCAGTGGCAAGGATGATGGCGACTGTCGGTCCGCTGTGGCAGAACCTTGTGAGCATCAGGTAGATGACCCAGCCGATGGCTCCGATCACTCCCGCCGTGAAATACTGTCTGCGTGGTGCTCCGAACAGGATCGCGAAAGCGAATGTGCCGATGAAGGCGGCAAGGCATTGCCACAGGATTCCGGCGGTCTCGGGGTTGACGGTCATTCCGCTGAGTTTGATCATTCCTCCGAACACCCATCCGTCCGCTATGAAGCTGATACTCACGCCGAGAGCTATGCAGATGAATCCGAGCATCGCGTCCGTGAGCCTTGTCAACCCGGCTATGTAGTCGGAATTGGCCAGATCCCGGACTCCGTTCACGAACGGAACTCCGGGGATGAGCGGCATCACCGCTCCGATGATGATGTTGCTGAGGCTGTCGCCGAATCCTAATCTGTAGGAAGCGAGACAGAGTATTGTGGCCACGAGGGCGTTGCAGATTCCGCCTACAATCTTTGAGAGTGAACCGCTTACAAAGAGACAGAATACGTAGAGCAGCGCGCCTATCACGAAGTCAGCGGCGCAGTCCATAAACCCTCCGCCGAACACGGCGCAGAAACCGGCTGCACCAAAAGCAGATCCGGCGATTTGTTCCCAGGCCGGTTTGGCAGGAGCGTCTTTTATGCTTTCCAACCGTTGCCTGGCCTCTGGCAAGGTGTGTTTCCCTGCTGCTATCTCGTAACTTAACTTATTGACAGCGACCACTTTTGAAAGCTGGATTCCACGAATAGGAATGAACTCGACATTGGCGTACTTCCCGAGCGAGCCAGTTGTGAATATGCCGTTGCTGAGCACGAAAAAATGTCCGGAATCCACCCCGTAATGGGATGCGATCCGTTCCATCGTGTCCTCCACGCGGGAAATCTCCGCCCCGTTCTCCAGCAGGATGTGCCCTGCGATCGAAGCGACTTCCAGAACTTCTGTCGTGTTGTCCGTTTCTGTCATGACGCAAAATTACAATAAAATCACTACATTCGTGTAAAATTGGATTAATGAATATGAACACTTCGATAATAGCGACCTTGCTGATTCCTTTCGCCGGCACTCTGATCGGTTCCGCTTTCGTTTTCTTTATGAAGAAAGAGATGCCCGCCCTGCTGCAGAAGGCACTGCTTGGTTTCGCTTCCGGAGTAATGGTGGCTGCTTCCGTGTGGTCCTTGCTGATTCCGAGTATGGAAATGTCGGCAGGGGAAGGCATCTGTACTGTTCTGCCGGCCGCTATCGGTTTCATTGCCGGAATGGGTTTCCTGTTGGCTGTCGATTACCTGACTCCTCACCTTCACATCGGCGATGAGAGTCCGGAAGGCCTCAAGGCGAGAATTTCCAAGACCGCTATGCTGGCTCTTGCGGTGACTATCCATAATATTCCTGAGGGAATGGCTGTCGGTGTGGTGATCGCCGGCTCATTGCAGGACGGGATCGGAATCGCCCCCGCCGCCGCTATGGCAACCGCGATAGGAATAGCGATCCAGAATATTCCTGAAGGCGCTATCATCTCGATGCCGATGCGCGCCGCCGGCAACTCCCGCCGCAAATCCTTCCTGATCGGAGGTTTGAGCGGAATCGTCGAGCCAATCGGCGCGGTTCTGGTGATTCTTCTGGCCTCATTGATGACCCCGATCCTGCCGTATTTCCTCGCCTTCGCCGCCGGCGCGATGCTCTATGTCGTTGTCGAAGAGTTGATTCCCGAAGCCTCAGTAGGCCAGCACTCCAACATCAGCACCATCGGTTTCGCCATCGGCTTTGTCTTGATGATGGTCCTCGATGTCGTTCTCGGATGATCTTTATGCCCGCGATCGCTACTTGATGAAGTTGTTGACTAAAAGACTGCTGTTCAAGAAGCAGACGGGAATAACTCCTACTGAATATTGTGAAATGCTGCGGAATCGTTCAGGGTAAAGGTTTGCCTGCCAGAAATGAGCCGTAATGATATTTATCTACCGGTGCTGACTGTTGGCCGCACGGAGGTCTGCAAGTGAGACGTTTTCGTTGCGGTAACGGGCGCAATGCCTTTCCCAACAGTTCCTCATTATGGTATAGACTATCCGGCGTGCAATATACCTCGGCGGTATCGAAGAGAGTATAGCCCATCTCCACGGCATCGGCAAGAAGCTCCGTCATCTCCAGTTCATCAGCTGGCGCACCGTATGCGTGGCTCATACCCATACAGCCCAGTCCCACCGCTGAGACTCGCAGACCGCTCAGACCTAATGTCTTTTCGTACATAATCACTTCCTTTCCGCAGGGATCTGCATGTTTCCGAGATAGGCGCGTTCCTTCTCTTCAAGCGACATATTGAAGAAGCGTTCCTCCTTGAGCAGAGCGCCTTTGCTCATAGCCCCGCCCAGAGGGAACCAGCTGGTGACATATATTCCGTATCGCTTCGCCTTTTCCCTCATCGCCAGTCTCTGCGCGTATGGATGACATTCCATCTGAAGGACCGCCGGCTTTACGACAGACTCACGCATTATCTTGTCGAAGACCTCATCGCTTGCGTCAAAATCACTGATTCCCAATACCCTGACCTTGCCCATCGCCACGGCCTTCTCCATGTCTTTCCATGCGCCTACAAAGTCGCCCACAGGCTGATGCACATACAGAAGGTCAATGTAGTCCAATTGAAGCCGTCCCAGCATCTCGTCTATCGCCTTCAATGTCTTTCCTTCCCCGTATTCTGTCGGCCAGAGTTTGCTGGTGATCCATATTTCCTCGCGAGGGATTCCGCTTTCCTTCACCGCGCGCCCGACCCTGGCCTCGTCATTGTAGGCGTGTGCGGTGTCAATGTGACGGTAGCCGGCCTTCAACGCCGTGAGGCAAGACTGCTCGCACACCGAGTCCGACGGCTGGAAGAATGTCCCCAGGCCGAATTGAGGCATCAGTATTCCATTGTTGAGTTGTACCATCGGTACGTTTGCCGCAGTCCTATGGATGTCCTGCGCAGCGGCTGAGCTGACCATTGATGTCAGCGCAACCAATCCTGTAATGATTCTCTTTTTCATATCTGTCCTTTTTGACTTTGCAAAGTTATGGACAACGTAAAAGATACCTGTTACAAGAATTTCGGATGAAACAACACTTTTTGCGGATTCGGACGAGTCACGGCTGTCTTCTATGAGAGATCGCCTGCTTGGCCGATGATTCAGCTGTGGTATGCAACTATTTGATATTGAATACATTCGTAAATGATGCCCTCTGGATTTGACTGGCAGGATATTGCAATTGGCTAAAATTCAGTGATTTAGGATTTCCGCGATTCGTTCATTTGCCCGATCCGCAGAATTTCCAGAGTTTGTAAGCTCTTGTTATACGCTTGGCGATCAAATCGTAGTCCTCCCAAGAAAACGGAGAAGGGTGTAGGAGAGCCATCGCTTTCTTACTGAACAGCTTGTCATATTGCTGAATATATTTTTGAAAGTAATAGCATTCCACAAACGGCAGGATTTCCGGGCTGAAATCCTCATCGCTCAGCCGATAGTCACAATGTTTGGCAAGGAACTCCGTTCCAGTCATTTTCCGTGCCTTTACCAGTTGGATATCATCAGAGGCTTCATAGTGAATATTCCCGTAGAATCCATTGTCAATCACCCAAGTAAGGAACATCGCTATGTGATTTGACGCATATTCCCATATAATACTCTCATCCTCGGCTGTGAAGTCTTTGGGATTCTTCTGAGCCGCATATCGGGAATACATCTCATCGAAATAGAAATCCGCCTTATCCGTCAGGAAAGGATGCCTGTGAGCTACATTTGCATTGAGCGAATGGACCACTATCCCGATTGTCGTGCCTACAACAGCAATTAGTATTGTCTCTAACATTGTAATATTCCATTTGTTTTGTCTGGGGAAAGGGCTTTCCCCCGGATAAACCTTTGTTATTTACTGGTTTGTCCACCCAAAAGGGCTTCTCGCCGGATAACCCTTTGTTATAGACCGGTTTGTCCACCAGAAAGGCTTTTCCCCGGACAAAATAGTCGAGGGGCTATGCCGGCGATGCTGGACTGGTCGCGCGGCTTTCATATTCATCAAGGGCGCCGGACATCAGCTCACGGCCTTTGGCGGCGATCTCCTCGCCTTTGGCGTAGTCGGGTATGGCACCGTAGGAGTCGAAGTTCATATTCACAAGGACATCGGGCTTGTAGAGTTGGACGGACAGCATCGAGATCGTGCGGTTCATCAGGGAGAAGGTTCTGCTTAGAATCGAGTAGTAGTTGTCGCTCATCGGAACGTTTTCGGCTTCTGCCTTCGTCTCAAGTTCCTTGGTCTTGCGGCCGATGCCGCGCATCTCCTTGTAGGCCTTCTGCGCCTCGTCGCCCAGCATCCTCACGCGGTCGGTAATAGGAAGGCCTTTTCTGGAAACGAGCTCACCGAGCGTGTCAAATGTGTCGGACACAAGTTCCGAATCGGCCTCGTGGACTTCGTCCAGAGCGGTGACATAGCCGGCTATCTTCTCTGAGTCTATCTGGTTGACATCGAACGCCACAACTATGTCGTGACCGTTCCGGACGGCCTGGCTGAGAGGCATCGTGTTCACTATTCCGCCATCAATCAATGTATGTCGCCCGTACTTCACCGGGCGGAATAGCGATGGGATTGAGATAGAGGCCCTTATCGCGTCAAAAAGTTTCCCCTCCTTGAACACGACTTCCTCACCGGTATATAGATCGGTCGCCACGGCCCTATAAGGAATGCGAAGGTCCTCTATGTTCACATCCGGGACAACCTCTTTGATGGCCGAAATGACCTTGTCTCCCTTGACAAGATAGCTTTTGCTGATCGAGATATCAAGCAGCGAGACAAGTTTGGAGTTGTCAAGGCCGAACAGCCATTTCTTGAACTCTTCCAAACCTCCAGCGGCATAGACACCCCCGACGAGCGAGCCGATGGAGCAGCCTGCCACCGAAGTGATGTTATACCCCCTTCTCTCCAACTCTTCTATAGCACCAATATATGCGAAACCTCTCGGCCCGCCGCTTGAAAGCACCAATGCGACATCCTTTGTCATAAGGCGAACAGTTTAATCTGCATAAAGATAGGAATATTCTGCCATCCAAGCAAACTTTGTTTTATGAATATGTCTGCGAATATAACCGCAAACGAAGGCAGATTCCTAAGTGCCCAAAACATTTCAACGAATATGTAAATTGTTTTATATCACGCAGTAAGGTACAACAATCCAGATTCTTTTCTAAATTTGCGTCCGGTTAGTTAGAAGGAATATTAATATGGTGATGACAGATCAGATCAAGGAACCTGAGATGTCCTTGAAAACGTGGATGGCCCTGGTGGGGCTGACGCTGTCGACGTTCATATTCAACACTTCGGAATTCATTCCGATCGCGCTGCTGACAGACATCGGCAGGGATTTCGGATTGACGGAGGCCAAGGCAGGAATGCTGATTTCCGTCTATGCTTGGGTCGTGATGATCCTTTCGATGCCGCTTATGCTGATGACATCGAAGATGGAGATGCGTAAGCTGCTTCTTGGAGTCGTGGCGGTGTTCACTTCGTTCCAGGTTATGTCTTATCTGTCAACATCTTTCGGGATGCTGATGTTTTCCAGAATCGGCGTTGCCTGCGCCCATTCAATCTTTTGGTCAATTGTGTCAATCATAGCGGTACGGATTGTCCCGGAGAGCCATAAATCCATAGCCTTGAGCATGATTGTCACCGGTTCGTCAATCGCTATGATTCTCGGTCTGCCACTCGGACGCGTAATCGGACTCAGCGTGGGTTGGAGGATGACATTCCTGAGCATCGGTGCTGTCGCGCTGGTTGTGTTCCTCTATCTGTTCACATTGCTCCCGAAGGTGCCAAGCGGAGGCGGAATGACCGCACATGACCTGCCGGCAATGCTGAAGAACAAGGTTCTCATCGGAATATTCATCACCACTGCTGCCTTCGCAACCGGTTATTACACGGCTTACAGCTACATTGAGCCATTCCTCCAACAGATAGGGAATATGACAGAGAACCAGATCACGCTGACGCTGATGCTCTTCGGTGGAGCCGGAATCATAGGGAGCATGCTGTTTTCAAAGTATTTCCCTAAATATAGGTTCAAATTCATCAATGTCACGCTGATAGGATTGATCGGTGGAGTTGCGCTCCTGCTGCCTTCCGCATTCAGCGTTCCTGTCACAATCGCTGTCTGCACAATAATAGGAATGTCGGCGACGGCATTCAATGTGGCGATGCAGTCGGAGATCATCACGGACACGCCCGCTGCCCAGACCTCGGTTGCGATGTCAATTTTTTCGGGAATATTCAATTTCGGCATAGGGACGGGGGCCTTGATCGGTGGAATGGTCTGCACGCATCTGTCGATCTCGTTCATCGGAATCGCCGGCGGACTGATTGTCCTGTTGGCTCTGCTCTACTGGCAACTTATTGTTGTCAAGAGGTCACTTCGACAGGCTCAGTGACCGATTCGGCTGCTGGCCTGCTACCTTTCCGGTCGCTGAGCTTGTCGAAGCGACTGCTCGTGTCCTGTAATATTCAGAGAATCAATGAACTCTGAATTTCTGCCCTCCCAAACGTCCCGTCACCAATCTGTAACTTTCTGTAAAAGAGCGAGTGACGTTCCACGCTTTGAATTCCAGAAACTAAAGTGTTTGCTCTATCCTTTAGTATGACCGGCGCAGAAATCGGCGATGGCGGCTTCGAGGAGGGTGAAGACCTTGGAGATCAGATAGCCGTCAGCGACGGCGTGGTTCATCCTGACAGTCACAGGCATCATCTTGCGGCCGTTCTCTTCACGGAACTTTCCCCAGTTGACGATTGGCTGGTAGTAGAGATGGCCGTCCGGAAGCTCCACATTCAGAGAATCGTATGAGATCCACGGAATGAATGACGCGTCGAACCAGTTAGGATGTCCCACCGGATCGAAATGATATTCAGGATGTGCCTTGGTATATTCAATGTCCCTCTTGCAAGCGGCATAGAAAGTGGAATATTCATAGGAATATTCAGTGTACACAGGCGTGCAGGTCTCGGTGGCCTCGTTGAAGACGTACTGGCACGGGTTGATGCGGTCATAGACAACGACCTCGTCGCTTTGCCAAAGGTACGCCATCCGGTAGTCCTCCCGCGAGTTCATCACCTTCGCCAGCAGGTAGAGGAAGTTGATGTAGAACTTCGTGCCGGTCCTTTTGGAATATTCATAAAGCCCGGTGATGTCGATCCTGCCGGTGATTGAGACGGAACATCTCGCAATCTTGGTGAACCGCTCGTAAACGCCCTTTCTGTAGTAGGTATCAAGGTCTAATTTCTTGTATGTGCTCATAATTTCTTGTGTTAATCAATTGTTATTCGACGTTATGCACTTTTGGCTTGCGCCTGAAGATTGCCCTTTTTTGTTTCGTCTGCAAAGTTACATAACAGAATCCGATAATCTCGAGATGACGTATGGACATTATGCGATTCCAAATGTCAATCAATGAATATCTTGTCTCGTGTCTATGTGGACAATCCCGTTATCTCGTCCGTATTGCTGACAGTGTTCCCGGTCGCTGAACTTGCGGTGCACTGAGCCTGTCGAAGTGTCGGTGCACCCTTCCCAGCAAAAAGTCTGTGCGTGTTGGATGCCCTTTCACTCACAAAGAGGCTGCCGTAGGTGCTTTCGTGAGTCAATCCTGCTTTTTTGCGCACCGATATCATATTAATTTTGTAACTTTGAGGGCAGACAAAAGCACCACATAATGAATATCTTGCGGAAAATCCGGCTTTCGGGGGAATATGGAACTGCGTTATACGCTGTCTCAGGTGTTGTCACGCTTGCCGCAGCCGCCTTGGTGGTCGGTTCGCCGTCTTCGATCTCGCTTTGCGTCCTTTTGAAAAGTTTGAGCGTTCCGGTCATCTTGTACTTGTTCCATTCTTTCAGAAAGGAGGGGACAATATATTTCTACATAAACCTTGGAATCAGCCGTAACGAGTTTTTCTTGATGCCGATTGTTGTGGAGTTTGTGGCATTTGTCCTTATTATGATTATAACCTGGAACATAGGATATGCAATCAGATAAGACAAACAGGATGCTTGTTGACAGCGTTCATTTGCAGTTTGGCTCCCACACTGTCCTCCAGAGCGCTTTTCTGACCGCCGAAAGCGGAAGGGTGACCGGAGTGCTTGGACGTAACGGTACCGGCAAATCCTGTATGTTCAAATGTATAGTTGGAGGCCTTAAACCACAGAATATGTTCGTCCGCTTCAACGATGAGCCGAAGACTGATTATGCACATATAGGGGAGCGTGTCAAGTACCTGCCTCAGAATCTGTTCGTTCCAGGGAAATTCACATTGGGCGAGGCTTTCAGGTTATATGGCGTGGATTACGATGAGCTCGTGAGGTTTGACCCGAAATTCCACTTTTTTCAGCGGAAGATGTTCAGAGAACTCTCCGGAGGAGAGGCCAGAGTCGCGGAGATGTTCCTTGTGCTGAACAGCGAGGCGGATTTCTACATTCTCGACGAGCCGTTCTCCAACATAGCTCCGGTCTATGTAGAACGTATGCAGGAACTGATCCGTGAGCGGAAAAAGAGCAAAGGCATCATTGTTTCCGACCACTTGTACGATGCCATCATCGAAATAACGGATGACCTTTATATAATACGTGACGGCTACACCTTCCCGATCAAAAGCCGGGAGGACCTGATTCGCCACGGGTATATTCTCAGATAAAACGAAAGTTCGGGCAGATAAAGACATAAAAAGAAAGATCAGGCGCGCGGCATTAATGGCGGCCTGATCTTTTTTGAATATGAAGTTTTCCGTTATTTGCTCAGGGCCAGGAGGACATCCTCGGTGATCTGCTCTGGAGTGAGGCGGTTCTCTTTCAGCAGTTCTTCGACCACATAGCTGTCCTCGAACTGTTTGCGCTGGCCTCTGACGAGGACTTTCACATCGCTGTCGCCGTAGAATCTGGCGATTTTCTCGCCCCAGCCACCGTCAATCTGACCGTCTTCAAGAGTGATTACGAGTTCGTGATCGGCCTTGAGTGCCTCAAGGGTCTTCGTGTCGAGGGATGTGATGATTCTCGGGTTGATCAACGTCGCGTCAACGCCTTGGGCTTTCAGAAGCTCACAGGTCTTCTCTCCGAGCTGGTAGTAAGCCCCAAGACCAAGAACGGCCACCCGACTGCCTCTGTGGGTGATTTCGTACTCGGCCGCAGACCAGTCAACACCTTCAGCCTTGACCTCAGGACGTGAGATAACTCCGTTAACCGGCACACGGATCGCGACCGGATGCTCCCTGTAGGCGATAGCCCAGTCCAGCATCGCGAAATATTCCTCACGGCAGGTCGGTGCCAGATAAATGAGGTTAGGAATATTTGCGAGCAAGGTGATGTCGTAGAAACAGGTGTGGGTCACATCGTTCATACTCTCGATTCCGCCCCAGAACACGAGCATCAGGGCCGGGTTGTCATTGATGCAGAGATCCTGTGAGAGTTGGTCGTATGTTCTCTGGATGAATGTGCTGTAAACTCCCCAGACAGGTTTTCCGCCACGTTTTGCGATACCGGATGCCATCGCCACAGCGGTCTCCTCGGCGATTCCCACGTCCACGAACTGTTTCCCGGCCTGTACCCTGCGAGGCTGGGTGAACCCGAACACGGTAGGCGTGCCGGAAGTGATTGCGACAAGCTCAGGATTTGACTGCATCTTCTCCAGCAGATATTTTCCGGTAAGATCACCGTAGTCCTCGGCTGTGCTTTTGAATTTAGGCTCACCGGTCTCCACATAGAATGGACCACCGAAATGCCATTTCTCCTTGTTCTCCTCGGCGTACTTCAAGCCCTTGCCTTTGAGGGTGTTGATGTGCACGACAACCGGCTTGTCGGTGTCCTTGACCTTTTGGAAGGCATCGATGAGAGTGGCGACATCGTTACCGTCGCCCACATAGACATATTCAAGCCCCATCGCCTTGAAAAGGTTGACCTCCGCCTTTCCGTTGGTCTCCCTAAGCAGCTGAAGGTTCTTGTACAGGCCGCCGTGGTTCTCCGCGATCGACATCTGGTTGTCGTTGACGATGATGATGAAGTTGCTGTTAAGCTCAGACCCTGCCACGCTCAGTCCCTCAAGGGCTTCGCCGCCGCTCAATGATCCGTCGCCGATCACAGCGATGACATTCTCCTTTCCACCTGCCAGGTCACGTCCTTTGACAAGTCCGCAGGCAAGGCTGATCGAGGTCGATGTATGGCCGATGACAAAATGATCGTGCTCGCTTTCGGACGGCTCGCTGAAACCGGTCACGTCATTGTAGTGGGCCGGATCCATAAACGCCTGCTTCCTGCCAGTCAGGATCTTATGCGCGTAGCTCTGATGTGAGACATCGAAGACGATCTTGTCGATAGGGGAGTTGAACACATAGTGCAGAGCCACAGTGGCTTCCACCATTCCGAGGTTCGGGCCGACGTGGCCGCCGTGATTGCTGACCTTTTCGATCAGATAGTGCCTGGTCTCATCAGCAAGGACGTTGAGCTGTTCTACGCTCAACTTCTTGATGTCGGCCGGGCCGTTGATTTTTTCCAAGTACATATCAAATTCCTTTATTTAGTTTCTTAGGCGATCCTTCAGAATCACCAAACTTATCATTTCCCGGTGCAAAGTAAAGCAATCTTTTTTGAATATGTCAGAGTCCGTCTCGGATGAAAGTATTTGAGGTAACATATTCCGTAATTAGGGTACACCATATCGCTTCATCTTTTATGACGGCCTGCACTTTGCCGCTGTCTTCCGGCATATAGTACAGGAGGAATTGTACTTCTCGATCCATTTCCGCTATACTAAAGTGGCAATTTGTTCTGTTGGAATAAAAAACATTGTTCATAATTTTGTATTATGCAGCAAAAACATTATGTTTGCAATACATAATAAACAGGGTATATGAAATTCGTTGACAGAATAGATGAAACTGCACGATTAAAGGATGCACTTGCAAGAGAGAAGTCCTCGTTAGTCGTGATGTGCGGTCGCAGACGGCTGGGTAAGTCAACGCTCATTAAAAGGGTGTTGTCAGAAAATGATGTTTACTTCCTTGCAGACCGTTCTGAAGAGCAACATCAGAGAGTATTGCTTGCAAAAGTAATAGCACAAATCTTCCCGGATTTCGACAAACTGACATATCCGGATTGGGAATCTATATTTCGTGCGGTCAATTATCGGACAGACAAACGTTTTACTTTATGCTTGGATGAATTTCCGTATCTTGTAGAGCAATCGCCAGAGTTGCCGTCTGTATTGCAGAAACTGGTTGATGAGAAGCAGTTGAAATATAACCTTGTGCTTTGCGGTTCATCACAAAATATGATGTATGGGTTGTTCCTTGATTCTACCGCTCCTCTATATGGGCGTGCTGATGAGATCATGAGACTTACGCCGATACACTTGCCGTATATTCAAAAGGCTTTGCATCTTAATGCGATGAATGCCATTGAAGAGTATGCCGTATGGGGCGGTGTGCCGCGTTATTGGGAACTGAGGGAAAACAGAAGTTCGCTTGATGATGCCCTGTGGCGCAATATCCTTTCGGTAAATGGAACTCTTTATGAAGAGCCGATAAAACTATTTCAGGATGATGTCAAGGATATTGTCAAGACTTCAACGATCATGTCTTATATTGGGACTGGCGCAAACCGGCTTTCCGAAATTGCCGCACGATGCGATGAGCCGGCAACCAATCTGTCGCGTCCGTTGAAGAAACTTATAGACCTAGGATTTTTAGAGAAAGATGTTCCTTTCGGAATTGACGAAAAGAATGCAAAAAAGAGCCTATATAAGATTGCAGACCCTTTTATGGCATTCTACTATCAGTTTGTCGTTCCTAATCGCTCGTTTATCGAGCTTGGCCGTCGCTTACCATTAGAACAGGCACTGACAGCCCATTTCTCGGAGTATGTGAGTATTCATTGGGAAAAACTATGCAGGGATGCTGTAACGGGAAATATGGTCAATGGAATTGTTTACGGTAAGGCAAAACGTTGGTGGGGTTCTATTCTCAATGAGGATAAGAAGCCGGAACAGGTCGAGTTCGATGTTATGGCCGAATCGCTTGACAAAAAATATCTGCTTGTTGGCGAATGCAAGTGGACAACAGGGGAGAATGGGAAACAATTGACAGCCGAACTTCTCCGTAAAGCTAATTTGCTGCCGTTTGCCAAGAGCTACACTATTGTTCCTATGCTGTTTCTTAAGAATGCTCCGAAAGATGATGCCGGGAATGCGATGTTGCCGGAAGATGTTATTAAAATGATGAGGTAAATTAGTGGCCGACCATGGCCTGGAATACGTATCCCTGATCAGAGTTGATTATCTCCGGAGCTCCGTGCCTTGTAATGGCACTTTTGACCGCCTTCATATTGACATACGCATCGGCACAACAGCTGGAACAGGTCACCATCGGCCTACATCGCCCCGAGCCCCATCAGCATATACCTCAATGCTTCTGCCTCATCGGCCACATAGGGCTTCCTGGACAGGACCATGCGGGCAATCTTAACGCCGTCATCGGCTTTGGTTATCTGCTGGAAGAATGGTTTTCCGTACTCCGGCCAGACCAACTCGGCTTTGTCGCCTTCATCGACTAGATCCACATAGACGACAACTACCCAGCCGTAGTCGGTGTCGTACTTCTTACATCCATTGACCTTCATCTTCATTTCATTGTCCTTCACGGTGACTGTACCTTTCTCGAAGGCCATATCGCACTTGGTAATTTCGACAGAAGGGATGCGCATCTGCTGTGATAGAATGGCGTGGTCCTCGTAGGAGACATAGCGGGGCGTGGCGATGATTTCAATGGCCTCGACATACATTCTGCCGCTGTAGTTCAGCGGATTGGTGCTCTGCGCTGCTGCAGCGAAGGATGCCAGCAACGCAATGGTAAATACTAAGATTCTCGGTTTCATGTTGATTTGTGATTATTGAGTGTTATGTTTCTGTAACGCAATTATTGTCACATTCAGGTCTGCTGCCATTTCCTCCAAATGTTTGATAGGATTCTCTTCCTCAAGAAGATGAATTCCGTCAATGATGAAGACCCGCACCTTCTGCTCGGAGATAATAACCTTCGCCATAGTGTGCATTTCGCCAACCGATACTTCAGTGGAATCATCCAAAAACAAAGGGGCTTTTGACAAAGTGATGATTCCGTTTTTGGCCTTATCCCATTCTTCTTTCGGTGCTGTAGCAAGCCTGGCGATATTATCCGTGTATCGAGAGAATATAATGGTCAGAAGATCACTTACGATATCATCCTCCTTCTTCTCAAGTGAGAAGAGAACGGTAGATATTCTATTATCGACGGCCAATGGAAAAGCGACCTCTGCGGCAGTTGATGTCTGGCTTTCTTCTTCGCCGTCATCGATAAGAAAGAGACCGGGCTCCAGACTATTTTCGGATATTTCTTTAATTGACTTGATTGTCTTCACCATATGTTTTTATTCGAAATGATTCTGTGGTTCATAATATTCAGCCAGTTGCTCAAACATCTGTTTGCGCTGTTCGCGTTTCAGGCTTGCCCTAACCAGGCCACGGACTTGACGATGAGTTCTTGTAGAAGAGGAATGCCCTCTGAATGTGGACGAACCCATCATCCGATGAATACAGCAATGGCAGTGTATTAGGACAAGCTTAGAAGGACTATTTTTCGGCATCTCATCTTGCCTATGAGGATTATGAACAGGGTCGTCCCACTTTGATGATTTGAAAGACCGCCCTGTATAACAGCGCCTCATGAAGTTGTCTCTAAGTTTACTTCGGCTCATACCTTATAGTTCTTCTGATTGATCTTCGTGGACTCTCACCAGGATGACGGGGATGCCCATGCCTCTGGACAGTCCTTCAAGGCGACTGGCTATCCATTCTCTACCTTTCTCCGGGTGATCTTGGAAGTATTTAGCGGTGAGGCGCTCGGCACCGCTGATGATGAGGGCTCGGACGAAGCGGCGGTTGATGATGCCGGTGGCTTTGCGAAGAACAACTTTAAACTCGGGATTCTTCTGGTCCAGGACATAGACGGTACCGACAGCCTTCTCCTGAGGGATCAAGGATTCGATAGCTTCTTTGTGACCGTCCAGGGAAATGCAGAGGACGGATGTGTTCCACTTCTTGCGCAGATCGGACGCCATCTGGGCGACGATGAAGGATTCGCTCACTTCGTCAGTGGCGGTGATACGCTGTACACGACCCTTCTCGTAACCAGGGATTTGATTGATGAATTCTGCCATATCGAAAGTTTTTCGGCAAAAATAACCAGACCTTCGGCAGAAATTCGGCAGAAGCTAAGAAATGGCGTTAAAAACGGAAATATTTTGGCGAATGGTGCTGCCAGCTGGAACTGCTGCCCTTCAGTTTCGTGGATTTGGCCGAAGAGATGCCACCTGGGCTGGGCCTTCAGGACGAAGTTCAGAATATTCAGAGACCCCAGGTCATTGTCCAGGATGCCGTAAGGTGGCCAGTGTGTAACCAGTATGTCGATATCGTCGGGGAGGTCTTCACCGGCACAGATGACAATATCCGCATCCTCCGGCACCTGCAGGCGGCGATGGTTGCCATGGGTGTCGGAGAATGCGATGATGACTTTATCATTAAGAGATATCACAAGACTGGTTCCTTATAAAGTTTTCTATCCGAGATTATCTCACGGACCGTCTTATCTGATTGATATGCTTTTTTATCCAGCAGCAGCAAGCTACCGAAGTAATCTCTTACACTACATAGCTGATAGTCAAAAGAAGCGCTTATTGAATATGCGGATAAAATCCTTCTGACCATTTCCTCTGCCAAGATACTGAACTGCGTGGCAAACTGATTGTCATCGTAATTTGCCGCGACATTATTGAAATAAATATGCCCTGTAGGTTTCTTCTCTAATGCATAGAGAACAATACCAAGCAGATGACACGTTTCCTGTTTGGCATCAAACCAAGAAGGTGATTCTTCTTTTTCGGCAAGGGCACTAATGCTATTAATGAAGGAAACAAACTCATCCATTACCTTCTTTTTATTATGATACCTTTCACCAATGGAATAGTTTACTTTCTTGCCACTGACACTCAAATAAACTTGATCTGTATTCCAATATGCTTCAGGAAGATCTTTCAAATAGTTTTTATTGAGCGCCGTCTCTGTATACTTGCTCTCAATAAAGACAATCTCATTGCCACTTTCAAAATACACATCCATATTCGGGGAAATCTGGCGAGCCCCTGACTTAATCCCAGGTAGTTTCTTCTCAAATTGAATTACCGAGTATCCATCATCAGAACCCATCCATGAGTACAGGTCAAAACAGAGTCTGGAAGAGCTTCTGGGACTCCAAAACTTCTCTTTCAATTCGTTGCCACTACCTTGTAAATAATGAAATACAAAGCTGTCGAGTTTTCCATCCTTCTTGAAAGGATAAAAGAGACGGCGCAAATAATCAATCTTAAGATCCTTATTCATTTACTACTGATACTTTTTGCTCATAGATTTAACCACTTCTGAAATACTCTCACGTAGTCTCTTCGGCTCCAGGACCTCAATCGAATCCCCAAACGACAGGATGTCCTGCTTGAAGTCATAGTCTGGGGCGAGGTTATAAGCGAAGATGCTGTGGTCGCGGTGTGTTTCTACCTCCTCCTGACTGCTGTGAAGCGGCAGAGACCGGAAGTAGCGGACCTGTTTGCCATAGACCTTCAAGAGGACCTGCTGAGGCTTCATGTCGTCGTACTTGCGCACGCCGTACAGAGACTGGAACCAGGCTTTGGCATCCAAGCCCTCCGGGATCTTGAATGTGTCGGGAAGTATCTCTACCTCGAGCATGCGGTCTAGGGCGTACATGTGAGGTTTGTAGTCCTTGTCGTTATCCTTGTGGCTGTACAGGTACCAGCGGCGCTTGAACTCCCGGATGAAATACGGCTCCAGCTCAAAGGTCCGCTCCTCATTCATGCGATAACCCTGATATCGTACCTTCAATTTCCGGTTATCCCGGATAGCCTGGATAACGGTAGTTAGGAACTGGTGGCTGGAGGGTACGTTCTCAAAGAAGATTCTGTCCTTCATACCGGCACTCTCGTTCAGGAGTGAATTCAAGCTGAGGGCATCCAGCATCCAGGATCGAATGCCTGTTCCGTCCATATCATCTTCGTTGACGATACTATAGGTGTTATCCCTGCGGTCGCAGACAATCTCGATTCCAAAGATGTCAGAGATAGATTCTATATGATTCGAGAACGTACGCGCGGGAAGGTCACTTCCAAGTTCATTTACTGAGCTCCGCCGCCACAACTGCCTGATTTGGGCCAGTGTAAGAGGCCCGCGGCTCTGGAGTGTCTCCAGCAGCCAGATGTAGGATTTGAAGTAATTCTTTGCCATATCTGACCATAAAGATAGCAATATCTTCGGCAAAATAGTGGCAGAATATAGAAATAGTGTATTTGCCGGAATCTTACTGAAGCACCCATTAACTTTGTCGCCAGAAAACGAATGAGAATATGGAAATCAAGCAACTCGTGCCAATGTCATTTGTCTTTTATTTTTCGTAGGTACGCCTTTTGTCTGTGAGAGTATAGGATTTTCCATCATTTATTTACTTACATGGGTGTGAATCCAAACGGTACGCTTATCTCACCGTCAATCTTCTTTGAATACGTCATAAGACCTTTGGCTTAAAGTATTTATGATAACATATTCCGAGATCCTGGTACACATTGTGTGCGCAACTAAAAATATTCTTAAAACACCTAAAAATATTAGGAGATATGATTTTTATTCTTATCTTTGCATCCGTAAGATAATATTCGCGCGTTTGTTAACTTAAAGAATCGAGCAATGAAACAGAGACTTACTGCAAAAGAGGAAGAGGTGATGAACATCATCTGGGCCAAAGGCGAGGTGTTTATCCGTGACATCGTCGCGGCGCTTCCCGACCCGAAGCCGAACTACAACACCGTGGCGACACAGGTGAAATTCCTTGAGGATAAGGGATTTGTCAAGCGCAAGCCGATGGCGAACTCTTTCCAGTACAGCCCTGCGCTCACGGAACGTGACTATCACGGGACTACCGTCGGGGACGTTGTCTCCCGTTACTACAACAACTCCTACATCAGCCTTGTCTCCCAGTTCGTCGAAGAGGGCAAGATGGATGTGGAGGACCTTAAAAAACTCATTTCGCAAATCGAAAGCAAAAGCAAAAGGAAATGATCGCTTACATCGTAACGAGCGGGTTGCTGCTTTCCGTGTTTTACGCATTCTTTATGTTGCTGATGCGGAAGACCACCTTCTTCACTTTCAACCGATTCTCCTTGATGGCTGGCAGCCTGCTTTGCTTGGCTCTGCCGCTCATCCATTGGGATTTCAGCGGAACCGCGGTCTCGAACGTCATCCCGACCCTGACCCTGCCGCAAGCGGTGGTCAGCGCGGAAGGCGGAACCCTGAACGCGGCAGACAAAGGAATATCCTGGCTCGGAGTCGTTTCAGGAATATACTTTCTCGGAGCCTTCGTTGTCTTGATTATGAATATCTTGTCCGTAATCCAGACATCCCGTATGATAGCCTCTGGCGAGCATATTCAGAAAGAGGGGTTCAAGGTTACTATCGTGGACGCTCCGGTGGCATCATTCAGTTTCCTGGGGCATATTGTGATCAGCCGTGAGGATTTCACCGCTACCCCGGTGATTCTGACGCACGAGATGAGCCACGTGAGGAAGCACCATTCTGTTGACGTGCTGCTGTTCTCGGTCGTCACCGTCCTGCACTGGTTCAATCCTCTCGTCTGGCTTGCCAGGGCTGAACTCAAGATGCTTCACGAATATGAAGCCGATGAATCTGTGATCAATCAAGGAGTGAACGCCGCTGACTATCAGCTGCTTCTTGTCAGGAAGGCTGTCGGTGAGCATCGTTTCCGGCTTGCGAACGGTTTCAACCACACAAAACTCTCAAATCGAATCGCTATGATGATGTCAGAAAAAACTAATGGATGGTTCAGGCTTGCGTATGTCGTCTGCATACCACTTCTTGTTTGCACATTGTGCTTCAGCAGTTTCACAAAACCGGATTCAACCGGATCGTTGTCCGATGAGACAATGATCTCGGAAACAGCGCCAGAGAACGTCTCGGTTACTGTCACCGGGGAAAGTCGCAACGATATTAACACAGATGTTACCACCGATGATGATGAACCTGTCCCATTCCAAATGGTGGAGACCAAACCGGTGTTCCAAGGCGGTGACGCGAACAATTTCGCCAAATGGGTCAATGAGCATTTGATCTACCCGGAGGATGCTCAGAAAGCTAAGAAACAAGGTCGCGTCGTTGTTCAGTTCACTATCACAAAGACAGGAAAAATGGAAAACGTCAAAGTCTTGAGAGGAACCTTCAAATCCTTGGATGAGGAAGCGTTGAGGATTGTCAAATCTTCTCCTGTATGGGAACCAGGTAAGATGCAGGGCAAGGCGGTCGATGTCACCTACACATTCCCTATCATATTCCGACTCAAATAATGAGATTAAGCTACAAATTATTGATTACGATCAGCTTGCTTGCGTCGCCACAGATTGTGGCGGCGCAAGTGGCCGATCTACAGTCAGACCGGAACGCGGCCTTGAGTGAGGCCCGGTACCTCAAGAGTATATTCAAAATTGACGAGGCGATCGAGAGATTGTCCGCTTTCGTCACTCCGGACCGTTTTGATGAGGAGATTCTGTCCGAGCTGGCGGACTGTCATTTCCAGAACGGGGACTACGAGTCCGCTGCTGGGACATATTTCCTGCTGACCTCCAAGTTCCCGCGGAACATCCTGTACAAAGTCAAGCAGATGCAGACTTTCTACAGGATGAAGGCTTTCGCCCAGAGCGCTGAGGCCGGGAAGGCGGTGCTGCAACTTGACACGATACCGGCCATCGCCGCGTTGGTGGGGGACTCGTTCAATCAGGCGGATATGCCGGACTCGGCGCTGACGTACTATCGTCTTACTCTGTCTCTTAAACCATTGAATGAAAGCGTAGTGAGTAAAGCCGCGCGGATTCTCCTCTCTCGCCGGGACTATGATGGTGCGATCCGTCTGACAGATGAATATCTTGCCTTGGATCCCGACAATTTCACCATCGCCCCGATCAAAGGTCTGGCACACTATTCCAAGAATGAATATGCCCCTGCGATCGATGTCTTTGAGCGTCAGGAGAAACTTGGTAACGATTCCTATCCGGTCCACTATTATCTCGGACAATGCTATTGGCACACGGAGGTCATGTATCGTGCGCAGGAAGAACTGCTTGCGGCTTGGCAGATTGATTCAAGCGATGTTAATCTGGCATATTCAATAGCGGCGGTCTATGCCGACAGCAACCGTTCTTTTGAGAAAGAGGTCAAACCGTGGCTTGACAAGGCGATGAACATGCTTCAGCCGGATCCGCTGATTATGTTCAGGCTTTATCAGCAATATGGTCTCGGAGAAGCGAAACTTTTCCATTGGGACGAGGCTATCGCTCATTATCAGAAGGCATACGGTTACAATCCGAAATTCATCTCCGCCCTTACCAACATCGCCTATTGCTATGAGCAGAAAAAAGACTACAAATCCGCCCTCGAATGGTACGAGAAGTACTTGAAAGTCGCCAAGCCTGGTTCACGAGGCTACAATTTCGCCACCCAAAGCGTCAAGTACCTCAAAGGTGAGCTCTTTATGGAGGAGAAGTAAGGCGACATATTCATCATCATAAAAGGCTGCGGTTCCGGATAAATTGCGTATATTGCCGTCACTAAAACAGACGGTTGTGAGAAAGATTCTGGTTTTGTCGATGATGATGTTGGCTTTGTGCCCGGTTATGTACGGGCGGGAGGCCAGAGTTGCTGAATATCCGGATATTAACGGACATTATCTCAAGAGGGAGTGGAGGCGGTACGAGCGGCTTTCCAGGCGTGACAGGCCGGAGAAAGAGATCGCTCTGCTGACGTTCATCAAAGAACAGGCGCTGAAGAACCGGCTGGACAAGGACTACTATGACGCGGTGGTAACTATCTGCACGACACAGGCGCGGAGGAACTGGAAGCTGCGGGACTCTTTGAGAAACGTATTGACGGAAGAGTTCATCAAGGCCGGAAAACCCATAATGGCATATTCATTAATCAATTCGAGGGATTTGGGACGGCAGAAATTTGACGCGCTGCGGTTCGCGGAGGATAATGCCGAGGTCTTGAAAAAAGGAAGGAATGATGATTTTTGGCGGCGCGGCTACTGGGGCGACGGCTATGTCTGCGACCACGAATTCATCCCTAATGACTATGAATATATTCTTTGGCACTGTCTGTCAGACGCTTCCGCGCACGACAAGGCTTTGGAGCTCTTGAAGGATGCGGTCGCCGGGAACTTTCCTCAATCTGCGTTGCTTGCCTATAGTGAGGCGCTTCGCAAGGATGGAGACAAGGAACTGGAACGCCTCGCCACGGACTGGAGCGGAAGCGTAGTGGCGTTGCTGCCGAGGAAGGTGCTGCTTAAAAGGGAATATGACAGGTTGGTCAAGGAGGGCGGAACATCGCGGCAGTTTGCTGAGCTTGACTCCAAATGTCAGGCTTTCGAGAAAGAGCGGGAGTCGTATATTCCAAAATATGTAAGTTCGGATCTTCTCTTTGTTTCCTCTAATGATGTGAATAAGATAATCGCTGAGGAATGTGGAGGTGTGATTTCGTCATTGATTGATAGGCTGGAGGATAAGGATGTTTCCGTGTTGGTCCGTGAAGACACCGTGCTGGTCCGGTTCAGGAATATCAAGTCGGCCAATCTGTCGGTTGAGAGCCAGGGTAAGAGTGTGTTCCGTAAAAGGCTTGATAATCAGGTACGGAGTTTTTATGTTTGGGACACGGTGAAGGTGACTCTGCCGGAATTGGAGGATGGTGATTATAGGATCAAGGTTTCCGGCTCCGGGAAAGAGGCCGAGATCTCATACGTTCACAAGACAGTGTCCGTGGCTGTCAGGAAGCAGGGTGACGGATTCGCGGTTTTCCCGGCGGATTACATCACCGGGGAGCCTTTCAAGGAGGTTGATGTCAAGATGACGAGAGGGGAGCGGGTGCTCTCGGCTCGCCTGGGCATTGATGGATTCACGTTATTGCCTTCCGAGATGCAGGAACTGGTGACTAAGAAGTCTGGGCTTGAGTGCAAGATTGTCTGCTCGGTGACAGATGGGAAAGCTGTTCGGCTCAGCAAGGAGGTTGTCATTGTCAAGGCATCGTATCTTGACCGACCGGTCACTTCGACTGGCTCCGTGACCAGTAGGGCTTTGGTCGCTGAGCCTGTCGAAGCGACCGTAGGGAATCATTCTGAAACAGAAACCTACGGCCGAATATTCAACGACCGTGGAGCCTACAAGCCCGGCGACACAGTCCGGTTCAAAGCCGTGATGTTCCGTGGAGATATTCATAAACAATTGGAAGTCATCGGGGAAGAAAAGGCATTCAAGGCCGCATTATACGATTCTCAGATGAATATGATCGAGGAGAAGTCGTTCCGCACCAACGATTTCGGGTCCTTCGCCGGAGAGTTCGTCATTCCGAAAGGGCAACGCAACGGGCTGTTCAAGATTGCTGTTGCCAATGGCGACAAGGAGATTACGTCCAGAATGTTCAGGGTAGAGGATTTTGTACTGCCAACGTTCGATTTGACTTTTGATGAGCAGGAATCACTTTATTTCGCCGGAGATTCCGTGACCGTCTCCGGAAAGGTCGAGAGCCTCTCGGGGCATAGCCTCGCTTCCGCCCGGATGACGTTAAAGGTGTCGTGTGACGGGAAGACAGTGGATGAAAAAGAGATAAAGTCCTCATTGGACGGACGTTTCGGTTATAGATTCAAGGCGAAGGATCAAGGACGATATTCAATCAATGTGACCGTGAAGGACGAGACAGGGGAGACCAGAGCGTTTGACACTTCGGTCAATGTCTATAATGTGATCAAACTTGATTTCCATTTGGCTAACGGCACCGACGGGGATTTGCTGCTTACTGATCTGAACAAATCGGGAGAGGCCACGCAGGGAATCGTGACTGAGGACAAGGCAGTTTTTGTGCTGGAAGTCCGTGACAGATTCAGTAAAAAAGTGAAGTCTGAGATCTGCTATGACTTCTTGGACATTTCCGGAACAGTCTTGCAGACAGGTAAATGCGCTTCCGGCGATGAGATTGACTTGCCGACAACGGCTGACGGACTTTATGTTCTCCGGGCATATTCAGAGAAAACGGACAGTCTTGGCAAGGTGGTCAAGGCGGATAAAGAATATAACCTTGTGAAGGTGAGCCGTGAGGCGAAGTCGCTTGTGGCTCCTGCTGTCTGTCTTCTGTTGCCGGGTAAGACCGAAGTCGCTCTTGGCGAGGACATCATAATGACGCTCGGAGCTTCTGTGGCACCATTATGGGCGGTCGCGACAATGCTTGACTGTGGCGGGAATATCCTTGAATCCAGAATGGTGACGATGGACGGCTCGTCTGCCGGTTCGCTGCGAGAATTGCGTTTTCGCTACCCAGCTGGAGCTGATGGCCCTGTCAGCATCCAGTTGCTCTTCTTTAAATATGGCCGCTTCTTTAAGTACGAGCATACTTACAACAGACTGTCGGACGAACTTGATATGCCTCTGGATTTCAGCGCCTTCACCGATGTCGCCAATCCTGGCACTGAATATACCGTCAAGGTTCGCGTCCCGGATGGCATCGAAGGCCTCGCGGCGATTTATGACAAGAGTCTTGACGCGGTCAGAAAGGAGATCTGGAATCCGGTAAGGCTTGAACCTAATGTCGTTTCAAATGTCCAGATGGATATCGCCTGCGGATATATCACGAACAAGTCTTTAGGTAACATCGGTAGTGGATTTTCTTCCGGAATAAACGGCATCGTGACGGATGCGAACGGGGATCCGCTGATCGGAGCGTCAGTCATCGTGGACGGCACCTCCTATGGCACATCAGCTAACCTTGACGGGTATTTCTCACTTGACGCAAGTCCTGGGACGCTGATAACAATCAGTTACATAGGCTACCGGAGTGTGACATTGCGAGGAACTTCGGGAATGAATATCGTCCTTGAGGAAGACGAGTCACTGCTTGATGAGGTGATGGTGATTGGTTACGGAGTCGCCTCCAAATCGGCACGGCGTCGTAAGAACCGTTCCAATGATTCGGGACGCAATTATGAGAAATCTGAGTCAAGTGCTTCTGGCGCCGCTGATTATGATTTCACATCCGTGGCTGTCAGAAAGATATTCTCAGAATCTTTGGCCTTTGAGCCGTTCCTCTATCCGGAAAACAACGAGGTCAAATTTACGTTTAAGACATCTGACAAACTCTCGACCTATCACGTTTTATTCTTCGCTCACGACAAGGCGATGCGCAACGGCACATTGACAAGGGACTTCACCGTGACCGTGCCTGTAAAAGTCTCCGTCAACGCTCCGAGGTATCTTTACTCTGGAGACGAATGGACATTGACGGCGACCACCGTCGGCAATTCAGACACGGTGATAGAGGGCGAGATGAAGATCCTTGAATATTCAAGAAGCGGCGAAGCCATTGACTCGCTGAAAGTTCCAGTGACGGTGAACGGTCGTGAACAATCGGTCGTGTCTTTCCCGGTTGATGTGCCTCACGACATCGACTCACTGACTTTCAAGGTCATATTCGCCTCAAAATCATTCAGTGACGCTGTCCAGTTCGGTGTTCCGGTTCACGATGCGAGTCAGGTCATCACCGAGTCCCATTCGGCCATAGCCTTGCCAGGAACTGACAAGGATAAGTTGCTGGAATCGCTCAGAAGCCGTTTCGTGAACGTATCCTCCGCTGGTGCCGTCTGCGAAGAGATCTCGATCGGCAAGATGATCGAAGAGGCCGCGACACAGAAGTCCGAGCCGTCATCCAATGATGTACTGTCACTTACAGAGGCATATTGCTTCAAATCATTCAAGTCGGAGCGCGACACTTCGCTGCTGGGCAGAATCCTTGCGTGCAGGAACTCCGACGGCGGTTTCGGCTGGTTCGAAGGTATGCGTTCCTCACAGTCAGTCACCGCCACGGTGCTGGATCGGATGGCTTTGGTGAGAAGTCTTGGCGGGAATATTCCTGATCTGACATCTTCTGTCGAGTATCTGGATTCCACTCAGTTCCTGGGCTTCCCGCGCTGGTTCGGCGGCCTGTCGAACGACACTTATATGCTCGTCCGCTCGAACTTCCCATCGGTCTGGTTCAAGGTGCGGATGGACAAGTCGCAGCGCAAGGAGTACCGCTCCCGACTCTCCTCTTTCCGGAAATATGCCCGCATCTGCCTTTCGCCTTCCAACCGCTTCGATTTCATTGATGGTCAGCCAGGTGCGAAGGCAAGACGTGTCCGTACCCTCAGCAATCTGATCGGCTCCGAAGAAGGAATATCCTTGGCCCGCGCTTGGGGCGAGCGTTTCAATGTCGATGCCGCGCTCCGCAGATCAATGGACGAAGACATCCTCTCCATCCTTGAATATGCCGTCAGGCACGATGGTGGCGGCTTCTACTACCCGAACGCTGTGATGCCGTTCAGAGGACTGCTGGAAAACGAAGCCTATGCCCACTCGCTCATCTCCGATGTGCTTTCTGAATATGCTTCCTCACATTCTGATCAAGTCACCGGTCAGAAAGCCGCCGAGATCGCCGATGGAGTCCGCCTGTGGCTGATATTGCAGAAAGAGACCCAGAACTGGGACACGGATCCAGCCTTTGTGAACGCCCTGTGTTCAGTCGGAAAGGGTAGCACCGACTTGCTGAACACCAGTGTCGTGACCCTGACCCAGCGTGTGCTGAAGCCTCTTGCTGATGTGAAGGCCTCCGGCAACGGCTTCTCCCTTGAAAAGCGTTATTTTATTGGAGACAAGGAGGTTGGCCAAGGCGACACCGTCCGTAAGGGAGACCGTATCCGTGCCGTCTATACCGTCCAGAACTCCGAGAACCGAAGTTTCATCCGTCTGACCGCACCCCGTGAGGCGTCTCTGATTCCAGTTGACCAGTTGTCCGGAATCTACAATCTGTCTTTCACCCCGCTGACCGTTGACGGCTGGTACCGTGTCTCCCCGTGTGGTTACCGTGACGTGAAACCCGACCGTACCGTATTCTATTTCGACACCTATCCCGAAGGCCGCACCACCGTCACCGAGGACTTCTTCGTGACCCAGACCGGCACCTTCCAGGCCCCCGTCCCCGAAATCGAATCCCTCTACGCCCCGCATTACCGCGCCAACGCCGCTGCCGTCCCGCGCAACCTGGAGATCAAATGACTTGTATTTGCCGGGACTATTAATTATTTTTGTGTAGATATGATTAAGTTGTTGAAAGAAAGATAGATGATGAAGAATGTTTTAGTGCGGAACAGCACGGCTGAATTTCTCACCTTCATAGCGAAGGGAAGGAGGAAGGTATTCAGGTGCTATATAAGAATGAAAGTATATGGGCGACTCAGAAAGCAATGTCGATGCTATTTGACTGCTCGTCTGATAATATTGGCTTGCACCTGAAGAATATCTTTGAAGCTGGTGAACTTGAAGAAGGTTCAGTTACCGAGAAAATCTCGGCAACTGCGGCGGATGGTAAAATGTATATGACGAAATTTTACAATCTTGATGCGATTATTTCTGTAGGCTACCGTGTCAATTCTATCCGAGCCACACAGTTTCGTCAGTGGTGCACAAATGTTTTGCGACAGTTCACAATTCGAGGCTATGTTCTGGATAAAAAGCGGATGGAAAATGGAACCTTCATCGGAGAAGACTACTTTGAACATCTGCTTGCAGAGATTCGTGAGATTCGGTTGAGTGAGAGAAGATTCTACCAGAAACAGACCGACATTTACGCCACAGCTGTTGACTATAACCGTGACGCGCCCACAACAAGATTGTTCTACAAAAAGGTACAGAATAAAATTCACTTTGCCGTTCACGGCCACACCGCCGCAGAACTGATTGTGGAAAGAGCTGATGCAGGTAAGGAACATATGGGTTTGACGACCTCTGGGAGAATGCTCCGGATGGAAAGATTGTGAAATCAGATGTCAGTATAGCGAAGAATTACCTGAATGGTGTGGAATTGGAAGATATGGGAAAATTGGTCAACTCCGTTTTGGATATGGCCGAGAGAATGGCAGACAGGCATATTCCGATGACTATGGAAGACTGGTCTAAACGCATAGACATAATCCTTGAAGCTGGTGGTGATGCTATATTGAACGATGCCGGAAAGATTACTGCGGAATTTGCCAAAAGTTTTGCTGAATCCGAATTTGAAAAGTACCGAATCATTCAAGATCGCTTGTTTAAATCAGATTTCGATCGCCTGAACGATTGTGATCTGCTGAATACCATAGAATAATACCTGGTCGCAGAGCTTGTCGAAGCGACCAGAAAATATCCTTTCAAAACACTTTCAGCCCTATATGCCACAGAACGTCCCCAGTTGTGCTTGATGCTGAAAAAGTAAACCTCCAAGTCGTTCGCAATTCATCCCAATACGCCACCTGATGCCTTGAAAAGGCCTATCGCCTGAAAGCTTTTTGTAAAAAATTCCGAGGAGATAGTTTTTTTCCATCCTTTATGCAATTGAGTTATGTTTGTACGGAGAAAGTCACATTCCCCGGACAAACTGGTGATATAGTACATCTTGTCCGGTGAATCACCGTTTTGGCGGACGAACGTGTGGTTTTGACTCTGCCGAACGAGTGTTTTTGTTTAACCTTTTGGAATTGCAAGGCTAAATCTGTATGTTTGCGGTCAAGAACATTAACAATGGCGGAGGAGTGGAGCATATTCGCGGATTGGAATCCGTGGCACGGGTGCACTAAGGTGAGTCCGGGCTGCAGGTTCTGCTATGTCTATCGGCAGGACGAGATGTACGGGAGCGAGATCGCAAGCAATCTTGCGCGAAAGACGGCGGCGTTCAATCTGCCGGTCAAAAGGAAACGGGACAAGACTTTCAAGATTCCTTCCGGCAAGATTGTCTTCACGTGCTTCACTTCGGATTTCCTGCTGGAGGACGCGGATCCGTGGAGGCCGGAATGTTGGGAAATGATGCGCTTTCGGAGCGACTGTATGTTCTATTTCTTTACAAAACGGATTGACCGTCTGGAACGGTGTCTGCCTCCGGACTGGGGCGACGGATACGAGAATGTCATCATCGGCTGCACGGTGGAGAACCAGGCTATGGCCGAGCGTCGGCTTCCCATATTCAAGGAACTTCCGATAAGGCATAAGTCGATTATTGTGGCTCCGATGCTTGAGCGGATGGACATCTCGCGATGGTTGGATGACACGATCGAGGAGGTAAGTGTGAGCGGAGAGTCCGGAGTGGGGGCGAGGCCTTGTGATTTCGATTGGATTCTTGATCTTCGTTCTCAGTGCGTCGCCAAAGAGGTTCCGTTCCGTTTCCACCAGACGGGTGCTTACTTCATCAAAGACGGAAGGACGTACCGCATCCACCGCCGTCACCAGTTGAGCCAGGCCCACAAGGCCAACATCGACTACGGCATCAAAGAGTACTATGTTCCGGAAAAGCCTTGGAATCTCTGGGCGGAATCGGATTATCCAGAAGGCAAATAACTTCATCATTTTACATTTTCGCAAACATTTGAACATTTCATAAAACAGTGAAATCAAATACGAAAGCCGAAGTCGGATGAAAAGCCGACTTTTGTTGTCGTATTTAACCATCATAATTTTTTTATGAAAACACTGACTAATTTATTGCTTGCGACAACCATTATGCTGGGGGCTTGCACTCAAGTTTCAACCGGCAACGATGACAACGGTGGCAAGACCGATCCGCAGCTCAATCCCAAAAGCCGGATCGACCTTGGACAGACAGTCAAAAGTTCTATTCTTGGGAAGGAAGTGCGCTATACGATCTACCTTCCGGCCGGCTATGATGATTCGAGAAAGGAATATCCGGTCCTCTACCTCCTTCACGGCTATGATTTCAATGGCGGGAACGAGAAAGGTGATCTTGCCTGGGTAAGTAGTGGCTCGATGGTGCAAAGCACGGACTCGGCCATCAAGCATGGAAAGGTCGGAGAATTAGTGGTCGTTATGCCTTGCGGATTCAACGCTTTTTATGTCAACGGATTTCAGGACGGAATGAAATACGAGGATTTCTTCTTTGATGAACTGATCCCACACATAGAGGCCAATTACAAGGTGAGGCCCGGCAGGGCATCACGTGCCATCGCAGGACTATCGATGGGAGGTTACGGCACGACACTATACGCTTTCAAACATCCGGAGATGTTCTGTATGGCCTATTCGATGAGCGGGGCGGTGGCAGGAAACGGTAATGTCACGACCCCTCAGTCAGTCATCGAGTCATCAATGACTAACGGAGCAAAATCAGACGGTTTCCCTTATTATATTATGGAAGTCGGAATCCAAGACCAGATCCCGGGACTTTACAAAGCGAATGTTGACTTCGATAAATATCTAACCTCCAAGAATATAGCTCACGAATATCTCGAAAGGGAAGGTGGGCACGATTGGGCTTTCTGGACAGAATGCTACAAAAAGTGTCTTGTCGCGCTTGGCAATTACTACACTGCTAATAACAAACAATAAAATCCATGAAACCAAGAAAAAAGATTTTGGCGACCATTCTGTCAGTCCTGTTGTCAGGCGGTCTGGTCGCGACAGCTCAGCCTGCTGTCATTCAGGTGAATGGTACTGTGCTTGATTCCGGGGGCTCGACTTTGGTCGGAGCCGCTGTCGAAGTTGAAGGCACACGTACTTTCGCACTCACGGATTCTGACGGAAAGTTCTCGCTCAAAGCTCCGTCAGGAAGTTCCTTGAAAGTCTCCTTGCTCGGTTTTGTCACACAAAAAGTGGCGGCCCAAAAAGAAGTGAGGATTGTCTTGACCGAGGATATTCAGCAACTCGAAGAGACTGTGGTCATAGGTTACGGTGTCCAGAGAAAGTCAGATGTGACCGGGGCGATCGCGTCATTGAAATCCTCTGATTTGGAGAACCGCACGATCAGCAATCTCGCCCAATCGCTCGCCGGAAAGACAAGTGGAGTGCAAGTGATCAACACTACGGGGCGTCCAGGCTCGTCAGGCAGCATACGTGTCCGTGGATATTCATCAAACTCAGGAGCCATCAGCCCTTTGTATATTGTCGATGGCATCCAGGTGAGTGACATAGGCTATCTGGATCCGAGCAACATCGAGTCGATGGAGGTCCTCAAGGACGCCGCTTCCGCCGCCATCTATGGCGCTCAGGCCGGAAATGGTGTCATCCTTGTGACGACAAAGTCCGGTGCGAAGGAAGGTGAAGGCAAGATATTCTATGATATGCAATATTCCATCGAGTCGATTGGCCACGTTCCGGAGATGATGCAGGCACAGGATTATATCAATTATATGGTCGAAGGCGGAAAACTTTCGCTGGAGGATCTTAAGACCTACTATGACGGCCACACCAACACCAACTGGATGAACGAGACTTTCGAGAACGGTGTGTATCAGAAGCACACGGTCGGTTTTATGGGTGGAGGCAAGCGCGGCAACCTTTATGTGGCCGGTTCCTGGCTTGACAATGATGGTGTCGTGAAAGGCGACAAGGATTTCTACAAGAGACTGACTTCGCAGGTCAACGCTGACTATCAAGTAAAGCCTTGGCTGAAGATCGGTCTGACAAACTCCATAGAGAAATACAGCTATGGGAGTGTTTCGGAAAGTAACTACTATGGATCGGTGCTGGGGTCCGCCATCATAATGGACCCGCTCACTCCGGCGTATTACACCGAGGAGCAGCTCCCTTTGGGTATGAAACTGGCCCTTTCGAACGGTTATAACCTTCTGAAGAACAAAGATGGTCTCTACTATTCGGTCTCTGACTTTATCGGTGGCGAGGACGCCCATCCTCTTGTCCAGACAGAGACTTATGAGGCCAAGAACGAGGGTATGAACGTACTCGGCTCTTTCTTTGCGGATTTCACTCCGGTCAAGGGGCTTGTGTTCTCCTCTAAGTTCGGCTACAGGCTGGGCTACAGCAACTCGTCGAACTATTCATTCCCGTATTTCATCAACACGCAGAAATACAGCACCAAGTATGGCCTGAGCGGGACTGTGTCCAACAACCTCAGTTATCAGTGGGACAACTATGTCAACTATATGTTCAACATAAAGGAACATAATTTCACCGCGATGGCAGGTATGTCATTCATGCACGGAAGCTCGAACTACATCACAGGCAGCGGTGATGAGTTGAAAAGCTACGAGAAGAATTTCCGCTACCTGAGCTTCCTCACGACAGAGTGCAACGATTCCGTCAGCGGAATAGAGAGCGAAAGCTCAAGTCTTTCCTATTTCGGACGTCTCAGTTGGAGCTGGAAGAACCGCTATATGCTCCAGGCTACGTTCCGCGCGGACGCGTTCGACTCCTCCAAACTGTCAGCCAAGAACCGTTGGGGCTATTTCCCGTCAGTTTCTGCCGGTTGGACCATCAGCGACGAGGACTTTATGAAAGGAATCAGCCGCAATGCCCTGTCATTCCTAAAGATCCGCGGAAGCTGGGGTGTCAACGGCAACATAGGTGTGCTGGGCGGTTATCCTTACACACGCGGCATCAATGTCGGAGCGTGGTCCTACCAGTACGACACGACAGGTGGCTTCTACTACGGTTCCGCCCCTGCCGGACTTGCCAACCCCGATCTGAAATGGGAGACCTCAGAGCAGATCGACCTTGGATTGGACGCACGTTTCCTCCGCGACAAACTCTCATTTTCTGTTGACTGGTACAACAAGAAGACCAGGGACCTGCTGATAAGCGTCACTCCTCCGTTCGAGACCGGTGCCACCAGCGTGACAATGAACGCCGGCAAGGTCCGTAACTGGGGTATAGAGACCGAACTCTCTTGGAAAGACAGCATCGGTGACTTCTACTACGGTGTCACCTCAAATCTCTCGATGCTCAGAAACAAGGTCACCTATCTTGATCCGACCGTTTCTAGAATCAGTGGCCAGAGCTACCACACCTCGACAGTGACGATGTTCGAGACAGGGCATCCGGTCTGGTATATGTACGGCTACAAGTTCGATCACATCGACCAGGCTACCGGCAACCCGATTTTCGAGGACATCAACGGTGACGGAGTGATCACCGGGGACGACAAGACTGAGATCGGATGCGCTATTCCAGACCTTACCTACGGACTTACCATCAACCTTGCCTACAAAGGATTTGACCTTACGGTGTTCGGAAGTGGAGTGGCAGGCAATGACACCTGGCTCCTGTTCTACCGTTCCGACTACCAGAAGCGCAACAATCTCAAACTGTTCTATGACGACAGATGGACCGAGACCAACACCGGAGCAAGCCGTCCGCGGTCCGGGTGTGTGGACGAGGACAAATATTACCTGTCAAGCGCGACCATATTCGACGGTTCCTACTTCAAGATCAAGCAGATGCAGCTGGGATACACTTTGCCGCGGAACCTTACCAGAAAGGCCAGAATCGAAAACCTGCGCCTCTATGTCTCGATGGACAATTGGTTCACATTCACCAAATATCCTGGATTCGATCCAGAGTCTGCGTCAATGGGCGCAACGGCTGGAATGGGAATCGACTGCGGAGCCTATCCTGTGACGCGTAAACTCGTCTTCGGACTCAATCTGTCTTTCTAACCATTAATGTTTTATGAATATGAAGAATAAGATAATACTTGCGGCTTTGGCTTGCCTGTCGGTGGTCTCCTGTTCCGATATGCTGGAGATTGAGCAGAAAGGAGTGGTCAAGGAGGAGACCTACTATTCCACTGACGAGGATGCTCTTTCGGCCATCACGGTGGTATATTCAACACTGAACGCCAGCAACTGGTTCATGGACAACAGCGTCCGTAATGTGCTTTCGGACGACATCTACAGCGCCGGAGGCACCAGAGGCGACAATGCAAATTACGAGCAGTTGAATGAATATAACTTCGCGGTCAACAACGCGTATATTCCGGGATTATATTCATTCTACTACAATGTGATCTATTACTCCAATGTGCTTCTGGGCAAGTTCTCCCAGGGTGAATCGGATGCGAAGGACAGGTGTATCGCCGAGGCGCGAGTGTTCAGGGCGTGGGCACATATGCAGCTGGCCACGCTATGGGGTAACCCTCCGCTCATCGACCATATATTTGAGGGTTCAAGTGAATACCAACAGCCTAACAGCGACCCGCAGGAACTGTGGAAGTTCATAATCGACGAACTCGGTGAGGCGGCCGCGAAGCTTCCGTCAAAGATCGGTATTGATGAACCGGTGGTCAGGCTCACAAAAGAAGTCGCCTTGTCATTCCGTGGAAAGGCTCAGGTTCTGAGCGGGGATTACGAAGGTGCCAAGACCAGCCTTAAACAAGTGATTTCCTCTGGGTTGTACGGCTTGGTTCCGACCACGGCTCTCGGTGAACTCTTCACAGGAAAGTACGATCTCTGTAGAGAGACCGTCTATGAGACCAATCTTGTCTATAACAAGTCGAATGTCTGGTTCGCCTATGTGAACGGACCTAATATGTACGGCCCTCGAACCGACCACCTTTCCGGCTATCCAAGCGGCATCTATGGGATCGGCTGGGGCTTCTTCAATCCGCGTCAGGAGTTCATTGATGAGTTCAGGAAAAACGAGGAGGGTTCTCCGCGTTTCAACGCGTGGGTTCGCTCCTGGGATGATCTGCTCGCTGGTGGCGTAAGCGGAATCCAAGGCAATTCCCTTTACGGATGCTGCGGTTGGTTTGACTGGAAATTTCACGTGGACCAGAATGATGTGCCTACGGAAGGCTACGGCTACTGTTGGATGAAAAACCCGCGTTGGATGCGCTATGCCGAGGTGCTTCTGTTATATGCCGAGGCTTGCGCGGTCGCCGGAGACGGTGACGGCAGCGGACTGAAAGCCCTGAATGACATTCAGGAACGTGCAGGAGCTCCGAAGACATCCTTGTCATTGGACAATGTGAAGAAAGAAAAACGTTTCGAGATGTGGATGGAAGGTGTCAGGATTACGGATGTCATACGGTGGGGAGATGTCGATAAGACCACATTGCCTGAGCAGGGCAAGTACGTTCCGCTGTTCAAGGGCAAGGCGTCCGACGGGAGCTATATTGTGGACAAAACCACCTACACCAACGAGAATTATGGATTCAAGACAGGGCGGCACGAACTTCTGCCATACCCTGAAGTGGAGACCATCTCGAACTCCAAAATCGTTCAGAACCCTGGCTGGGGAACTGAAAACTAATGTTAATTTCAATGCTTAAGATATTATGAAAGAATATATTAAATATTCAATAAGTCTCATCCTGGCATTGTCGGCCCTGCCTTCGTGCAGCAAGATAGAGCCTTGGGAAGAGGGTGGGGTAGTGTTTCCGAACAGAGTCCACTATTCTGTCAAGACGACGGAATTGATCGATGTCAACGATGGAGTGTCGGTGATAAACGAAGAAATTCTGAGGTACGACATAAGTTTCTATGACGACAATTCCGTTGACAGGGGAACAGTCAGCGTCATCGCCAGTCGGGACGCCGACAGTTTTCAGGGTGATTACAGTGTTTCTGGTGCTGTACAAGCTGGGTCGTTGCTCGGTGGTTCAATAATCAATGAGGACGGGACTGGAACTGATCTGAAAGAGTCGGTAGTAATCGCTCAAAATGGCCTTAAATCATTGTCTGTCACCGTTTCGGGACAAGAAGTCATCAGCTTTGCAAAAGGTGCGGGAGTGCCGGATCATCAGCGTGACGCCAACGAGGACTGCTGCAAGAAATACCTCATCAACCATAGCTCTGAATATGCAGGGGCCTATGTCCACACGTTGAGCGTCGGAGCTAAAGGAGTCACCTGCACGGAAGGGCAGTACTATGACACTTACACCGGTGAAGGAGACTATCTTATCCTTAAGTTTGTCTCCTCTTCCGAAACTCTTGGGGAAGGACGTTTCACCGCAGCGGCGATGGACAAGGCTGTGTCAGGAAATTTTATGGCCGGAAAACTGATCGATTCAGGAATGGGATTCTCTTACCTTGACGGTTCACAATTCTACACTCTGAAAGAAGGGGAGACTTATCCGGTCGTGGCTCAGGCTGTCACGGGAGGAGACCTCCAGATCACGATACAAGACGCGGAAAAAGAGATATTCACAGTCAGCGGCACACTTATCTTGGAAGACGGAAGCATATTCACAATCTCCTACAATGGCCGCCTGACTCCTGAACCAGCCCCTGAAAGGGATTGGAATGTCTGGAAATATTCCGTAAGCGCAGTCTATGGCCCTCCGGCGTGGGTTCCGGTGGAAGGAATCAAGATGTTTAATGTGGCCGTTTTCGATCCAAAGGAGAACCTTGTCGCGCTCTTTACTCCGATTGTCAATGACACTGACGACAGTTTCCTCGGAGAATTCACGGTCGCTGAGTTCGCAGCCGCCTCCGGGCTGATGGGCAATGGGTATGAATATATGGGCAACATCGGTGGCTCATATTTCTACGATGATGGCGATCTTAACCTGATCAATGCGGGAAGCCGGATCAGCATCGTAGCCAATGAAGACGGAAGTATCAGTTTCAAAGGCACAAGTGTATCGGTTACAGTGAACGGTGCGACAGTGACCAAGGACATTGACATCAAGGCTTATTCACCTGACTATACAAAACAGTAACAACTTAAATTTCGGATATTTATGAAAAAGATTCTTACAACTCTCGCTCTTGCCGCAGCTGCGTTCACAGCGTCGGCACAACAGTCCCTTTGGGGTGGACAGGACTTGATCTCGCCACAGATCAACGCAGACAACACAGTGACATTCAGGTACAAGGCTCCTAAAGCTGTCACGGTTCAGGTGACCGGAGACTTCCTGCCGACAACCGCGATGACGACACCGTGGGGCAAATTCGATGCTCCAGGTGTGGCCGACCTCAAAGAAGGCAAGGACGGCATCTGGGAATATACCACCGAGGCCCCTCTCGCAAGCGAGCTGTATAACTACAGCTTCATCATAGATGGTGTCGGTGGTCTTAAGGACCCGAACAATGCTTATGTCCAGAGGGACATAGCCAACATATTCAATTACTTCATCATCGGTGGCGGTAAAGCTGACGACTACAAGGTGCAGGATGTACCGCACGGAACCGTGTCGAAGGTTTGGTATGACTCGCCTGTGGCCGGACATTCCAGACGTATGTCGGTCTATACTCCGGCAGGCTACGAGAACGGCAAGGGACGTTACCCGGTCCTTTATCTTCTGCACGGAATGGGAGGCGATGAGGAAGCGTGGCTGTGTACGGGGCGCGCGGCTCAGATTCTTGACAATCTGATCGCCTCCGGACGCGCCAAGCCGATGATCGTGGTTATGACCAACGGCTGTATGAAGCATCAGGGCGCTCCTGGTGAGACAGCCGAGGGAATGTACAAACCGTACAACAGCGGCTCTTCCGACGGCACTTTCGAGTCTCATTTCAAGGATGTCATCAAGTTTGTTGACAGCCATTACAGAACCATCGCAAAGAGCTCAGGCAGAGCCATCGCCGGCCTCTCGATGGGAGGGTTCCATAGCATCCACACCTCGGCTTATATGCCTAAGACCTTTGATTATGTGGGTGTGTTCTCCGGTGCCATTATGCCTCACGAGGGTGTCAAGTCACCTGTCTATGACGATTTTATGAACCAGCTTGATGTGCAGTTCGCAAACTCTCCGAAGCTCTACTACATCGCCATAGGCAAGACGGATTTCCTCTATCAGGCGAATGTGGAATACCGTGCTTTGCTGGATTCAAAAGGCTATCCTTACACCTATGTGGAATCCGAAGGCGGACACATCTGGCGCAATTGGAGGGATTATCTTGTGGATTTCGCTCCACGTCTGTTCAAATAACGACCAGGTATGAAAAAAGCGATTCTTTACGTCAGCGTGTCACTGTGTGCCGCGGCCGGATTCCAGGCCGCGGCGCAGGATGCGCCCAAACTCCGCAATGACAACGTCAAGGAAGTGCTCTCCGCTATGACCCTTGAGGAAAAGGCAACTCTGGTTGTAGGCCAGGGAATGGCGGGATTCCATTCCAACACAGCCACAATCGGCTCTACGGAAGTAATGGTTCCTGGAGCCGCCGGAACCACAGCGGCGATTCCGAGGCTGGGCATCCCTTCCATTGTTGTGGCTGACGGTCCAGCTGGTTTGAGAATATCCCCGTACCGTACCGACACTCCTGACAGGACATATTACTGCACCCATTTTCCTGTCGCCACCCTTCTAGCGTGTACTTGGAATCCGGAGGTGGTTATGAAAGTGGGTGAGGCGATGGGCGATGAAGTGAAGGAATACGGTGTTGACCTGTTGCTAGGTCCGGCTCTGAATATTCATAGAAACCCTCTGTGCGGAAGGAATTTCGAATATTATTCCGAGGATCCGTACCTCTCGGGAAAAACCGCTTCGGCGATGGTGAAAGGCATCCAGAGCAACGGAGTTGGAACATCCATAAAGCATTTCGCTGTCAACAATCAGGAAATCAACAGAATGCACGTGGATGCGATTCTATCCCAACGGGCACTTCGTGAGATTTATTTACGCGGTTTCGAGATGGCCGTCAAGGAGTCCGTCCCTTGGACGATAATGTCCTCGTACAACCTCATCAATGGAGTGGAGGACTCGCAGTCCCGTGACCTGTTGCGTGACATAACGCGTGATGAATGGGGATTCAAAGGACTTGTGATGACGGACTGGGGCGGCGGTGCTGTCCCTGCCGCGCAGATGCGTGCCGGGAATGACCTCTTGATGCCTGGTTATCCTAAGCAGACCCAAGCGATTGTCGATGCGGTAAACAACGGCTCGCTTGCGGTCGAGGATCTCGATTTCTGTGTTGAGAATATGCTGAACCTTATAGTACGCTCACCAAGATTCAACGGCTACAAGTACTCGAACTCTCCTGACTTGAAGGCTCACGCTCAAGTGACTCGTGAAGCCGCGGGCGAAGGAATGGTTTTGCTGAAGAACTCCGGGAACGCTCTGCCGTTCTCCAAGGAGATCAGGAGAATAGCCCTGTTCGGAGTCACCTCCTATGATTTCATAGCCGGTGGAACTGGCTCCGGAGATGTGAACCGTGCCTACACCGTGGATCTGAGGCAAGGCCTTTTGAATGCCGGCTACGAGATCGAGGCTGAACTTGAGAAGGATTACCTGAATTACATAAAAGTCGAGAACGACAAGTTCTGGGCTAAGCAGGACAAGAACAACCCGATGATAAAGTTTGTCACAATCCCAAGGCCGGAGGAAAAGATATTCGAAAATGGTTTTCTCGACGCTACCGCGGCATCCGCTGACATTGCGGTCCTGACGATAGGAAGGAACTCTGGAGAAGGGTGCGACCGGAGTGTGGAGAATGATTTCAAATTGACTGATGCCGAAAAGGCTTTGATGTGGCAGGTAAAAACTGCTTTCGCTAAAGCTGGGAAGAAGGTCATTGTGGTTCTGAACATTGGAGGAGTCATCGAGACCGCCTCTTGGAAAAATGTCCCGGACGCGGTTCTGCTTGCTTGGCAGGGAGGCCAGGAAGGCGGCAACGCTGTCGCGGACATCCTTCGGGGCGAGGTCAATCCGAGCGGGAAACTTTCGATGACTTGGCCGGTCAGCTATTTCGATCATTGGTCCTCAAGGAATTTCCCGTGGAATTTCAATGTCAAGGAAAGCGAGAAACTCGCCTTGTTCTTCGGTTCCGTGCCACGTACCGATGACAAACCTATGAAGGATGTGGACTATACCTACTATGAGGAAGATGTCTATGTCGGTTACCGTTATTTCGATAGTTTCGGGAAAGATGTAAGTTATCCTTTCGGATTCGGTCTGAGCTACACGACATTCGAGTTCTCTGACGCATCACTAATCAGGAACGGGAATGGATGGCAGGTCAACGTGAAAGTAACGAACACCGGAAAATGTCCCGGAAAGGAAGTGGCGCAGGTTTACGCATCATCTCCGTCCATAGCGGTTGGACGTCCCGCACAGGAACTCGTGGCTTACGGCAAGACCGACTTGCTCGCTCCGGGAGAGTCTCAGACTCTGACATTGGATGTGACAAGGCGTGACCTGGCTTGGTACAATGCCGAAGGATGCTCCTGGACATTGGAGAAAGGTAAATATGTGCTCAAAATCGGAACATCTTCCAGAGACATCAAGTACGAACTCTCTTTCGATATCCCTATGACCGAGATTATCGAGGAGACACACAATTCATTGCCGATGAAAAAGAAAATTAATCTTATCTTTGCGACTGACTGATTAACATCGACCACAATGCGAAAGACAATCGCGGCAATACTTGGACTTCTGCTTCTTTCTTGTGCGAAAGAGGCGGAAGTCCTTTCTGACTTTCAGGAGTTTACGGAAATATCCCAAAGCATCTCAAACAATCGGGTCAACGCTTTCGTCCAGGATGGTGAGGGATGCGTCTGGATCGCCACAGACAGGGGGGTAAACCGCTACAACGGCTATGACTATCATTGCTGGTACCATACAGACAATCCTTCCAGCCTTTGTGACAATCAGGTAAAAGCCATAGCGGTCGATAATGACGGCAACGTTTGGTGCGGCACGATCAACGGAGTCTGTCGCTACACCGACAAGGATGACTTCAAGACTGTTCCGGTTGGAGGATCGACATTCATCAGAAATATATTCCTGACACCGGGCGGTAATCTGGTAGTCTGCACTCTCAACTCGATAGAGGTTCTTGAGAAGGATGACAATGGCGGAGAGTCTTTCCGGATGGTTGAGAGTTTTGACAACAGGTTCGGTATTTTCAGTATTGACTCGCTTGGCCGGCTGTGGCTTGTGTCGTATGAAGGACTTAAATGGTGGAATATAGACAACGGGACAAAGTCTGAGACCGATGTGAAAGTCGATGGGTGGGTGTATAACATTCATATGCAGGAAGGTCGGTACCTTTGGATGAGCTCCTATGGTGGTGGTCTTTACATATTCGACACTTTCACGGAGACTTTCATTGATGTACCGAGTCAACTTAAACACTTTGCTGACAGGAATCATAACGAGATTAAACTGATTCTTGGAGGTGCGTCCGAAGGTAATGTTCTGATTTACACAAATTCACTGGAAACCTACGAGTGGAATCCAAAGACTTCCACCCTTGCCGCGATGCCATTCACGGAACTCACTGACGACGCCAAGTCGGGAATCCTATCCGTTACAATGAGGGACGTTTCCGGCAACCTTTGGGTAGGGACCAGCGACCAGGGCTTTGGAATACGCCGGGCAAAAGGGAACCGCTTCAACAACAACAGCGAACTGAACCGGACTCTTTCGGTGAAATCCGTCACCAGTCTGTGCCGGACGCAGGACAACAGCATAGTCATAAACACCTATGGTCACGGCTTGTGGAAATGGGATGGTACCAATGTCGTCCGGTTGCATTGCGATGGACTGTGGAATGAGAATATGCTCCAGAGGCTTACCGCTGCCTCTGATGGCTTCATCTACGCCACAATGCCATATTCAGTAGTGAAATTAAGGCTTATAGGAGACAGGCTTGAATATGTCCGTGACTGGAAGTTTCCTGTTATTCAGCTTTACGATATCACTGAGGACAGCTGCGGAAGGTTGTGGGTCGGAACCTATAGCAATAAAGTGTTTTTCATTGACAAGGATGGTGGAAAAACACAGGCTGTTGACGTTGGGTTCGACAACGATGGAAGCACGATGTGCCAGAAGATTGTCCCGCTCGGTAACGGAACACTCGCGGTCGCGGTAATCCATTTGGGGATAGTCTTGATCGATGAGAGCACTCTTGACCTGAAACTTGTTCCGATTTCGGATTGGTACGATGGCAATCTGTTCATTCCTGTGCCATCTTATGCTGATTCTAAAGGTGATCTTTGGGTCGGAACCAGAGGACAGGGACTGTTCCGCTACTCTCCTTCATCTGGACAGATTGAAAGGATGGAAGGTCTTGTGCCAAAGGATATTATGGGATTGATTGAGGACTCCTCGTCGCGGATTTGGATCTCCACACTGCACGGCCTGTACAGGTACAATCCAGAAACGGCCCGATTTGTAGGCTTTTTCGTCTCTGACGGCACCGGCGGCGACCAGTACAACGAGTCTGCTGTGACCTTGACCGGAGACGGGCAGCCTGTTTTCGGAGGCACACACGGAGTGACTCTTGTCAGCGGATTCGAGGACAGCGACACTGGCACGACCGACATCCTGTTCGAGGACGTGTTCATCAACAACAAGATTCGGCATGCCTACAATTCCGATGCTTTGGACGGCAGGATCGCTCAGACCAAGTCTTTGAGGCTTCGCCAGGGAAAGGACGTGAACGTTGGAATCTCGTTCTGCACGGTCGATTACGGACTCTGGCCATCAACTCATTTCAGTTACCGTCTTGAAGGATTCGAGGATGAATGGATTGATTCCAGCAACAACCGCAACGCATTCTATTCCAACCTTCCCTCCGGCAAGTACCGTTTCTGTGTGCGGGCTTGGAACGCGGACTACACCAGAATCCTTACTGAAGATGCCGTCAACGTTGTCGTGACGCCTCCATGGTGGATGTCGTTGTGGATGAAATGGCTGGTCTATCCGTTCTTCTCGCTGATGCTCCTGGCGGGAATCGCGTACTTTTTCATCCGTGACAGGAAGAACCGTGCGGAGGCCGAAGAGGCGAGACGGAAAAGCGAGAATGAGAAGCGCATCAACGACATGAACATGAGCTTCTTCGTCAATGTTTCCCACGAGATGCGCACGCCTCTGGCTGTCATCAAAGGACCATTGGATATGCTGGTGTCTGACCAGACGATCAGTGATGAAAACCGCAGTCTGTTGAAGATAATGTCTCGGAATGTCAGCCGTCTGCTCCGCTACATCAACCAGCTTATGGATGTGAGCAAGTTGGAAAACGACACTTTGGCCCTGCGGGTCCGCTACATCGATGTCACAGTCCTGATCAGGAATATGCTCGACATATTCAGGATCAACGCCGCCGAAAAGGGAATAGAGATCTGCACATCAGGGCTTGATGAGTCTTTCATATTCCTTTTGGATGAGGACAAGATTGAGAAGATCCTCTCCAATCTGTTGTCCAACGCTGTCAAGTTTACCGGCCGCGGTGGACGGATTGAGATTTCGCTTGATGCGGATTCAGGTTTTATGGTGCTTTCCGTGGCGAACTCTGGCCCTGAAATCCCTGAGAATAAGTTGGAAAACATATTCCTTAGATACTATCAGGTCGCCTCCGGCGGTGGGCAGCTTAATTATGGCACGGGCATCGGCTTATACTATTCGAGAAGGCTTGTTGAACTGCATCACGGCACGATCGAGGCTCATAACCGTCCTGGCGGTGCCGGGCCTGTCTTTGTAGTCAGGGTACCGCTCACCGAGGATGCCTATGCCAACGATGAAAGGCAGGAAGAGAGTGACTCTCAGCTTATGAGCATTCCTTCTATGCAGATGACAGAGGCTATTGCCCCATCATCGGCTACGGACGGAAAGCCTGTTCTGTTAGTCGTCGAGGACGAGACCGAGATGGCACGTTTTCTCAAGACCATCTTCTCGTCAAGTTTCAAGGTTGTCAACAGGTACGATGCCGACACAGCACTCGCGGATATGGGAACCGTCAATCCGGACCTTGTTATTTGCGATGTGATGATGCCTGGTACCCGCGATGGTTTTGACCTTTGCCGGGAAATCAAGAACAATCCTGACACAAGTCACCTGCCTGTGATTCTTCTAACGGCCAAGGTGAACATTGAGTCTCAGGTCAAAGGATTGGATTGCGGTGCTGACTCATACATCACCAAGCCGTTTAATCCGAATTATCTGGCGGCCAACGTCCGTTCCCTTCTGGCGAACCGTGACCGTCTTCGTCATTCCCTCAGTTCCTCCACGCAGACCAAGGGCATCAATTCTGACAGGCTCTCGCCTTACGACCGTGAGTTTATGGATCGTCTTTACGAACTGATGGAGAAGTCTTTAAGTGATCCGGAACTCAACACAATGGGTATTGCCGAGTCGATGAGTATCAGCCGTACGAAACTGTACTACAAGATCAAGGCATTGACCGGAGACAGTCCGAACTCATTCTTCCGCACCTACAAGCTTAACAGGGCGGCTGAGCTGCTGCAGGAAGGCCGATACAACATCTCCGAGGTGGCCGACATCACCGGTTTCTCTTCGCTCTCTCATTTCTCCACATCATTCAAGAAGCAGTTTGGTGTCAGCCCGAGCTCGTATTCATAAAGATTCTCAGTTCACGATATAAACCCTTCAACTTTCGATGATTTCACTCGTGCTGAATAAGAAGAATTATCCCAACAGAGCTTCCGCGTCACACCCAAGCGCCTTTGCAAGGCTAAAAACAGTGCCGGCCTCGGCTTTGGCAATGGGTTGCTGACCTTGCTCGTAGGCGCGGATCATTCGAAGGGACACGCCGGAGCGGTTCGCCAATTCTGTCTGTGTCAGGCCGGACAACTTTCTTTGAGTTTTCAGGCGGTTGACTGTTTCCATCGCATTCATTCGGCCGAGGGCGACTTCCACGAATTTACTCAAATCCGCTTCGTGCAAAGTGGGATAGAGTGAGACAACCGTCTGGATTGAGAATCCGGTCTGCTGGATCTTCTCAAATGAGTAGCCGGTGTACCATTGTAGGTAGGCGAGAGACCAACCGGCCCAGAAGACTTCCGAACGATCTCGTAAGATGTACTCAAAGTCCGGAATGTTTCCCCCTGTCCTTTCGATGACCTTTATGGCAAACTCTATCCCGGACATTCCTACCAGATAATTAGGGTTCCCGTTCTCGAACTGATGCACCGTGGCTCCGACAAGAAGACGGTCATAATATTCATCAAGGCCTCCTTTGCAGACCTTTGCGCCGTAGTCAAGCGACACGGCGAAGTTCTGCATCGCATCCTCAAGGTAGATTTCATTGTAGGCGCGGATCATCGTTGCTGATTTTATTTCTAAGAATATCAATCATATACAACCCATCCAAAGACGGGTTGCCTTTGTCTTTACGGAACGCTTCCCTGGCCAACCGGTCACGTGTCATTTTTCGCGGATAGAAAATTTCATTATTCGCCACCTCCGCTTTCACGAACCTTAGGCGAGCGAAAGCCTGTTCTGATTTCAGAACAATCTGTCCGCCAAGTTTCCCTAATCTCATGGCGCGGCCGAGCTGCTCATAGGAAATTGTATTGTTCAAAAATGCCCCGGCGAACGAGAAATACGAATCATCCGCCCGATAGCCTCGAATGACGTCATAGCCCTCGTAGTCTGGCAAAAATGTGTTATGAATATACTCCTTCGCTCTTCCCGACAATTCATTGCTGATGGCGAATGTCCTGTTTTCCAACAATATGGCAAGCCAATTAAGGAAGTGATACTCCTCTCCGGACAAGTCAAGAACCTTCAAATCTTCCGTCTCAAGAATATATTCGTTTGCAAATCCATCCTTGTTTTCGGTGCACGCCCATTCCTTTGCCAGATCCAGGCGTTCAGTGCAGTAGAACCCGAGGCCATAGTCATTGTGCCTGTTCCCTTTGCCGAAAACCGGTGCTTCAATTATGTTCGCCGATCCGTGATACAATCTCATAATGTTCGGTGACGTTATAACGTTACTTTGCAAAGATAGCATTTCTTGGTTATATTCCAAAATATGTCAAAGTTGTTGCGGTTAGGATTCTTTTCGCTAATTTTGAACCTAAAATGTGATGAATGATGAAAGATAAGGTCAAGGTGATAATCTTCGATGCGGACGACACACTGTGGGACAACCAGACGTACTTTGACAGGGCGGAGGACGTGTTCACGGAGGAGTTGAAGGAATATGGGACGGCGGAGGAACTGTCTGAGGAGCTATACAAGACTGAATCGGCGAATATGCCGATTCTGGGGTACGGGGCGAAGGCGGTCTGCATCTCGATGATGGAGACGGCTTTGAAGGTGTCTGACAGCAAGGTGCCGGGCGAGAATCTTTCACGAATATTATCGAGCGCGAAATCGCTGCTCAGCCTTCCTGCGACACCGCTTCCGGGGGTGGCGCGGACGCTTGACGCTCTGGACAAGACCGGTCGTTACCGCTTGATACTGATGACAAAAGGGGATATGCTGGATCAGCAGAACAAAATCAAACGCTCTGGGCTTGACAAATACTTCTACCGGGTTATCGTCGTCACCAAAAAGGGAATCAAGGAATATCTTGACATCTGCAATGTGGAGCAGGTCGCACCGTCACAGATCGCTGTGGTCGGTAACTCCTTCAAGTCCGACATCCAGCCGATAATCGAGATCGGGGGCTACGGCATACATATTCCTTTCCACACTATGTGGAGGCACGAGGTGACGGAGGAGTTTGAGCATCCGAACATCACCCGCCTTGACTCTTTTGAGGAACTTACTAAGATGTTCATTGACAATGAATAAGAATCAACCGGACAGGATTTTGGTGCGTGGCGCGAGGGTGCACAACCTGAAGAATGTGGATGTGGACATTCCGCTGGGGAAGATCGTAGGGATCGCCGGGGTGTCCGGGTCCGGGAAGTCCTCGCTGGCGCTTGGGGTGCTATATTCAGAAGGATCAAGACGTTACCTTGAGTCTCTTTCGACTTACACAAGAAGGAGGATGACACAGGCGGCGAAGGCTGACGTGGACGAGGTCCTTTATGTTCCGGCTGCTCTCGCGCTTCATCAGAGACCGGGGATTCCGGGCATACGCAGTACTTTCGGTACAGGCACGGAACTTCTTAACAGCCTTAGGCTTATGTTCTCAAGACTGGCGAGTCATAGATGTCCGAACGGTCACTATGTCGAACCATCTTTGCTTGTGGCTGCCGGAAAAGAGCTTGTCTGCCCTGTGTGCGGAGAACATTTCTACGCTCCGTCGGCTGAGGAACTGTCGTTCAACAGCCAAGGAGCGTGCCGTAAATGTGACGGAACCGGAACAGTACGAACTGTGGATGAATCCACGCTTGTCCCGGACGAGAACCTGACGATTGATGATGGGGCTGTGGCTCCGTGGAACACTTTGATGTGGTCGTTGATGAAAGATGTCTGCCGAGCGATGGGGGTGCGCACAGATGTCCCGTTCAAGGATCTGACTGACAAGGAAAAAGACATCGTCCTTCACGGTCCGGCGGAGAAAAAACACATTCTCTACAAGGCGAAGAACTCCAATGACGCCGCCGAACTGGATTTCACATTCTATAACGCGACCTACACGGTGGAGAACGCACTTGCCAAGGTCAAGGACGAGAAGGGGATGAAGCGTGTCGAGAAGTTCCTAAGATTGGATGTCTGTCCGGACTGCGGAGGCACAAGGCTTTCCGATGCGGCAAGGGCACCGAAGCTTAGAGGAATATCATTGGCTGAGGCCTGCACGATGACCCTAACCGAGATTGTGGAATGGGTCAAAGGCGTTCCGGCTTCGCTTCCGTGGGAGATGCGACCAATGGCAGAAAGCATCTGCGAATCGTTCTTGGACACGGCCAAACGACTGATGGACTTGGGAATAGGCTATCTGTCACTGGACCGCTCAGCGGCTACTCTATCGACCGGAGAACGTCAGAGAATGCAGCTGGCCAGAGCCGTAAGAAATCGAACAACGGGAGTCCTATATGTTCTCGATGAACCTTCAATCGGTCTGCATCCATCGAATATTATCGGACTCTGCGGCGTGATGGAGGACCTGATAGCGGATGGAAACTCTGTCATTCTGGTGGATCACGACACGCAGATCCTCACGAAATCCGACTGGATAATCGAGATGGGGCCCGGTGCCGGCTCAAGCGGCGGTACAGTGATAGCTCAGGGCACGATAGGCGACATCGAGGCCAATGAATATTCAAGGATAGGCCCTTTCCTGTCAGGCAAAGATTCTCTTAATGTAAGAAGTCAGATAAAAGACTCTGACATATTCATTGATGGCAAGATAACGATGACAACTGATGCTATCCACACGGTCAAGCCGCTGAAGGTGGAGATCCCGAAAGGGAGGCTGACGGTTGTCACAGGTGTATCCGGCTCCGGCAAGACCACGATGGTGCTTGAAAGCCTGATCCCTGCGCTTCAATCTAAGGTTTCAGGTCGTGAGCTGCCACGGCACGTGAAGTCTATAGGAGCTGAAGGAATACGTCAGGTGAAACTCATAGATGCTTCACCGATAGGCATTAACGTTCGCTCTACGGTGGCGACTTATGCCAACGTGCACGATGAGTTAAGGAAAGTCTTCGCCAAGACTCCGGACGCGAAAAAGCACGGCTACAAGGACGGGGATTTCTCCTACAATACCGGCAAGCTCCGTTGCCCGACCTGTGACGGCACGGGTGTGATAAGCCTTGACGTGCAGTTCCTTCCGGATGTGGACATTCCGTGCCCCGACTGCCGTGGGTCAAGATATTCAAAAGCGGCGGGAAGCATCCGGAGAGAGAATGCGGCAGGAGAGTTCCATTCGCTTCCAGAGCTGATGGATATGGACATCAATTCCGCCCTTGACGCTTGCGCTGATTTGAAACTCATCAGTCAGCGTCTCAGAGTCCTGCGTGATCTCGGCCTTGGCTATCTGACATTGGGAGAAGAGACCCCGAGCCTGTCCGGAGGTGAGGCCCAGCGACTTAAACTGGCCAGCGAGATGGGCAGGGGACAGAGCGACTCTGTCTTTGTGTTCGACGAACCGACCATAGGCCTTCACCCGTCCGATGTCCTGACGCTACTGAAAGTGTTCCAGAGCCTTATCGATCACGGAGCCACCGTCATAGTCATCGAGCACGATCTGGATGTCATCCGCAACGCCGACTACATCATCGACATGGGTCCAGGAGGTGGTGCCGAAGGTGGCCGTATTGTCGCGACCGGTAGCCCGGATCAAATCCGTGAGGCAAAGGACAGCGCCACCGGCAGATTCATTTAAAAGATCAAACTGGAAATAATGCTGGCCACGATTGTGGACACTGCCACACTGACCAGTCCCGGCATCATAAAGCTGTGGTTCAGAAGATATTTCCCGATCACGGTCGTTCCGCTGCGGTCGAAGTTGACCGTAGCGATGTCCGAAGGATAGTTCGGTATGAAGAAATAGCCATAGACGCTTGGCAGTACACCCAAAAGCACAGGTCCCGGGATGCCCAATGAATATGCCAGCGGCAGCATCGCCACGACCACCGCACCTTGTGAATTGATCAGAACCGAACCGGCTACAGCCTTTTTCGGTGAAGCCTTGCTGACTATGACCATCAGCGCGGCGGCTGTAAGCATCACAATCTGAATGACTATATTCATTTTCAACCGGCTGCCGTCCTCGTAGGAAGGGAGCGACCTTTGGCATGACGCGAACAGCACGATGACGGCGATTGAGGCAAGGAATATATAGACCGCGCGTTTCGCTGACGCGGAGATTTCCTTTCCGAGGGATGTCGCTGTGCTACCGTACATATATTCATACATCTCCGGGTCTTTCAGCCTTGTCTGGAACGCAGGGTCCTTGCCAAGGTCCAAGCCTCTTTTATAGGAGCATGCGCTTGCGGCGAGGCCTGTTCCGGAAATCGCTCCCAATGCCAGGCTTCCGTACCGTGAGCCGACATAAAGTGCCAGAAGCACTATCATCAACTGTATCAAAAACATAATTGTGAATTTTTCTCAATGTTTAGATTTTGCAAAACTACGGCAATATTTTGAATATTTATGCTGAGGTTTTACTTATTTTTCATATATTGCGAATAATTTTAATGACACATAATTAGAACCGATTCTACCTGCTGATGATTGAAAAGCACACTCATTATGCATTAACGCTCGCCGGTGTTTTATTGATGCATGTTGTTCCAGCCATTTGCGGGGACGGTGTCACGCATCCGGCATGTTTGTCTGAATGCCTTGAAACAAAGGATATTAAAGTGACTTTGGTCCAGAAAAGACAGAATAATTGTTCTGACCATAAGATGCGTGACACAGACATCCGCTCTCCGAAATCGGTGACCATCCATCCTGATGGCTCTAAGTTCTACGTCAATTCTCTGGAGGGCATGAGGACTGTTGTCTTTGAGGTTCCTACCGGAAAGAAAATCAAAACTGTCCATCATCGGTTTGATGGTTCGGACAAGGAGTTGTGGGCTGACGAAAGCGGCTATTACACATTCAAGGACAAGCGCAGGAATCCTCGGACATTCTCGGGGAAACCAGTCGAATCGGCTTTTTCCCACAAAGGTAAATATTTGTGGATAACCTATTACCGAAGAAGTTACGACATCAATGCGCAAGAACCTTCCGCTGTCGCCGTCTTGGACACGGAAAGGGACACGATTATCCGGATGTTCGAGACTGGGCCGCTCCCTAAGATGATCGCCGTGTCGGATGACGAAACGAGATTGGCGGTCACTCATTGGGGAGACAACACGGTCGGTGACATGGACATCTCAAGTGACAGGCCTGAGGATTGGCATTACATCTCCAACTATGTGATCGGTAGTAAATTATCCCTTGATTATAGCAGGACAGAGCCGGTCAACAGGGACAATGGCAGCGGGCACTGCCTGAGGGGAACCCTGTTCACACCTGACAACAGGTATCTTCTGGTCGGTTGTATGGGCGGTGCCGGTGGAATCGCCGTGATAGATCTTGAGGCCTCTTCGTATCTGGGGAGGATTGTAGGCTTGAAGCCGAACGTCAGGCATTTAATTTGCAAGGATGGCTACCTTTATGCAAGCATCAACACCGCAGGCTATGTCCAAAGGGCAGAAATGACAAGTGTCTATTCGGCCATAGCTGAACTTGATGGGAAAAGTAAAACCGCCAGAATCAACGGTTGGGAAAGCTGCAAGGTGTTTCCGGGCGCGAGAACGATAGTAGCTTCGCCAGACGGACGGTTCATCTTCGCGGCATGCAATTTTTCCAGCAGAATCGCTATTGTGGAGACAAAGACCATGTCCATGATCGGATCCGTCCGCGCGGATTCGTATCCTGTCGGGTTGGCGATAACGCGGGACGGGCACTATCTTTTCTCGACCTCCCAGGGCAACAGCAGTGGCGATGGCAATGCTGTGGACATATACAGAATTGAATATAAATGAGAAACGCAATAAGAACAGTGCTTGTGGCGATCGCCGTGATGATCTCGGTCGCGGCCAATGCCCATAACGTCATGTCCGAGGTCGAGGATTCGATCACGGTGTCAACTGAAAAACTGGCGGACATCCTCGTGGAGGAAGGAATGAAGATGATTGGCACACCATACCGCTATGGCGGCAGCGGACCGAGGGCCTTCGATTGTACTGGATTCACAAAGTATTTGTACAAGAAGTTCGGCTATGACCTGGAGCGTTCTTCCGTAGGCCAATCAAAGCAAGGAAGGGAAGTGAGCGGCTCGTGGTCCAACTTTCAAAAAGGAGATCTGGTAGTGTTCGCGGCGCGACGCAACGCCAGAAGGGTCGGCCACATCGGGATATTCATAGAGCTTGACAGTTCGGGCAGGGATTTCACTTTCATCCATGCGGCGGTGAAAGGTGGGATTCAGATCTCGCACATCACTGAGAAATATTACTCATCCAGGTTCCTTGGAGCGAGAAGAATCCTTCCTGATTTTGTAAGCCATAAAGATGAGAAGGTGGTGGAAGCCTTGCCTGAAAACACGGTCATTGATGTCAGGGACACCTTGCGGCTGCAGGAAGGTGACATGCGTGTCCTGCTTATGGCGGACGGGCGTTGGATGGTCATCGGGGACGATGGATCTCTGAACGTCCCTAAGGACACAGCCAGCATTGTCCTCTCTCCGTCCGGCACTTGGTCAGCGATCAAGCATGTGTCGCATCGCATTCCGTCCAGGACGGATCCTCCTCGGCAGGCGTTGGTGGAGAATTACACACCTGCTCCGGAGGCGAAATACCACACAATCAAGTCCGGCGACACTCTTTCGTCAATCGCGTTAAGGTACAAGACCTCGGTCTCTGCGTTATGCAGGCTCAACGGGATGTCAGTGAAAACCACACTTCGCATTGGGAAGAGGATACGGGTTAAATAACAATTGAAAGATGAGAAGATTTCTCTCCTTGCTTCTGTTTGTGACGTTTTCTGTCAGCCTCATGGCCCAGAACGGAAAGAACGTCACGGTGAAATGGCTTAAAGACAATTACACAAAAAGAGAGGTGATGATCCCGATGCGGGATGGGGTCAGACTCTACACCGCTGTCTATGAACCTGTCTCGGCGGTCGATGCCAAACCAGTGATGCTTGTCCGCACTCCCTATTCGCTCAGACCTTACGGATTTGAGGCGGGGGAGGAACCTCTGCCAGGCAAACAGACATATTCATCCGGCATCTGGGATGACTTGCTCAACTACGCCGCGGATGGCTATGTTATTGTCTTGCAGAACGTCCGTGGCACCTTCCTGAGTGAAGGAGATTTCGAGAACATCCGTCCGCATCTTGGCGGCATGGCTGGAGGCACGGCGAAAGGGTGCATTGTTGACGAAGCCACGGACACTTACGACACGGTAGAATGGCTCCTTGCCAACACTGACAACAACGGAAACATCGGTGTGAAAGGAACCTCGTATCCTGGCTTTTACGCCACGATGGCTGCCCTTTCCCGCCATCCCGCGATCAAGGCTGTCTCACCGCAAGCACCTGTCACCGATTGGTTTATGGGAGATGACGCGCATCACAACGGGGCTCTTTGCCTTGCGGACTGCTATAGATTCGGCTCGTCGATGTACAGAACGCGGAAAGCACCTTCGACTAAAGGCCTGTCTAAATTGGTGAATATCGACACCGATCTCTATGAATATTTCCTTGGCAGGCCGATGGCCGACCTTTCGGCGTACTTCGGCGACACCTTGGCGTTCTGGAACAGCATGGTCTCACATCCGGATTACGACAGATTCTGGAAAGACCGGAATCCCGGCCGGCATCTGAAGGACATCAAGCCTGCGGTTCTTGTCACCGGTGGTTTCTACGATGCCGAGGACTGCTACGGCGCGTTCGAGACCTACAACGAGATCCGCGGATTGTCTCCGGAATGCAACCTTTATCTGGCCGTGGGGCCGTGGTACCACGGGGGATGGAAGAACCGCAAGGCGAATCACCTTTCCGGAGCGTGGTTCGGAGAGGCGTCCGGGGAATATTACTTGGATGATATTGAGTATCCTTTCTTTACATATTACCTTGAAGGGAAAGGGAATATGCCTGCGAGGGTGAATATTCTACCATCCGGTGAGACTCTGAAATCAAAAATGGAAGGTGTACCATCTTCGACACTTTGGAAGACATATTCCTCATGGCCTCCGTCAGATGCGGAGCCTATCAGAATATTCTTTTCAGGTGCTGATTCCTTGAATATGTCATTACCTGACGTGCTGGCTTTCAGGACATTCACGTCAGATCCAACGAACCCTGTCCCGTATATGGATGTAAAATCCAATGGACGTGACCGCGCCTACATGACGGCCGATCAGAGTTTCGCGTCAGCACGGGAGGATGTCCTTACATATTCAGGAAATGTACTTTCAGACACGTTGCATCTTGCAGGTCCGGTAAAGGCGTACATGGAATTGAGGCTCGACCTGCCGGACGGGGCATATTCAAAGAATATGGATGCGGACATTGTCGTCAAGTTGATTGATGTCCGCCCCGATGGTTATCAGATGCTTGTCAGAGGTGATGTGATGCCGCTCCGTTACCGTGACGGATTCAGCAAGGCAAAGGCTGTTAAGGCAGGAAAAGTCGTCAGCGTGGACTTCACGATGTGCGATATAGATCATTACTTCCTTCCAGGCCATTCTTTGATGATACAGATTCAGGGAAGCTGGTTTCCGCTCATCGCGATGAACCCTCAAACCTTTGTGCGGAACCCGTTCACGGCCACCGCGAAAGACTACAGGCCCATTAATGTCTCTATTTCCTCTCATTCTTTTCTAGAGTGCGGTAAAGTCAATGCTTGCAGTCAATAAAACAAATATGTTTATTCGTATAACAAAAATGTTTACCACTTGATATGCTGCCTGATTCCACATTTGACCTATTGGAAAGCATTGCGAAGAAGCATGGCGATGGCGATTTCAGTTCCACAACAGAATCCGAGCGGAAAGTACTTGATCAAGTCAATGCCGCCATTGCGGATGGTGACGTCGAGCTGTACCCGATGAAGGCTCTTCTGGCCGCCAGCAACGACTGGAGCACCGGCCTCATAACCCGCATGGGCCTGTACAAGAATATTCTTCTGGAAGGGATCGAATGTGGTGCCCTCGTCCCAGGGAATGAATATGCCTGGGAATGGATAGGCTCCGCCGCGACGAACAACGACCCCGAAGAGTTTATCGATGACAAAACCCTCTATTACGATCTCCTCTCCTCGGCGGCAGAGTCCGGAATCACCGTCGCTCTGGACATCGTGAATTTAACATATTTTTGTATAATTAACTATCAAGTTTGACGGTCTTTGCCT